>ENA-OOZG01001035-OOZG01001035.1-human-gut-metagenome-genome-assembly--contig:-NODE-1035-length-20965-cov-2.279244_pt1 | contig 20965 bp, 19 predicted proteins | sample MGYA00241706_ERZ501384 | MGnify/ENA primary metagenome ERZ501384 (study PRJEB25962, sample SAMEA2042742) | human gut metagenome | biome: human gut; feature: human-associated habitat; material: faeces...
GCCCCGAAAACATGCCTGCGGGGCCGAATCCGACTATAACAGGGCGCAGTTCGCTCGTGCGCTTTACCTCCGGGGGGGTAAAGTCAACTTTCTTTACCGTTTCAACACCAGAGCCGCAACGCTTGAGAATCGCGTTTTCGTCGCCGTCAACATCAACTTCTACATTATACACAAAGAAAATGTTGTCCTTTTTGCGCGAATCGACCGCTTTTTTCGTCACTCTCAGTGTGCGTATTCTGTTTTCGTCAAGGCGAAGAGCTTTACCTGCCGCGCGCCTGAGATCGTGTTCGTCCGCAGTCAGCGGAAGCTTTATCTGATTTATTTTAAGCATACTTTTTCTCCGTTAAATAGATTTTGCCGCGCTCTCCCCTGCGAGCAGACCTGAAGCCCACGCCCATTGGAGATTGAAGCCGCCGCAGCCGCCGTCAACATCGAGAAGCTCCCCGGCGCAGAAAAGTCCGGACACTTTCTTCGATTCAAGTGTTTCGCGGTCGAACTCATTTATATTGACTCCGCCGCGCGTGACCTGCGCATTTGAAAAGCCTTTAGTGCCGTCAAATGTTACTTTGAAGTTTTTCGCCGTGCGCGCGAGATTCAGCAGCGCATTTCTGCCGAGCGACTGCGTGTCCGACTTTGAATCAACACCCGCCGTCTTTATAACCGCCGCTCCGACGGCACGCGGCAGAATGCCTATCAGCATATCCTCGCATTTCCCGCCGAGTCCCGACAAGAAATCAGCTATCTCCCGCTCCCCCATCGACGGAATTAAGTCGAGCGACGCGCTGACGGGTAAACGCTTCGCCGCCTTTGCTATGTCCGCGCTTATCTCCATCGCGGCTATGCCGGAAAGCCCGTAATCAGTAAAGAGCAGCTCCCCGCGCGAGGTTCGCCCTGCGGCGCTTATCACCGCATCGTGGACTCGCATGCCCTTGAGCTGCCTCAGCTGCTTGTCCGGCGAGGTCAGCTGGACGAGCGAGGGGTAAAGCTCGGTAACAGTATGTCCAAGCGACGAGAGGAGCTTATACCCGCTCCCGTCCGAGCCCTGCGACGGCGACGCACAGCCGCCCGTGCAGATTATAATCTCCCGCGCTCTGTACCGCCCGTTTATCAAAAAGCCATCGGCGGTTTTCTTTATACCCTCGCACTTGTCCTCGCATATGCTTTTCACCCCGAGGCGTTCCGCCTCAAAGCGCAGGCAATCGAGCACGCCTGACGCGGTGTTGCTCATCGGATAAACTCTGCCGCAGCTGTCGCTGTAGGTCAAAAGCCCGATGCTTTTAAAAAATTGCAGAACCCGCTGCTCGTCGTATTTCTCGAACACCGAATCGGCAAATTCGCGGTTGGTGTAGCCGTGCGACCGGGCGTTGAGATTCGTCAGATTGCATCTGCCGTTTCCCGTGGCGAGTATTTTTTTGCCGACACGGGGCAGACGCTCGAGCATGGCGACTCGAAGCCGCGGCAGTGTGCGTTTTGCGCTTATCGCCGCCGCAAGCCCCGACGCTCCCGCGCCGACTATCAATATGTCAAAGCTTTCTTTCATATCAATTTCCTTTGCTTTATATCAGAAGAGCGATGCGATACACCGCAAAGCTCACTGTCCACGCTGTTATAAATTCAAAAATCAAAACTTTTAAAGTGCTCTTTGTCCCCAGCTCGCGCCGAAGAGCCGCGACCGCCGCAACGCACGGCATACTCAGCAGAGAGAAGCTCATAAACGCGCACGCCGCCTGCGGAGAAATTATATCTCTCACGCTCTGCGCCGAGCCTATTAAAATACCGAGTGTGCTGACCGTCGTCTCCCTCGCGACAAGCCCGCTGATAAGAGCCACACAGCACCGCCAGTCGCTGAGCCCGAGCGGAGAGAATATAAACGAGATCGCACCGCCTATCCTGCCGAGCATGCTGAATTTTGCGTCGGCGGCATGATGCATGGAAAAATCAAAATAACCGAGCGCCCAGATAACGACGCTCGCCGGGAATAGCACCGCACCCGCTTTTTTCAAGAATTCGCGCAGCCTGTCGCGCACATAGCGAAGCGCCGAGCGCACGGACGGCATACGGTACTCGGGCAGTTCAAAGACAAACGGCGGTTCGTCGCCCTTGAAAACCCATCTTTTGAGTATCAGCGAACCCGCGCAGGCACAGGCTATGCCGAGCGAATAAATCAAAATCACGGCGACCCAGCGCACATTCGGGAAGAACGCCGAGATGAGCATGGCATAGACGGGCATTTTCGCGCTGCACGACATGAACGGTATAACCGCCGCGCAAATTTTCTTTTCGCGCCCCGCATGCAGAGTGCGCGTGCTCATCAGCGCAGGCACGGAGCAGCCGAAGCCCATGAACAGCGGGACGAACGACTTGCCGCCGAGGCCGAGCAAGCGCAGCGGATAATCCGCGATAAACGCACCGCGCGCCATATATCCGCAGTCCTCGAGCAGACCCAAAAAGAAGAACAGCAGGGCTATCTGCGGCAAAAACGAGCACACCGAGCCGAGACCCGCGAGGATTCCCCCGCAGACGAGATCTTTTACCCATTCGGAAGCTCCGAGCGAACCGAGCAGGCGCATCAGGGCATCGGCAAGAGTGCCGTTTATAAACGAATCCGCCAGCTCGCCGAGTCTCGTGCCGAGCGAGCCGAAGGTGAGATAAAACACAGTCAGTACCGCCGCCAGAAACAGCGGCACGGCAGCAAAGCGGTTGAGCAGGATTTTATCCGCACGGCGGGAAAAATTTTTCCCGCTCCGTTTGCTTTTCCTGAGCGTCTTTTTGCAGACGCTGTCGGTAAACCTATATATATGCGAGACGGTCAGCAGTTCGCGGTCGGAGTTCTCCGTCTCGTTCGATGAAATCAGATTTTCAACTATCTGCGCTTCTCTATGAGAAATCAAATCGCAGGCGCTTATGTCCCCTCGCATGAGCCGCAGAGTTTCGATCCCTGTCGGAATACTCTTATCTTTGCATACGGGCGATATCAGTTCTGCTATCAGCTTCGCGCCGTCGGGCAAAAAATCATATCGCGGACTTGATATTTTCTCTCGGAGCGCGTTTTCGCACGCCGTGAGCAGTTCGTCAATCCCCGTATTTTCCGCCGCGCTGACGGGCACCGCACGGATGCCGAGCAGCGCGCCTAAGAGATTATAATCGAGCTTATCGCCGCGCTTTTTGAGTACATCGGTCATATTCAGCGCCGCAACCGTCGGCACGCCGAGAAGTTCAAGCTGAACGGTCAGATACAAGCTGCGCTCAAGGTCGTTTGCGTTGATAACATTGATTATCAAATCGGGCTTTTCGTTTATAAGAAAGCCGAGCGCCGCGCCCTCTTCGTCCGAGAGCGTGCGCAGAGAATATATCCCCGGCAGGTCAACAAGCTCCGCGCCGTGAAGGCTTTTTATTATTCCCGAGCGTTTCTCGACCGTCACGCCCGGCCAGTTGCCGACATGGCAGTCCGAGCCTGTCAGGAGATTAAAGAGCGTTGTCTTGCCGCAATTCGGGTTGCCCGCGAGTGCAATGCGTATGCTCATCGCAGCACCGTCAGCCTTATGCACTTCGCCTGCGAGCGTCTGAGCCCGAGCTCGCAGCCGCGCACCGTGACCGTCACCGGGTCGCCGAACGGCGGTCAGCAGAGTCCCGGGAGTCAGCCCCAGATCGAGCAGCCGGCTGCGCCGCGCACCGGAGATAAGAAGCAATTCGATATACCCGCTCTCGCCGGGAGCGAGCCTGTCGGCAGTAGTTGTCATATACTCTCCGTTCCACCGCCGTAACGGTAAAATTATATTCCCACGCGCCCCGCTTGTCAACATCAACGCCGTGACGCGAATAATAATTGACTTATCACGCCGCAAGTGGTATTATTAGGCTGAGAGAAAGTGAAAATGATGGGCGTTTTTTTAGATATCCGTGCAATAATTCTATTGTAACGGACAGGTTTTTTATTTTATAAAACGCCGCCCCGAAGTTGACATAAATATAAAAAACGACTTTTTCAGGGAGTGAATTTGTTTGAAGGGTATCATTCTCGCCGGCGGATCCGGCACGAGGCTCTATCCGCTGACCATGGTTACGAGCAAGCAGTTATTGCCCGTATATGACAAGCCGATGATATACTATCCGCTGTCGACGCTCATGCTCGCGGGCATACGCGAAATACTCATAATCTCCACCATAGACGATACGCCCAAGTTCGAGCGTCTGCTCGGCGACGGAAGCCAGTTCGGCTTAAAGCTCTCCTACGCCGTCCAGCCCAAGCCCGAGGGACTCGCCCAGGCGTTTATAATCGGCGAGGACTTCATCGGCGACGACAGCGTTGCCATGGTGCTCGGCGACAATCTGTTCTACGGCAACGGCCTCGGCCATCTGCTCAGAGAGGCAGCGAAGCAGCAGAACAGAGCGACTATTTTCGGCTACTATGTCGAGAATCCGCAGAGCTTCGGCGTTGTCGAATTTGACGACGACGGCGTGCCGGTATCGATAGTCGAAAAGCCCAAGCATCCGAAGTCGAACTACGCTGTAACGGGACTCTATTTCTACGACAACAGGGTCGTCGAATACGCAAAATCGCTCAAGCCCTCCAAGCGCGGCGAACTTGAGATAACTGACATAAACAAGATATATCTCGAAAACGGCGATCTCGATATCCGCCTTATGGGCAGAGGCTTCGCGTGGCTCGACACGGGCACCGTTGACGCACTGCTCGACGCTGCGAACTTCATCAAGACCGTTGAACGCCTGCAGGGTATAAAAATCTCTGCGCCCGAGGAAATCGCCTATAACATGCGCTGGATAAGCAAGCGCGCGCTGCTCGAATCGGCGGAGAAATACGGCAAATCCTCCTACGGTCAGCATCTGCTCAGCGTTGCCGAGGGCAGGATACTCTACACGAGCAACGATATAAGCGGCATCGGCGAGCGCCCGCGCTGGGGCATCGAGAGCGAGCAGGAGAAGCACTGACCGCCAGTAGCATTGTTATGAAAGGTAATGACGATATATGAAAAAAATTGAAACTCCGCTTGACGGCGCGTTTATTATCGAGCCGCAGGTTTTCGGCGATGTGCGCGGCTGGTTCTACGAGAGCTATTCGAAGCAGAAGATGCACGACATCGGCATAGACGTTGAATTTGTCCAGGACAACCGCTCTTTCTCGGCTCAGCAGGGCACGCTCAGAGGTCTGCACTGCCAGACTTCACCCATGGCGCAGACAAAACTTCTGACCTGCCTGCGCGGCAGAATAATGGATGTCGCGGTTGACATAAGACGCGGTTCGCCGACATACATGCAGTGGACGGCGGTCGAGCTCAGCGGAGAGAACAAGAAAATGTTCTTCATCCCCAAGGGCTTCCTGCACGGCTTCGTGACGCTGACCCCCGACGTTGAAGTCTCATACAAAGTCGACGAATACTACGCACCCGCAAACGACAGAAGCGTAAAATTCGACGACCCGGATATCGGAGTTGACTGGGGCGTAAAGGTGCCGATTCTCTCGGACAAGGATATGAAAGCTCCCCTGCTCAAGGACAGCGATATCGAATTCATCTATTAACAAAAACCAAAGCGGACAGAGTGCATACCCTGTCCGCTTTAGTTTATGCTGCACCCGATAGGTGCAGCACATATATAGGAGATAAGAGGTTATCAATATTAATTTTCTTCGCTCCCCGTTTTATACGGGCGGATTATATCACAAGTTTATCGGCTTGTAAATAGGACGGGTACGAGCGGCACTTTTAACGGTACAACCTGCATCGGGAACGAAGAAAATTCCCGATGAATATATAATTATTAAACAAAAACATTGGGATATTTTAAAAAATTATTTGCAATACAGTGCGTATAATTGTAGAAAAGAACAACTTTTAAGACTAAAAATGCTACAATAGCAGTGTTGATCGAGAGAATGGTTTTTGCTTATTCTCACAAATATCCAAGGAGAGGTGTAAACTGTGGAAAATGGTATACTGAAATATTTGCTTTTCGCTCTTGCAGGTTATGTTTCGGGAAGCATCATGTACAGCTACCTTATTCCAAAGCTGTTCTGCGGAGTCGATATCGTCAAAGAGGGCGAGGATCACAATCCCGGCATGACCAATGTTATGCGCTGCGTCAGCGTCAAGCTCGGCGTGCTCTGCCTCCTGCTTGATGTCGCAAAAGGCTTCGCTCCGGTATTTCTCGCAAAGCTCTATGTCCCCGACTTCAAAAATATGCTCTTTGCGCTCGTTATAGCGGCGCCCGTGCTCGGTCACGCTTTCACGCCAATACTCAAATTCAAGGGCGGCAAGGCGATCGCCACATCATACGGCGTTCTGCTCGCGCTGATTCCGGACAGCTTCATAGTGCTCAGAATGGCTATAATAACCGCCATATTCAGCCTGATAATCATAGTCAAGCCCGATTCGCTCAGAGTTATTATTTCTATGTTCATCTTTGCCGTCAGCAATTTCTTCTTTCATGACACCATGTCGTTCGTCATCGGCTCGCTGATTGTCTCCGCCACGGTCATACTCAAGCACTTAATGAACTACGGCAACGAGAAATTCAAAGTCAGCCTCCCCTTCCACAAGAAGCATGAAGAAAGCGAAGGCGCGGCACAGGAATCAAAGCAGGAATAAAGCAACAAAAAACATACCGACTGTAAAGTGACAAGCTTTACGGTCGGTTATTTTTATAAAAACAAAAGCTGCAAAGTGCAGGTCGAGCCCGCATTTTGCAGCTTAAATTTTATTCTGCTCCGACGGCACGCTTGCGGTGCGAGGGATTGCGCTCGATAAGCGGAGGAACCCCGTTTGCAACGCAGCCCGAGGTTATCGCAACGCGCTCAATCGTCGGGTCTGACGGCACATCGTACATGACCGGCTGAAGCACGGCTTCGATTATCGAACGAAGTCCGCGCGCGCCCGTGCCCTTTTCGAGCGTCTTGTCGGCTATCGCCTCAAGAGCGCCCATGTCGAAGTCGAGTTCGACTCCGTCAAGCTCGAACAGCGCCTTGTACTGCTTGGTTATGGCGTTCTTCGGCTCGGTGAGAATGCGCACGAGAGCGGTCTTGTCGAGCTCATCGAGAGAAGTGAGCACCGGAAGTCTGCCGACAAGCTCGGGGATTATACCGAACTTGACGAGATCCTGATGCACGACCTGCGAGAGCAGATCGCTCTTCTTGAGGTCGCTCTTGCTCTTGACATCGGCGTTGAAACCGAGCGCAGAGCCGCCCATTCTCTTCTCGATTATCTTCTCGATGCCGTCGAATGCGCCGCCGCAGATGAAGAGGATATTCGAGGTATCGACCTGGATGAACTCCTGCTGGGGATGCTTTCTGCCGCCCTGCGGGGGAACATTGGCAACCGTGCCCTCGATTATCTTGAGCAGCGCCTGCTGAACGCCTTCGCCGCTGACATCTCTTGTTATCGACGGATTCTCAGACTTTCTTGCTATCTTATCGATCTCATCGACATAGATTATGCCGCGCTCGGCGCGCTCTATGTCGTAGTCCGCAGCCTGGATTATTCTGAGCAGGATGTTTTCAACATCCTCGCCGACATAACCCGCCTCGGTGAGCGTGGTCGCGTCCGCTATGGCGAACGGAACATCGAGTATCTTCGCGAGGGTCTGCGCAAGCATCGTCTTGCCGACACCCGTGGGTCCGAGAAGAATGATATTGCTCTTCTGGATCTCAACATCGCTGTTCTTCGCGCTGTTTATTCTCTTATAGTGGTTATAGACCGCAACACTCAGCGTTTTCTTCGCCTCGTCCTGACCTATAACATACTCGTCGAGCTTCTCTTTGATCTCATGGGGCTTGGGGAGCGGCTTATCACTCGTGCGCTGACCGCCCTTGCGGCGGGAACGCTTTTCGTCCGCCTCAATTATATTGAGGCACTGCTCCACACACTCGTTGCAGATATACACCCCCGGACCGGCGATAAGCTTCTCAACCTGATCCTGTGTTTTCTGGCAGAAAGAACAGCGGACTGTCCTTTCCCTCTTATCATCATCACGCGGCATAACAGCCCTCCGGATTTATCTGTTGTAAATTATTTTATCTGCAAGTCCGTACTCGACGGCTTCCTCCGCTGTGAGGAAATTGTCGCGCTCGGTCTCGCGCTCAACAAACTCAATCGGTTTGCCCATATTCTCAGCTAAAATTCTGTTGATTCTCTCTCTGGTCTTGAGGATATGATCAGCGGCAATCTTTATCTCCGTTGCCTGACCCTGAGCACCGCCGAGAGGCTGGTGGATCATAACTTCACTGTTGGGCAGCACAAGGCGTTTGCCCTTTGCGCCCGCGGCAAACAGGAACGCACCCATCGATGCCGCTATGCCCATGCAGATGGTCGAAACATCGCACTTGATGAACTGCATGGTGTCGTATATCGCGAAGCCTGCGGTGACTGAACCGCCGGGGCTGTTGATATAAAGGCTAATATCTTTTTCGGCGTCCTGACCCTCAAGGAAGAGAAGCTGCGCAACCACTACGCTCGCCGTTGCGTCGTTTATCTCGTCGGAGAGGACGATTATCCTGTCGCTGAGCAGGCGGGAATAGATATCATATGAACGCTCGCCTCTGCTGGTCTGTTCGATAACGTAAGGTACTAATGCCATTACTTTTTCCTCCTTTGTTGTCCGATGCAGGTGCCGTATGCTTGCGCCCGCCCGGCGAAAAAGCCGGACGGGAGCAGTACGGATTAATTATAGTATCGTTTGGCGAAGATTATTCAGCGTCTACTGCTTTCTTCTTCGCGGGAGCCTTCTTTGCGGGCTTCTTCTCAGCAGCCTCGGCATCGTCGGCCTTCTTTGCGGCAGTCTTCTTCGCCGCGGGCTTCTTGGCGGGAGCCTTCTTCTCGGCTTCGCCCTCGTCCTTCTTTGCAGCGGCTTTCTTCGCGGGAGCCTTCTTCGCTGCGGGCTTCTTCTCGGCAGCCTCAGCGTCGTCGGTCTTCTTCGCTGCGGCTTTCTTTGCCGGAGCCTTCTTAGCCGCAGCCTTCTTGCCGGGCTTGAGAGCCTTTGCGTTGTCAACGACAAACTTGACAACCTTCTCCTTGAGCAGGTCAGCCTTGAGCAGATCCTCGGCTATAAGGCTCTTGATCTTCTCGACTTCCATGCCGTACATCTCGGCGAGCTTCTTGAACTCCTCCTCGATATCCTCGGCGCTGACTTCGATCTTCTCGTCCTCTGCTATCTTGTCGAGAGCAAGACCGAGCTTGACCTGAGAAACAGCCTGCTCGCGCATGGAGCTCTCGAAAGCTTCCTTGTCGGTGCCCATGTATGAAAGATAGGTGTCAACATCGATGCCCTGCTGAGCGAGTCTCTGAGCGAAGTTGTTGATGTTCTCCTCTTTCTGGGTGTCGAACATGACTTCGGGGATCTCAGCCTCGACATTGGCAACAAGCTCTTCCATGAGCTTTGCCTCGAACTCCTTCTCGACATCGGACTGTCTGTGCTCAAGCATATCAGCCTCGACGCCCTTCTTGAGCTCGTCGACGTTATCGTAATCAAGATCCTTCGCGAACTCATCGTCGAGCTCGGGAAGCTCCTTGACCTTTATCTCGTGAAGAGTGACCTTGAAAGTGGCATCCTTGCCTGCAAGCTCGGGAGTGTACTCCTCGGGGAACTTGACATTGACGTCGAAGCTCTCGCCTGCGTTGTGGCCGATGACCTGATCCTCAAAGCCGGGGATGAACTGACCCGAACCGAGCTCAAGCTCATAGTTGGAACCCTTGCCGCCCTCAAAAGCCTTGCCGTCGACAAAGCCCTCGAAGTCGATGACTGCGATGTCGCCCTTGGCGGCTGCGCGATCCTCAACGGTGATGGTTCTTGCGTTGCGCTCTCTCATAGCCTCGATGCGTGCATCAACCTCCTCGGGGGTGACGGCAGCTTCAGCCTTCTCGGCCTCGAGACCCTTGTAAGCCTTGACCTTGATATCCTCGGGCTTGACGGTGACTTTCATCTCGAAGAGAACGCCGTCCTCGCCGATCGATTTAACATTGACGTCCTTCGGGCTGTCAACAGGCTCGATGCCCGCTTCCTTATAAGCGTCGGAAACAGCCTCGGGGAAAGCTATCTCAAGTGCATCTTCATAGAAGACATCCTTGCCGTAGAATCTCTCGATCATGGCAAGAGGAGCTTTGCCCTTGCGGAAACCGGGAAGTGCGATCTTGTTCTTGGCCTTGTTATAAGCCTTGAGAACAGCAGCCTTGAACGGCTCTGCGCCGATCTCGATCTCCAGCGTATAGACGTTGGTGTCCGTTTTGTTTGATGATTTTAAACTCATTCGTTTTTCCTCCCATTATACAGGTAACTCTAAGATTATAGCAGAGATATGTTAAAATTTCTACACTATTTTTCAGATTTTCTGCCAAAACAGGGATTTTTTCTTCGTTTTAGCCGCAAAATCCGCCGACGGGCAGAAATTACGGCTGTTTTTCAATAAGTTTGGGCAAAAATTCGAGGTGATCGCCGGAGATAAGAGAAAACTTTATCCCGTCGCGCTCGCCCTCGAAAGCGCTTTTTGTTGCAAAAGAATGGAGATGCCCGTAGAAGCACCGTTTTATTTTGTACTCGACGAGGACATCATATATTTCGGAGCATATCCTATCCTGCGTTATCGGCGGATAGTGGAGAAACACGACCGGCTCGCCGCCGAGCGCGATTCCGCTTTCTATCGATGTGCGGAGCCGTCCCGCCTCGCGCAGAAGAACTTTTTTGTCCGCATCCTCCTCCGCGTCGAAGAACCAGCCGCGAGTGCCGCAGACGGAGATATTGCCGACGGACACCGCGCTGTTGTGGACTATAGAGAGCGTTTCAAAGCCCTTTTCTTTGAAAAAATTTTCCATTTTCCTAGCGGTGTTCCACCAGTAGTCATGATTGCCTTTCATGAGTATTTTTTTGCCGGGGAGCGAGTCGAGAAAAGCAAAATCTTTCTGAGCACCCTCGAGCGACATCGCCCACGACACATCGCCGGGAATAACTACCGTGTCGCCGTCCGAGACAACAGCCCGCCAATTTTTTTCGAGGCGCTGCACATAGTCGCTCCAGCCGTTGAATATATCCATAGGCTTGTCCGCGGACAGGGAAAGATGCGTATCCGCAATTGCAAAAAGTGACATCGTGCTCTCCTTTTCTTTTTAATAATCGGGCTTCGAGCCGGGCAAAATACTTTCAGCGGCATGAGCCGCAAAAACATTCGGAGGTAATCGAAAATGGATAAGGTCATCAAGGATATCCGCTGCAACGCCTGCAACTGCGTCCATCACGCGGACGATTACAAGTGCACCGCAGGTCACATCGAAATAGGCAACACGAGCGCCTGCTCATGCCAGGACACGCTGTGCGCAACATTTGAGCTCGACAACTCGAAGAAGCACTGCGGCTGCTGAACACGGGGAACGCCCCGTGTCATATACCGAGCAGTCTGAAAACAGCCTTCTCCATGCTGTCCCTGTCGCAGACGTCCCTGAATCTCACGGGCTTGTCCCTGAGATCGGCGAGCTGCGGGGGGCAGCTTGTCTTTGTCACGCGGGCAAGCTCACCGACCATGCTGAACTCGTCAAGCCCCTCGGATGCGCCGGGTTCGACTGCGTCGAGCACGCTGCGGCTGAACTTGAACGGATTTGCGGTCGAGTCGATAACGGTGGGAGTCTTGTCCCCCGTTTTTTCTGCATATTTTTCATAGACATTGATGCCGACAGCAGTGTGCGTGTCGCACAAATAGCCGTAGTCCTCAAATGTCCTTTTAATTGTCTCTTTCGTGCCCTCATCGTCGCAGCAGCCTGCGCAGAAAACGGAGTTTATCTCGCTCATTACATTTTCGGGCATGGTGTACTTGCCCTTCTGCTTGAGGTCGCCCATCATCTCGCGCACGAACTCATCGGAATAGCCGCTCGCAATGAAGAGCAGGCGTTCAAGGTTGCTCGAAATGAGAATATCCATCGACGGCGACGAAGTCGTATAGAAGCTGCGGTTGATGTCGTAAACGCCGGTGTCAAAGAAATCGGTGAGCACGCGGTTTTTGTTCGACGCGCAGATAAGGCGGTCAACCGGCAGACCCATCTCGCGCGCATAGTAGGCGGCGAGGATATTGCCGAAGTTTCCGGTCGGGACGACGAAGTTAATCTTATCGCCCGCCTTGATTCTGCCGTTTCTTATCATGTCGCAGTAGGCGGAGAAATAATAGACGATCTGCGGCACGAGGCGACCCCAGTTGATGGAGTTTGCGGAGGAGAAAGCCATGCCGTGCTCGGCGAGCTTCTTGCCTATCTCTTTGTCGGTGAATATCGTCTTTACTCCGGTCTGTGCGTCGTCAAAGTTGCCCTTTATCGCGCAGACGGCAACGTTTGAGCCCTCCTGCGTGGTCATCTGGAGCTTCTGCATGGGGCTGACTCCCTCGTCGGGATAGAACACGAGAATCTTCGTGCCCTCAACATCCTTGAAGCCCTCAAGAGCCGCCTTGCCCGTGTCACCCGATGTGGCGACAAGAATAACGGTCTCGCGCGTTCCAACAGCCTTTTTGACCGAGACGGTCATAAGTCTCGGGAGCATCTGGAGCGCCATGTCTTTAAATGCGCAGGTGGGGCCGCGCCAGAGTTCAAGAATCTCTTCGCCCGCTTTGAGCTCGTGTATCGGAGCGATATCCTCGGAGGAGAACTTGTTGTCGCCGTATGCGCCCTCGACGCAGTAGGCAAGCTCCTCGGCGGTGAAATCGGTAAGATACAGGCTGAGCACACGCTTTGCGCGCTCAACATAGGACATATTCGCCATGGCGGCGATATCATCAAGGCTCACCTTCGGAATCTCAACGGGGACAAACAGTCCTCCGTCGGCAGAGATGCCCTGAGCAATTGCCCAGGATGAGCTGACGTCTACATTTTTATCTCTTGTACTTGTGTATCGCATAGAGACCATCCTTCGCGTTAAATTACATTTTATTATAGCATAACGCGCCTTGGTTGTAAAACCTTTTCAAAGAAGTGCGCGGCGTTTTCAAAAAATATTTTTTTGCATATCTCCTCGGGTATGCCGTTTTCTTCGAGATAGACACAGATGCTCGGTATCTTCTCTATTCCGCGAAGCTCCGGCTTTATTCTGCAGCCGTCATAGTCCGATCCTATGCTGATAACGTCCTCGGCGCCCAGCGAGAGCATATGCTCCGTATGGCGCAGGAGCTCCTCTCTGCCGCCGTTTCCGCCGAGGAAGCGGTCATAGAAATTGAGTCCTATAAGCCCACCGCGTTCAATGATAATTTTTATCTGGTCGTCGGTCAGCGAGCGCACCTCGTTATGAACGGCGCGCGCGTCCGAATGGCTTGCGATAAACGGCGCGTCGCTGAATTCGCACAGGTCATAGAAGCTCCTGTCGCTCAAATGCGACACGTCGGTGACTATGCCCAACTTCTCCATTTTCGAGACAAGCTCCCTGCCCCAATCGGTAAGGCCGCCACCCTCATCGCAGCCGCCCGCGGCTCGGTTTTTGTGATTCCATGTGAGGGTTATGAGCCGCAGTCCGCGCTCATAGAGCTTTTCGAGGCGCTCGAGGCTGCCGACTCCGCGCGAGCTCTCCATGGCGAGCATAACGCCGCGCGAATGTCCGCGCACGTCCTCGGAAGAGAGTATCGGGAAAACGTCGCCTTTCTTTTTGAGCTCGTCAAAATAGAAATCACACGCCGAGTCGAAATACCCCTCGACGAGCGAATCGTCCATGCTGTCGGGGACAAAGACGGCGAACACCTGATTCCAGCGCCCGAAGATGCTTCCGCGCTCAAAATCGATGTCGCGTTCATTCTTTAAAAGGCTGTCTCCGTCGTCCATGCACTCAGTAAGAGTATCGCAGTGCAAATCAAAAAAATCCATAAAATCACCCATAAAATAATATTGCCGACCGAAGCGAATATTACTCAGAAGCTGCTGTCAAACGCATTTTCTATATATTCGCAAGAAATCGGCTCGTTCTCCTTTCCGAGAGTAACCTCCGCCACATCGAAGCGCGGCTGAAGATCGTAGCTATTTTTCTGCATAAAAAGTGAAGCGGTTTCGATTATCCGCTCCTGCTTTGCGCTGCCGACCGCTTCGCGCCCCGGAGCTATCGCGCCGGGCGAGCGGGTCTTGACCTCGGTGAACACCAAAAAGCCATCCTTTTTAGCTATTATGTCTATCTCACCGAGGCGGCAGCGGTAGTTCGCGGTTATTATCGCATAGCCGTTTTCGCGCATGAAGCGCGCGGCGTATATCTCGCCCCAAAGACCGGGCTTTTCCTTTTCGCTGAGCATATTACCACCCCTCCGGCAGTTTCTTCAAAAACGTCTTTCTGTGGACGGGAGATATGCCGAATTCGCGTATTTTTTCATAGTGCAGCTTCGTGCCGTAGCCCTTGTGCTTTTTGAAGCAATATTCCGGATACTGCTCGTCGAGAGAGAGCATATATCTGTCCCTGCTGACCTTCGCCATTATCGACGCCGCAGCTATTGACGCACTCAATGAGTCGCCTTTTACAATAGCCTTCGACGGCACGGGCAGACCCGGCAGGCGGTTGCCGTCCACAAACGCCGCCTGCGGACGCTCGGGCAGAGCCTCGAACGCGCGGCGCATGGCGAGGAAAGTTGCGTTGAGAATATTCATCTCGTCGATTTCTTCAACGCTCGCGCTCGCGACGGCATAGACGGCGTGCTCCTTTATCTCGTCAAAGAGCAGGTCGCGCTTTTTCTCGCTGAGCTTTTTGGAATCGTTCAAGCCCTCGATAATATAGTCCCCGGGCAGTATCACGGCGGCGGCAAAGACGGGACCCGCAAGAGGTCCGCGCCCCGCCTCGTCTATTCCGCAGACGCACTCGAATCCGTGCTCCGCGGCGGTTCTTTCATAATAATAGCGGTCTATCTCTTCAGCCATTTCAGCCCTCCAAAAATTCGTCGCTGACGACATCGTGGAGCAGCGAGTTGAGATAATTGAGGCTGAAAGACGGCGTTGTCGAGCGCACTCCGTGGCGCGATGCAAGCGCGTCGGTGTAGTCCGCGAGGTTATACACTCTGACATTCGAGAAGCCCGAGTCATAGTGGGTGACAGTGCCCGTGAACTTCGCCTTTGTGACCTCGGTCGTGTTCTTTTGATAGTCCTTGGTGACGGTTATGTGCATCATGCCGCCGAGCATTCTCGGGCCTCTGTCCTGCGCGGAAATAAAATTGCCGAGCGAATAGATAACGAGAACTTTTCTGCCGTCCGCGGCGGTTATGTATTCAACGGGCTGAATGACATGGGGATGAGTGCCGATGATTATATCCGCACCCCAGTCAGCAAGCTTCTGCGCCAACTCATGCTGACGATCCGTCGGCGTGTGGGTATATTCCTCGCCCCAGTGGACATTGACTATAGTCATGTCGCTTATCTCGGACGCCGCCTTGACGCGTTTTTCTATCCTGTCCTCGTCCGCGCCGAGCATAAGTATCGTCTTGCTGCCCTCGGGCAAGCTCAGTCCGTTCGTGGGCTCGGTCAGCCCGACATAGGCGAACTTTATACCCTTGACGGTGTTTGTCGGTATGGTCTTGTAGTCCTCTTCGTCGAGATAAGCTCCGCAGAAGACAACATTCTTGCTCTTCCAGAACTTTATGGCGTTTCTCAGCCCGCTCTCGCCCTTGTCGAGCGAGTGGTTGTTGGCGAGGTTGAACACATCAAAGCCTATTTTCACCATCTCGTCACCGAGCTCCGTCGGAGAGTTGAAGCAGGGATAGGTGCTCGGAGCCTTCTCGGGGTCGATTATCGTCTCCTGATTGATTATGCTTATATCAGCCGCCGCAACGGTAGAAGCGACATTTTTATAGGCATAGGTGAAGTCGTAGCCGCCTGTCGCCGAGCGGGCGTGCGCCTGATTGTATATTACGCCGTGAATAAGATTATCGCCCACGGCGAGGATATTCACGCTGACTGGCTCGCGGGTGTCGGCAGTCGTGCTCTCGGAGGTGTTTTCCGCCTCTCCGCCGACGGGCACCGCCTTTTGGCAGGCGCAGAGCATGAGCAGCACCGCAATAAGAGCTGTTACTCTGAGAATTGATTTCTTTTTCATGATATCCCTCTCTTTTTATATAATCAGTCGAGCGTTATTCTGCCTAATTTGCCCGCGCGGTACTCGTCGAGGAGCATGACCGCCGCGCGCTCCGTATCCGGCTCGCCGCCGCTTATCAGCATACCGCGCTTTCTCGCAAGCATTTCAAGGCGTTCAAATTCCTCGCTCTCCGGCGGAAATTCGAGCTTATATCTCTCTTTTATCCTCTCGGGATAGTTCTCGTTCATTATCGTTAAAAACCGTGCCGCGATGAGCTCGATGTCAAGAATAGTGTCCTTGACAGAGCCGATGAACGCGAGACGCAGACCCACGTCCGGGTCGTCAAACTTCGGCCAGAGCACGCCGGGCGTGTCGAGCAGCTCGATGCCGCTCCCGATGCTGAACCACTGGTTCTGGCGCGTAACTCCGGGCTTGTCCGCAACTTTTGCCTTGTTCTTGCCCGCCATGCGGTTAATAAACGAGGACTTGCCTGTGTTGGGTATACCGACTACCATCAAGCGAAGCGGCTTGCCAGCCATGCCCTTTTGAGCGTTCGCCTCGATTTTATCGCTGAGCACACGGCGGACTGTCGGCGCAAAGGCGTTCAAGCCCTTGCCCGAGCGGCAGTCAACGGCAATAGCCGTCACGCCCTGCTTGCCGAGCTCGGATATCCTGCGGCGCGTCGCGTTTTCGTCGGCGAGGTCGCATTTGTTGAGAATGACCATGAGCGGCTTTTGTCCGATAAGCTCCGGCAATTCGGGATTTCGGCTGCTCACGGGCACGCGCGCGTCAACTATCTCGACCACCGCATCAACGAGCGGCAGGCTCTCTTTTATCTGCCTGCGCGTCCGAGCCATATGACCCGGGAACCACTGGACATAAAGATCTCCGTTTTCCAAAATTCTTCCTCCTTAGAACTATATGCGCCAATATTTTGCGCGCCGTATATAAAAAATACTTTTCGGCTTTACTAAATGAGTATAGCAAAAAAACTTTGTCTTTACAAGCAAAAAACGCAGCCGAAGCTGCGTCTTGATTGCATATTATAGCGCGGACAGGTTATTTGTCCGAATCCGGATTGAAATTATAGTAGACATCCCACTGACCGAGCGGCATGATCCTGCCGACGACCTTGCCCATGATATATTTCTCGTCGATAAATCCGACAACTCTCATGCGGCTGTCCTTCGAGTCGTTTCTGTTGTCGCCCATGACAAAGAGCATACCCTCGGGCACGGTTGCGGGGAACTCGACATTGCCGGCGGTATAGGTCGGCTCGAGAGTATATTTTTCGTCGAGCGCCTTGCCGTCAACATAGACAACGCCTTTTTCCGTGTCGATATCAACCGTCTGACCGCCGACCGCGATAACGCGCTTTATCAGCGTCTTGTGCATGACGTTGGGCTGGGCAACGATAACTATGTCGCCGTAGTCAAACGAGCGCTTGAGCGAGCTTATCGCCACGGTATCGCTGTTATTGAGCGTCGGGTTCATCGACGCGCCGGAGACGACTAGCACGCGGGTCACAAAAGTGAAAACAATGGCAATCACCGCGACCGCCGACACAACGACGGAGACTATATCATAGATATTGCTGACCGCCTTTGAATTCTTCGGCTGCTTTTTAAAGTCAGCCTGCTCTTCCGTATTCATTTGAAGTTCATTATTTTCCTGCATAACAGTCCGCCTTCAAATCTCAAGCCTTGCGGCTCAGTTTTTGATTATTTCAATCTTGTCAAACGGGTAGAACCTGAAAACGACCTTGCCGAGAACCTTGTTCTCGTTTATAAAGCCGATATCAGTCGAACGCGAATCGAGGGAATCGTTCCTGTTATCTCCGAGAACAAAGAGCTTGCCCTCGGGAACGGTCACGGGAAAAGTCATATCATAGCTCAGATTCGTCGGAGTGTTCACATACGGCTCGTCGAGCACCTGACCGTTGACACTGACGGTGCCTTTATAGAAATCTATATCCACCGTGTCGCCGCCGACCGCGATAACGCGCTTTATTATCGACTCATCCTTGCGCGTGGCGTGGGATATTATTATAACATCGCCGCGCTCGTAGCCGGAAAAGCTATGTATGCACGCGACCCTGTCGCCGCCGCTGAAACTCGGGAGCATTGAGTCGCCGATAACTGCGGCGGGTCTGAACATCAGCGAAAAGAACAGCATGAGTATAATAACAGCCGACTCGAGCGTGGCAACCACGTCATATACTATGCCCCACAGCTTTTGATTCCGCTCGGGCAGCTCTTCTCCGCTGTCTGCCTCCCGCGAGAGTGCGGCAGGATATTCAAATTTGAACCAATATTCCTCGACTCTGCGCATTGCCCTGCAAACCCCGTTTAAAGTGAAAAAAGGTGTAACAAATAAATGTTACACCCTCATTCGCACAATTATTTGACCTGGCTCTTAACTCTTGCGGCCTTACCGACTCTGTCTCTGAGGTAATAGAGCTTGCTTCTGCGGACCTTACCGCTTCTGATGAGCTCAACCTTAGCAACGTTGGGTGAATGTACCGGGAAGACTCTCTCGACGCCGACACCATAGGAAACTCTGCGAACGGTGAAGGTCTCGGAAACGCCCGAACCCTTGCGGGCAATAACGGTTCCTTCGAAAGCCTGAATTCTTTCTCTCTCGCCCTCGCGGATCTTAACGGAAACCTTTACGGTGTCACCGATCTTGATCTGGGGGATCTCGTCGCCTGTTTTAAGCGAATCCTGTGCAATAACTTTGAGTGCGTCCATTTTATATTCCTCCGTTGATTTTCAGACGTTCGTAACAAATTAGATGAAAGAGGAGCGCCCGCTTTAATGTGGTGCGGCCATGCCGCTTCGGCATTAAACCCCGTCACCGAAGCTGTGACGGATAACAAATGCTTAGATATTTTAGCACAAAGTGCCGGACAATGCAAGTGTTTTTTGATTTTATTTTTCTCAGCGCAGGCAATATTATATATAAAAGTATAGTCTGCGTTTCGTCAATTCATGACAGGCTCATATTATACCGCATATATCGGCAAAAATCAAACCGATAGCAATACTTACAATATTTTCAAACCGAATGTTTTTTAAAGGCTATTGACAAAGTGTATACGAAAGAGTAGAATAGCTGTCGAAATTTAATATTTCCTTATTGAGAGCGGCTGAGGGAACAGGCCCTGTGAAGCCCGGCAACCTGATTATTCAAGGTGCTAAATCCTGCGGTGCAGACCGGAAGATAAGGCCGGCGGCGGAAAAATTCCGTATCGCCCAGAAGTGCTTAGCGGTTTCGCCAAGCGCTTTTTTTATTTGTCAGAAGGAGGACAAAAACATGGCAAACTACTTTTTCACATCCGAATCCGTAACGGGCGGACATCCCGATAAGATCTGCGACCAGATCTCCGACGCAGTCCTTGACGCTATCCTCGCCGAGGACAAAAACGGCAGAGTTGCCTGCGAGTGCTGCTGCACGACCGGCATGGTCATGATAATGGGCGAGATAACCACGAGCGCAAAGATAGACATCCCCTCGATAGCGCGCCAGGTCATCTGCGACATCGGCTATGACAGCCCCGAAAAGGGCTTCGACGGTCACACCTGCGCTATACTTACAACTATAGACAAACAGTCCCCCGACATCGCCCTCGGCGTTGACCGTCAGGGCGCGGGCGATCAGGGAATGATGTTCGGCTATGCGTGCCGCGAGACTCCGGAGCTTATGCCTCTGCCCATCTCGCTCGCCCACAAGCTCGCCGCTCAGCTGACAAAAGTCCGCGCGGACGGCACTCTCCCCTATCTCAGACCCGACGGAAAGACTCAGGTCACGGTCGAATATGCCGAGGACGGCACTCCCGTAAGAATCGACGCTGTTGTCGTATCCTCTCAGCACGCCGCATATATCGAGACCGAGACGCTCCGCCGCGACATTGAAAAGAATGTTATCCGCGAGATCATCCCCGCGGACATGATGGACGACAAGACGAAGATATTCATCAACCCCACCGGACGCTTTGTCACCGGCGGTCCTCAAGGCGACAGCGGCCTCACCGGCAGAAAGATAATCGTTGATACCTACGGCGGCGTCGGAAGACACGGCGGCGGCAGCTTCTCCGGAAAGGATCCCACAAAGGTTGACAGGTCCGCTGCCTATGCGGCACGTTATGCGGCAAAGAATATCGTTGCACAGGGCTATGCAAAACGCTGCGAAATTCAGCTTGCCTATGCTATCGGCGTTGCAAAACCCGTCTCCGTCCGTGTTGACACTTTCGGAACGGGAACAATGCCCGATGCAGAGCTTGAAAAGATGCTGCTTGCAAGTTTCGATTTCCGTCCCGCCGCAATCATTGAAAAGCTTGACCTTCGCCGCCCGATTTACAAAAAGACTGCGGCATACGGCCACTTCGGAAGGGATGACGCCGATTTCCCGTGGGAAAAGGTTGATTTGCAGTTTGTGAAATGAGTTTGCAAAAGCAATTGCTGCCGGTTTTGCAGCGAGTTTTGCAGAGAAATGAATGCTGAGTATTGCGCCGGTTCAGCGCCGAGATATTCTTTTTAAACGAAATTGAAATGAAAAGGGATTGCCGCAGAGTTTGTGCGGCGATCCCTTTTTGATTCGATATATAAATGTGGAAAAAAGATTTATATCAAAAAATTACAGTTCCTGAAAATACGACACGATCCGTCCCAAAGTATCATCGCTGATTTCATCGGGAACCAGACTCCCCTCCTCGATATAACGCTTCGCACCGGAAGAGGCATTGACGATTTCGGCGAATTCCTCGCTTGCCGCATATTGGCTGACTGCCGCAAGATACATTGTTGTTGAAACGCTGTAAGGGCTGTTTTCATCGTTTACAATTTTGCTGATTTTTTGCGCACAGGCGGCCGCAAGCTCATTGGCCTGTTTTGCCGTCAGGCTGTTTAGAATCTCCGGCATGCAAAGCATGGCTTCAAGATAGCAGAGCCTGATGCAG
>ENA-OOZG01001051-OOZG01001051.1-human-gut-metagenome-genome-assembly--contig:-NODE-1051-length-20689-cov-5.969032_pt1 | contig 20689 bp, 18 predicted proteins | sample MGYA00241706_ERZ501384 | MGnify/ENA primary metagenome ERZ501384 (study PRJEB25962, sample SAMEA2042742) | human gut metagenome | biome: human gut; feature: human-associated habitat; material: faeces...
GTGGGGGACATCCCGCGGCTGGCACAGCAGGGGTGACAACGCCTGCGGCGCTGGCATTGCCTTCTCCTTGCCGAGAAGGTGCTGAGCGCAGCGAGGCGGATGCCGTGTTTTCTGACATTACACACCATGGTAATTCTGTTTCTGCGCCGCTCGACCAGTGCTGCCCCATAAAGCCTTTCCCTCAAAGGGGAAGGCTTTCCAAACGCACGGCAGATCGCTGCCAAAAGGGGAAAACGGAAAAACGCCCGGGGCGAAAGCAGTCCCGGGCGGTGTTATTTCTTTCGAAAGAGAACACGTCATTTAAAAGAGAATGCGCCCGCGCGATACCGCGCGGGCGCTGCAGAGCAAGCAAAAGTTTTGTGTGTGTGTGGGGTAAAGTTGTAAATAACCGGTAAACAACCTTATGAGGAAAGCAAGCTCTGTCTCACGAAAAGTTATTTCATTTCCGTTCTGACAGAATAATGCGCCAACTTCTTTTTTTAATGCAAAAATGAAAAAATATTTTTGAAAATTTTTTGACACGGCCGCGCAGCGCGGCAGGAAGCCGGTTTCCCGGTTGCCGGGCGGGGGGAGAACATGGTATAATCGGGTGACAACGCCTTGCAAAGGGGAGAACTTTCATGCAGGAGAATCTGGTCGTCAAAAAGGCGACGCCGCTCGGCGCGCGCGTCTGGACGAGTCTGCTGGTGTTCGGCTTCATCGGGCAGATCGCCTGGATGGTCGAGAACGTCTACTTTTCCACCTACATTCAGAAAAATATCACGGCCGCCGGCTGGGCCACGTCCGCGACCGTCGCGGCCAGCGCCATCGCCGCCGCGCTGGCGACGATCTTCAGCGCCGCGTGGTCGGACCGCGTGGGCAAGCGCCGCGCCTTCGTCTGCTGGGGGTATATCCTCTGGGGCATCACGACGGCGGCGTTTGCGCTCTTCGGCAACGGGCAGGTCGGCGGCGACGTCGGTCTCGCGGTGACGCTCTTCGTCGTTATGGACTGCATCATGTCCGCCATCGGCAGCACGGCCAACGACTCGGCCTTTTCCGCCTGGGTCACGGACGTGACCGACGTCACGAACCGCGGCGTCGTGGACATTGTGCTGAGCATCATGCCCATCCTCGCGCTCATCGTCATCTTCGCGGGCTTTGACGGCATGACCGTGCACGGCAACTGGACGGGTTTTTTCCTCGTGCTCGGCGGCCTGACGAGCGCGGCCGGCGTGCTCGGCCTGTGCATCTTCCGCGACAGTCCGGCCCTGCGTCCCGTGCAGGGCGACACGTACCTGCGCGACGTGCTCTACGCTTTCCGCCCGGCGAACATCCGCGCCAACAAGATGATCTACATCTGCTTTCTCGGCATGATGTTCTCCGGCCTTGCCATGCAGCTGTGGCAGCCGTACATGATCTCGCTCGTCGAGGTCACGCTCGGCATCGACAACTACATCCTGCCCATCGGCATCGTCGTGCTTGCCTCGGCCGTGCTGTCCGTGCTCGCGGGCAAGGCCATGGACCGCTTCGGCAAGGAGAAGTTTTATTACCCCGTGGCGATTTTGCAGGTGCTCGGCGGGCTGATCGCTTATTCGATCCAGTTCGTCGGCCACGCCATGCCGCTGCTGTGCGTCGGCGGCACGTGCATCATGGCCGGCAACCTCGCCATGGCGGGGCTGTTCACCGCCTCGTCGCGCGACTATACGCCCGCCGGGCGCGCCGGCGCGTCGCAGAGCGTGAAGATGGTCATCTACATCATGCTGCCCATGGTGCTCGCGAGCATCATCGACCCGCTCATCATCAAAGCTGTCGCGCTCGAGCCGACGGCGGCCATTCTCGCCAAGTACCCGAGCTACGCCGGCAGCTACCTCTATCCGTATGAGCTGTTTCTGGCCGCGGCCGTGAGCGCGGTGTTCATCCTCATCCCCGCGTACTTCGTCCGCCGGGACGCCGACCGCATCCGCCGCGAGAAGTTCGCCGCGCTGGAAAAATGACACGCACTGCCCCCGCGCGAGACCGCGGGGGCTTGCTTTTTCGGGCGCGGGCTGGTATAATATCTCCCGTAAAATTTCAAATCTGGCTTGAAGGCACGATACACGGATGCACAGCATTCGGATACGAAACGGTATGCGAGCGTGGTGTGTGTCGGCTTCCGAGGTTTGCAGGCACACGCGCGGCGTGTGCCGTTTTTTTGCCTTTGGGCGGAAAATCGGAGGCAAGCATGAACGAATCCCAGTCCAATTCCTTTCTCGCCGAGCAGCCGGTCGGCGCGCTGATGCGCAAATTCTCGCTGCCGTGCATCCTGTCGCTGCTCGTCGGCGCGCTGTACAACATCGTCGACCAGCTCTTCATAGCCAACGCGAGCTACCTCGGCTCTTACGGCAACGCGGCCAACAGCGTCGTGTTCCCGCTGACGGTCATCGCGCTCGCCATCGCCACCATGATCGGCGACGGCTGCTGCGCCTATGTCAGCATCCGCCTCGGCGCGGGAGAGCAGGAGCAGGCGCACCGCAGCGTCGGCAACGCCATCGTGCTCACGCTCATCGTCAGCGTTGTGCTCACGGCGGTGTACCTCATTTTCATGGATCCGATCCTGACGGCGTTCGGCGCGACGGTCAACGCCGAGACGTTCGCCCTCTCGCGCGAATACTGCTTCTGGATCGCGCTCGGCATCCCGTTTTACATGTTCGGGCAGGCGATGAACCCCATCATCCGCTCCGACGGCAGCCCGCGCTACGCCATGCTGTCGCTGCTGGCGGGCGCGGTGTGCAACATCATCCTCGACCCCATCTTTATCTTCCCGTGCGGGTGGGGCATGATGGGCGCGGCCATTGCAACGGTCATCGGCCAGATCCTCTCGGCTGTACTGGCGGCGGTGTATCTGCTGCACATGAAGGCCGTGCGGCTGCAGCGGAGCAGCTTCCGGCTGCGGGGTGAGCTGCTGCGCGCGTTTCTGCCGCTGGGCATGACGAGCTTTTTGTCGCAGATCAGCATCGTGTTTTCCATGGCGGCGGTGCTCAATATGTGCCGCAAATACGGCGCGCTCGACCCCGTGTTCGGCCAGGCGCAGTATGCGCAGATCCCGACGGCGGTCGTGGGCATCGTCATGAAGTTTTTCCAGATCGTCATCTCCATTGCCATCGGGCTCTCGGCCGGGTGCATCCCCGTCGTGGGGTACAACATCGGCGCCGGGCGGCGCGACCGGGCGCGGGCGCTGCTGCACCGGCTGCTGCTGGCCGAGGCGGTCGTGGGGCTCGTGGCGACGGCGCTGTTTGAGAGCTGCCCGGGCGTGTTTGCCGATCTCTTCGGCGCGAAAAACGAGAGCGCGTACTACACGGACTTCGCCGTGCGGTGCATCCGGTGGTTTCTCGGCGCGGCCGCGCTCTCGTGCGTGAACAAGGGCGCGATGATCTACCTGCAGGCGCTCGGCAAGGCGTGGACGAGCACGGCGCTGTCGCTCCTGCGCGAGATTGTGCTGGGCGTGGGGCTCGTGCTGCTGCTGCCGGTGTGGTTCGGGCTCGACGGCGTGCTGTATTTCATGGCGGCGGCCGATGCGGTGACGTTTATCGTGACCGTGCCGGTGCTCGTGCGCACGGACCGGGCGCTGCGCGGCTAAGACGACAAATGCGCATAAAAGCCCGCCCGCAGGTTCTTTCTATCCGGGTTTACTTGCGGAAGAGGGCGATCACGCGGTCGAAGAAATCGCCGATGGCGGTGATGACGTCCTTGACCTTGCCGGTGAAGGACGCGATCTTGTCCTTCGCGCCGGCGAGCTGTTTGAGCGTATCCTGCACGGCGTGCACCTTCGAGAGCAGGGCGTTCGTGTCCAGCTTTTCGAGCGAGCGGCAGAGGTTTACGAGCTGGGTCATCTGGTCGTCCGTGAGCGTGACGTCGTACTCGGCGGCAATCTCTTTGATCTTGGCGCGCAGTTCGGCGTCGGTCATGTCCTTCGTCTCGTTGAGGATGAGCTTGAGCTCATTGACGATCTCGACCGAGTCATAGTCGCCGATGGCCTGCGCGAGCTCCGCCGTCGTGGCCAGCTCCTGCGAGGAGACGGCCTTGGCGGTCTCGTCGAGCTTCGTGCCCGTGATGTCCTCGTATGCTTTGTACACGCCCGTCAGCGCCGCCGTGCCCGAGACGTCGAACGGCGCGGTCACGGTGATCTTCGCATCCGTGATGCCGGCGGTGGCCAGCGCGCTGATGTACATCTGGCTCGTGCAGTAGGTGATGTGCGACGTGTTGACGGTCATGCCCTTGCCGGCGTCGAGCACCTCGATGGAGATGCAGGAGATGGACTTCGTGCCGATCTGCGCGTCGCTGATGACGCCGCTGAGATACTGCCGCTCGTCCTTGTTCGTGACGGTCAGCTCCTTGACGCTGCCGCGCTCGATGCCGAAGGTCTTGTAGACGGTCTTGATCTGGTCGTCCGTGAGGTCTGCGCCGATGACGGTGCGCGTCTCGCCGGCGTCAATGGCCGACACGGCGCCAAGGCTTGCGAGCAGGCACACGGCAAGTACAATGGGCAGGGCCCGTTTGAGAAATTTCATGGTGTTGGTTTCCTTTCCCCGCGCTCCATGGGCTGCGGTGCTTTACAGGATGAGACGCTCCCATTGTAAATTAGTTCCCGAAAAAAGGATGACGATTCTGTGAAGAATCGCCTGAATTGTTTGTTAAGATATTGCGCGCCGCATAGAAAAATGGACAGACAGAGTGGGGGAACTCTGTCTGTCCAAATCGGATTCACTGCCCTTTGGGGTGGCAGCTATGGCACTGCGCACCGCAATGGGCACAGTTGCCGCCGCAGGAGGATTTCCCTTGCCGCTTCTGGCGGATCAGGGAAAGGGAAATGAAGGTGACAATGGCGATAAGTACAATCGAAATCAAAATCGTAGAGAGGTTCGCGCCAATCCAGCTGAACATGGAAAATCACTCCTTTGCGTTTGCGAATTTTGGAAAGGCTCAGGCCTTGAGCGTGGTGGCTTCCTTGTAGGGACGCACCAGCATGTAGATGATGCCGGCCAGCGCCAGGATCGCGCAGATGAGGCCGATCACGTTCAGGTTGCCCGTGAAGGCGCAGCCGAACTGGTAGATCATCAGGCCGCACAGGTAAGCGAAGCCGCACTGATAGCCGATGGCGAACCACGTCCACTTCTGGCTGTTCATCTCGCGCTTGATGGCGCCGATAGCCGCGAAGCACGGAGCGCACAGGAGGTTGAACACCAGGAAGCTGTAACCGGTGATGCCGGTGAAGGCCTGAGCGATGTTCTGGTACACGGTGCCGTCGCCGCCGCCGTAGAGGATGCCGAGCGTGCCGACAATGTTCTCCTTGGCAACGAGGCCGGTGATGGAGGCAACCGCCGCCTGCCAGTTGCCCCAGCCGAGGGGCTTGAAGATCCAGGCGAGCACGCCGCCGATGGCAGCGAGGATGGAGTAGTCGATCTCGTCCTCGGACAGCATGCGGAACGTGCCGTCGACCGTGCCGAAGTACGTGGTGAACCAGACGAGGATCGTGGACAGCAGGATGATCGTGCCGGCCTTCTTGATGAAGGACCAGCCGCGCTCCCACATGGAGCGGAGGACGTTGCCCAGCGTCGGCCAGTGGTAGGCCGGCAGCTCCATGACGAACGGAGCCGGATCGCCGGCGAACATCTTCGTCTTCTTGAGCATGATGCCGGAGACGATGATCGCGGCCATGCCGATGAAGTACGCGGAGGTGGAGACCCATGCGCTGCCGCCGAACAGAGCGCCGGCGATCATGCCGATGAAGGGCACTTTCGCGCCGCAGGGGATAAAGGTGGTGGTCATGATCGTCATGCGGCGATCACGCTCGTTTTCAATGGTACGGGAAGCCATAACGCCCGGCACGCCGCAGCCGACGCCGATGAGCATCGGGATGAAGGACTTGCCGCTCAGGCCGAACTTACGGAAGATACGGTCGAGCACGAAGGCGATACGGGCCATGTAGCCGCAGGCCTCGAGGAAGGCGAGCATCAGGAACAGGACGAGCATCTGAGGCACGAAGCCGAGCACCGCGCCGACACCGGCGACGATACCGTCGAGGATCAGGCCGTTGAGCCAGTCAGCCGTACCGGCAGACTCAAGTGCATTGCCGATCAGCACGGGCACGCCCGGGACCCATACGCCATAGTCTGCCGGGTCGGGCTCGTCAAAGCCGTTTTCTTCAAAGTAGCTGACAGCATCCACATAGGTCATGCCGACGGTGGAATCCTTGTCAGCGTCATCGGGGATAGCGTCGTAGTAGGCGGTCATCTCATTGATGGCGAGGGTCTCTTCATCCTCAACATCAACAGTGGCAGTGTCTTCGGTGGGCTGGAAGGCCTTGAGCTCTTCGAGCGCCGCGTCGGCGTCGAAGCTCTCGTCTTCCATGTCGAGGCCGACGAACGCGTCAGCCGCTTCGGTCGCGGCGGTGTACGAATCGTTCACTTCGTTATACTCCTTGGAGCCGATGCCCAGCAGATGCCAGCCATCGCCGAACACGCCGTCGTTGGCCCAGTCGGTCGCGGGCGCGCCCACGGCGACCATGGCGATGTAGTAAACAAGGAACATCACGACTGCGAAGATGGGCAGGCCCAGCCAGCGGTTGGTGACGACCTTATCGATCTTATCGGAGGTGGAGAGCTTTTCCGTGCTCTTTTTCTTGTAGCAGCCCTTGATGAGCTGGGCGATGTAGATGTAGCGCTCGTTGGTGATGATGCTCTCGGCGTCGTCGTCGAGCTCGGTCTCCGCCGCCTTGATGTCCTCTTCGATGTGGTTCATCGTCTCGGTGGGGATGCTGAGCTTTTCAAGCACCTTGTCGTCGCGCTCAAAGATCTTGATCGCGTACCAGCGCTGCTGCTCTTCCGGCATGGAGTGCACGGCCGCCTCTTCGATGTGGGCGATGGCGTGCTCGACAGGGCCGGAGAAGGTGTGCATCGGGACGGTCTTGGTGCCCTTGGCGGCGCGGATGGCAGCCTCGGCAGCATCCATGACGCCGTCGCCCTTGAGTGCGGAGATCTCGATGATCTCGCAGCCAAGCTCACGGGAGAGCTCCTTGACGTTGATCTCATCACCGTTCTTGCGGACGATATCCATCATGTTGATGGCGATGACCACGGGGATGCCGAGCTCAGTGAGCTGGGTGGTGAGATACAGGTTACGCTCGAGGTTCGTGCCGTCGATGATGTTCAGGATCGCGTCGGGACGCTCGGTGATGAGGTAGTTACGGGCGACGACTTCCTCCAGCGTGTAGGGGGACAGGGAGTAAATACCGGGAAGATCCATGATGACCACGTCATCGTGCTTCTTGAGCTTACCTTCCTTCTTTTCCACGGTGACGCCGGGCCAGTTACCGACGAACTGGTTCGAACCGGTCAGCGCATTAAACAGCGTCGTCTTACCGCAGTTGGGGTTGCCCGCGAGGGCAATTTTGATCTGCTTTTCCATGTTTCTTACTGCTCCTTCTTGTTAAGTTTCCTTAACTTATGTAGAAATTAATTATTCAATTTCGATCATTTCGGTGTCCGCCTTACGCAGCGACAGCTCGTAGCCGCGCACGGTGACTTCCATCGGGTCGCCCAAGGGCGCGACCTTGCGCACGAACACCTCAGTGCCCTTGGTGATGCCCATATCCATGATACGGCGCTTGACGGGGCCCTCGCCATGGAGCTTGACGACTTTGACGGTCTCGCCGATCTTGACTTCACGCAGTGTTTTCATAATCTCTCTCCTTTTATTTGAAAAATTGCTCAAACCATGATTTTTCTTGCCATTTCTTCACTAATGGCAACGCGGGCTTCCTTGACCTTGACGATCACGTTCCCGCCGAGCGACGACACGATGCTCACCGTGCCCCCGGCCACAAAGCCGAGATCTTCGAGATGCTTTTTGACTTCAGCGCTCCCGCCGACTTTGAGGATAGTATTTTCTTCTCCGGCATTCGCCAGTGTAAGCGGCATCATTATTTATCCCTCCGCATGCTGTTGGTCTGGCACTTTTCTCATCGCGGCGATCCGCAATTCGCCATCTCAAAGTTAGTGCCGTTTAACTTTCGCCCGTTAGTTTAATCTCTTTAACCTATTTTGTCAAGAGGTTTTGTGAACATTTTTTTAATGCTTGCATTTTTGGTTAGAGCATGTTAGCCTATTATCGTACTTTATTGCGAAGTTGGTGAAACCGCACATGAAAATCCAAAAGGCATCTGAAGATTATCTCGAATCCATGCTGATGATGAAAGAACAGCACGGCTATATCCGTTCGGTCGACGTGGCCGACCATCTGGGCGTGACGAAGCCCAGCGTCACCTACGCGACCAAGCGCCTGCGCGAAAACGGATATATCGAGATGGACCGCGACGGCCTCATCACGCTGACAGACCGCGGCATGGCGATCGCAGCGAAAATGCTCGACCGCCACCACACGCTCACAAAATTTCTCATCGCCCTCGGCGTGGACGAAAAGACCGCTGAGGAGGATGCGTGCAAGATCGAGCACGACATCAGCCAGCAGACATACGACGCGATCTGCGAGCACGCAAGGCTGCACCTTTGAATGCAGGATCAATGGCCCCGTACCGAAAAGGTGCGGGGCCGTTTTCTTATATTTATAATATAATTTTGTCGATATCTTCCCTTTTTCTCCCGCCGCGCAGGAACAAATCATCCGGTTTTTCCGTCAAAAAGGAAAAATAAAAAATTTTACGGTTTCGTGAAGCATTTTGCCGGAAATTGCGTCTATTCAAGTAGAAACACTTTTTCACGAGGAAAGGAGGCGCTGCACGATGGAAGACGCGCAGATCATCGAGCTGTTCTTTGCGCGCTCGGAGGATGCCATCAGCGAGCTGGACATGAAATACGGCAAGCTCTGCCACAAGCTCGCGGACAACATCCTTGCAAGCGCGCAGGATGCGGAGGAGTGCGTGAACGATGCGTACTTAAGCACCTGGAACGCGATCCCGCCGCAGCGTCCGGAATCGCTTCCGGCGTTTGTCGGCACGCTCGTCCGCCGCTGTTCGATCACGCGCTATCGTGCCAACACGGCAATGAAACGAAACAGCCATTACGATATGTGCATGGAGGAGCTTGAAACGTTCCTCGCTTCGCCCCAGCAGGCGATGGAGGAGCACTATGCGGCCAGAGAGCTCGCCGCCGCGATCGAGCGCTTTCTTGACACGCAGAGCAAGGAAAACCGTGTGCTCTTCATGCGCCGCTACTGGTACGCCGACAGCTTTGCCGAGATCGGCAAGCTCCTCGGCATCACCGAGGGTAACGCCCGCCTGCGCCTGACGCGTATGCGCAAGCAGCTCAAGACCTATCTGACCGAGCAGGAGGTGCTGGTATGACACCCGAGCTTTTTTCCGACGCCATGAACGAGATCGGCGCGAAATACGTCGAAGAGGCCCTGACCTACAAGCGCCCCGCACAGCGGAGCTTCTGGAGCAAGCTCGCCAAGCGAGCGGCCATGGTCGCTCTGGTCGCTCTGCTCGCGCTCAGCGGCTTTGCCGCTGCCAGTCCCGCCGCGCGGGCCGCTATGATCCACTGGGTGGAAACGTGGACGGGCTCGCAGGTCTCCTATGAATACGCGGGCGACGCCCCCACCGGCGAGCTGCCGTTCTACACGATCACCGCTCTGCCGGACGGCTACACGCTGGACGAAGATATGAGCTACGAGGACTCCGGCTTCCGTCAGCTCTGCTATCGGAGCGGCGACGACCTCATCCTTTTCAGCTATATCTACATGCAGGACGATTCGTTCAGCTATTACGACATGGGTGAGGACACCCAAATCTCCGAGATCACCGTCAACGGCTGCAAGGGCAAGTTCTTCCTTGCGAGTGATCCGTCGCTGTGGAGCACGCTCGAGTGGATCGACGAGGAGAGCAATCTCCACTTCTCACTCGATGCCAGCGGCGATGAAGCCGCCCTGCGCGCTCTGGCCGAGAGCGTGGCGGTCACGGAGAAAACCGTCGACCTTTCCGACGACGATGAAAACGAGAATATTCTCACCTTTGATGACATAGAGGGGGAAAAGCTCCCCGACGAGGAGGCGAAACCGTGAACGACTATCTTGTGTGGGTGGATACCTCCACTAAAATCGCCTCGTTCCATGAGGTCGAGGCAAGCGACCTGCTGCACTTCGAGCAGTACGAAAACTTTATGAACTACCTTGCCTCCCTTACCGCGCAGGGATACCGCTTCCAGTGAGCGTGACCGTATTTCAAATTGAGAGAAAAATAAAAAGCGAGAGAACAAGAGAGGAGAACCGCCATGATGGAAAATAATTCGACACCAAGCCCTGCCCCCGTCCCCGAAGCTGCCCCCATCACCGTTCCCGTCCCCGCAGAAAGCGCTGTCACTCCCCCGCCCGCGCCGCCGGTCATCCCCCTGCGCGAGAGGCCAAACGCGCCGCTGCTGCACAAGGGGTTCCAGAACCTCTTCCGCCTCGGCATCGCCAATATCGTCATCAATCTTTTGAACAACACCTTCAAGCTCGGCGACAAGATCCCGTCGCTCGGCGTTGTACTGAGTGTGGTGTCGCTCGCGGTCAGCATTCTCACGCTCATTGTGCTCTGGAAGCTGAGCGCAGCCGTGCCGCGCTTCCGCAGCGTCGTGTACCTCAACCTTTTTCCGCTGGTTCTGTTTCCCTTTGCCACGCTTGTCGGTCTTTCCAGCTTGCAGGAGCGGATCGACGAATCCAATTCCACCGGCCTGCTCGTCTTTTTGGTGATTCTGCTGGGACTACTGCTTGTTCTTTCCGCGCTCTCGGCGTATCACCAGCTCACCGCCTGCGCCGAAGCATTCGACGGCGCGGATGACGAGATGGCCGCCAAATGGCGCAAGCTCTGCACCTGGCAGGTCGTGATCATCGGCTGCTTCGGTGCATTCCTTACCCTGCTCCTGCTTTTGGGTCTGTCATCTGCTTCCTTCTTCTACTTCTACAACGGCAGCCTGATCGTCCTGCTCCTGTTCATTCTCGCCATTGCCATCGCTCTGGGCGTGGTCGAGATCATAGAGCTCGTGTACCTCAACCGCAGCGCCAAGCTGTACGAGTAAACGTCAACCATCACAAAACGGAAAGGAGTATGTTATGTCTACCATCAACAAGACTTTTCTGCGCGTCCTGCTTGCCATCGCCTGCTGCATCGCCCTCGCGTTCAGTCTGCTGCCGCAGGCCGAGGCCGCGATGCGCGCCGACGTCGTCACCGGCAAGGTGACGCTCAACGGCCAGGTCATCGACAACAAGAACGCCAAGTACCCGCTGCTGACCTATAGCAACATCACTTACTTTCCCATGACGTATCAATTAAGCCGTTTCATGGGCGTGGAGACCGACTGGAACAATGCCGCCAAGTCGCTCAACATCACTGTCGGCGGCACGCAGAGCGCTTACATCGCTGAGACCGGCAAGGCGCAGAGCGGCAGTGTCGCCGTCACACCGGCAAGCTACAAGATCAGCGTCAACGGCGCACAGATCAATAACAAGGAAGAAAAGTATCCCATTTTCAATTACAACGGCATCACCTATTTCCCCCTCACCTGGGCCTACGCGGTCGATTCGTTCGGTTGGAGCTATCAGTGGGACGCTGAAAACGGTCTGCGTATTGACACGACCACCGCTCCCGCCCGCGTGCCGACCGCTCCGGACACCGGCGACGCCGCGCTCGACAAGGCGCTCACGATTCTCAACAGCAGCTACGCCACGGGCGGCAAATACCGCGGCATGCTTGAAGGCGGCGGCAAGAAAACGAGCTTCGACGCCACGCTCGACGTCAGCAGCACACCGGATGTCACCACCGTGAAATTTACTGCCGAGCCGTTCCCGTTCTTTGATAACGGTGTCAGTTATTTTGCAAATTATTATGCTGTCAAGGGCGGCCTTGCAAGCGATGAACAGATTGGCATCTCTGGCAACAGCCCGGAACTAGGTGATGTTGGCTATCCGATTTATGCCGAGGTGGCTGTATGGGCGGAGAATAGCTACATCGGCAAATGCTTCCTTGACTGCCAGTTCACAGGTGCGCGCAGCAAACACATCACGGACTTCAAGCGCACCGCCGCTGCGGGCAGTGCGGAGACCTGGACACTGCACGTCTCCTATGCGGAGGACAGCTTCACCGGCTACACCGCCGAGCTCAGCGTCGACACAGCGAAGAGCGTCGTAACGCAGATCGTGATCCGCACGGCGAACTATACCCTGACGATGACGCCCGCATAACGGGGTTCCCCTCCCCGCCGCGGCGCAAAAAAGAAGGACTTCACGCAATGCGTGAAGTCCTTCTTTTTATCTCTTTTCAGTTTGCGAGGTACATCTCGCGTTCGCCTTCCGGCACGAGCGCGCCGCCCGTCGCCCAGACGATGTGCGCGGCATTCTCCCAGTGCGCGCCAAGGCCGCTGCTTTCGAGATAATCCGTCATTTGGGACAGCTCCACCGCACCGGCAAAGCCCGCACAGGCGGACGGCTCGACAAAAAGTCCCTCCATCTCGCGCAGGGCGTGAAGGTCGGCGAACAGATGCTCGTCCGACACCGTGAAACCACCGCCGACGATCTCCTTGACCGTCTCCCCCACGAAGCCCGAAGGGCGGCTGACAGCGAGGCCGTCCGACGCGGTGCGGCCCGTCAGGCCGATATCCTGCACGCAGATCTCATTCTGCAAGCCGCTGGCAAGGCCCAGCAGCATGCACGGCGCTTCCACCGGCTCGGCAAAGTAGACATGCGCCGCGTCGCCGAACTCCTGCTTCAAGCCAAAGCAGATACCGCCCGGCGCGCCGCCGACGCCGCAGGGAATGTAAACGAGCAGCGGGTGCTCGTCGTCCACCGTGACGTCCTGCTCGGCGAGCTGCGCCTTGAGCCGCTGCGCAGCCACAGCGTAGCCGAGGAAGAGGTCGACAGAGTTTTCATCGTCGATAAAATAGCTTCTCGGGTCCTCCGCCGCGCGCTCGCGGCCCTTCTGCACGGCGTAGGAGTAGTCCGCGCCGTATTCGAGCACCGTCACGCCCTTTGCGCGCAGCAGATCCTTTTTCCACTGCCGCGCGTCCGCGCTCATGTGGACCGTGACCCTGTAGCCGAGCGCCGCACCCATGATGCCGATGCTCAAGCCCAAATTACCCGTCGAACCGACGTGCAGCTCATACTGCGAGAAAAAGTTGCGGAACGTGCGCGTGGCAAACACGCTGTAATCATCGCGCATCTCGACCAACCGGTTCGCAAGCGCTAAGTCCTCCGTGTGCTTGAGCACCGCGTAGCAGCCGCCGCGCGCCTTGACGCTGCCCGCGACGGGCAGGTCGCTGTCGCGCTTCAAGAAGAGCTTGCCTGCAAGCTGCGCACCTTCATTTTCGTTGAGCCATGCGCGCATATGCTCGATCTCCGTCAGCGGCGATTCGATGAGGCCGCGATCAGTCGCGGTCTCGGGAAATACCTTCTTGATGAACGGAGCGAAGCGCTCCAGCCGCGCCTCGGCATCGTCGACGTCCGTGCGCGTGAGCGGCAGCGCGGCGAGTGCGGCGTCCGCGCTCCCGAGATTCGGGTTCATCCATGCGCTCTCGTGGCGCAGCTGCAATTCCCTGACAAATTCCTTACTGTTGAGCATTATTTCCACTCCTGTTCTTCTGTAATGTACTGCTGGGTGCCGCGGTAGATGCGCACCGTGCGCTCGCGATACAGCTCCATGACCGCCCGCGCCAGAAGCTCAGGGTCATGGCGGGCGTAGCCTCCCTGCGCCGAGAGCAGCGGGTATTCCGCGAGCGCGATTCCCAGCGCCGCAATGCGCTCGCGGTCGACGCGCAGCAGCTCCGCGTCCTCTTCACTGTATCGCGCGGCGAGCTCATGCGGGATGGGCGCGTTGTTGGCAAGGCAGAGGTCGATGATCCCCTCCCGCCCGTGACGCTGTAAGGCTTCCAGATGGTCGGCGGCGGTGTAGCCCTCGGTCTCGCCGTCCTGCGTCATGATGTTGCAGATGTAAAACTTCTGCGCGTGGGATGCGCGGATGGCGTCGGCCACGCCGTTGACAAGCAGATTCGGGATCACGCTTGTATAGAGGCTTCCCGGGCCGAGCAGAATGAGGTCGGCCTCTGAAATGGCCTCAAGCGCGTCAGGCAGCGCCTTCGGGTGCTCCGGCACGAGCGAAACATGGTGGATGCGGCAGTCCTGCTGCTTTTTCGCGTTGAAGATGTGCGATTCGCCCACGACGCGCGCGCCGTTTTCAAACACGGCCTCGAGCTGTACATCCGCGTTCGTCACCGGCAGCACGTGGCCCGAGATCGCCAATACCTGTCCCATCATGGCGACGGCCTCTTCAAAGCTCCCCGCCATGCCGTTGAGCGCCGCAAGCAGCAGGTTTCCGAACGACTGCCCCTTGAGCTGTCCCTCGGGAAAGCGATAGCCGAGAAGCTGCTCCATCACAGGCTCGGTGTTCGCGAGCGCCTGCATACATTGCCGCACGTCGCCCGGCGGCAGAATACCCATTTCACGGCGCAGCACACCGCTGCCGCCGCCATCGTCCGCCACTGTGACGATGGCCGTCAGGCGGTCTGTATATTTTTTCAATCCCCGCAGCATCGTCGACAGGCCCGTGCCGCCGCCGATGGCGGCGATCTTCGGCCCCGCGGCGCAGCGGGAGGACGCACTACTTTCATATACCATAGGGATTTCCCCTTCAAGCGCATATTTTTCTATGGTAAAGGTAGTATAGCAGGCTTTCACGCAAAATGGAAGTGGGCAAGCGATACAAGTTTTTTCATTTTTTGCAGTCAAAATGATAATGTTATACAAAATTCGTATTCTTCTGTCGATTTTTACTGATTCGATGTTTTCACCGCATTGTTGCTTTTATCGCCGCACTGTGGTAGGATACGACAGTAACAATGTCAAAGGAGCACTTTCATGGAACAGCTCACAGCCGCCCAGCAGGCGGCGGAATTGAACAAGAAGAATCTTTTTGCCACCTATAATCACATTGAAGCGGAATTTGTCGAGCCCGACCACGCGATCTTCAAGCTTGAGATCCGCCCCGAGAGCAAGAATCCCTACGGTATCGTGCACGGCGGCGCGATCTACACGATGGCCGACAACGCCACGGGCTACGCCGCCCACACGGACGGACGTTCCTACGTGACGCAGGGCAGCTCGATGCATTTTCTCCGCAACCAGTCAGAGGGTGTCGTGCGCGCGGACGCGAAGGTCCGCCACCGCGGCAGAACGACCTGCCTTGTCAATGTGGACATTTTAGGCGAGGGCGGCAAGCTCCTCGCCACGGGCGAGTTCACCTATTTCTGCATCGACCCCGATATCATGGCACAGAAGGCCGCGCAGCACCGCTGAGGAGGGTTTGACCATGGCATGTGCACTGCTTTACAATTTTAAGGACGCCGCACGGCTGCAAAAGGTCCGCTTCGCGCTCTTCAAACTCGGTGTGAGCGGGCGCGTCGTCGCGCCGGAGGAGCTTTCGCAGCCGATCGGCTATCTCTGCGATCTTGAGGGCTTCTCCCCTGTCGAGGAAACCGTCGAGGGCGGCTTTTCCGACGAGATGCTCGTGCTCTGCGGTCTTTCCGGTCCGCAGCTCGACGCGCTGCTCTCGTCTCTTCGCCGCAGCCGCGTGGTCGTCGCGCTCAAGGCCGTCGTCACCGAGGACAATGCCGCGTGGAGTTCGCTCCAGCTGCACGACGAGCTCCGTCAGGAACACGAGGCGATGAAGGGTACGCGCCCCAAGGATGCCGAAAAACGCTCCGCGCACCGCAAATAACCCTTGCAACCGCGCAGAGCAGGCGGTATAATAATAGGGCTTCGAATCGAAGCCCTATTCAAGTATCAATAGTATCCAGGTATAGCGAAGTTGGTATCGCGCTTGGTTTGGGTGAATACGCCCAACCGGATCGCCTAACTTCATAACGGGGTGTTGCGCAGTTGGTAGCGCGCCTGCTTTGGGAGCAGGAGGCCCAGGGTTCGAGTCCCTGCACTCCGACCACCTTTCTTTGAAAAACCGCCTTTTTAGGCGGTTTTTCTGCGTTAAAAGTTTGTTTTTGAGTTTCACTTGACCACATTTCAACTGTGGTCAGAGAGGTAAAATTGTCGTTGTAGCCTTGTATGGTAGAGTGGCAAAAACCGCTAAATCCCTAACCAATCCCTAACGGGTGCAACTCGGTATTTTCGCCGCAGATACGACGGAAACTTGAATTTTTCGGCATTATCCCTTATAATTATTTTACGGTGAGCCTTTGTATCACCAAGGCCGCCGTGTGGGTGTACTCCCACGCGGCTTTTTTGCAAAAAGGGGCAGATGTATATGCGGACTAAAAGAATTATTGCTAAGTGTGAACAGCATTCAGGATACGGTGCAGGCGCTGGCGACACAGAATATTATGAATACGAATGTCCATGTGGAAAAGGAACAATTATCGAGGAGCATGACAACATTCCAGGATTTAGAGAGCATAGTGTATATCTTCACTGCACTACATGTAGCAAAGAGTATATCATTGATACTTCCGCTGGAACAAGAAACTGGAAGATCGTGCGAAAGAAGGTAACCGGATGAAAACTCAACCGTATATTTGTCGAGTTCATATCGAAAACTTTAGAAACTTCCATTCAGCAGATTTTTCTCTTGGCGAAAAGCAGGTATTAATTGGCGAAAACGCAGTCGGCAAAAGTAATCTTCTTTACGCACTTCAACTGATTCTTGATCCAACGCTTTCTGAAAAAGACAGAATGCTTGAAGAATCCGATTTTTGGGATGGTATAGAAAACCCTATGGATAATGGGCATTATATATTGATTGAGATCTATCTCGCAAATTTCGAGGATAATAAGAATTTGCTTGCCCAGTTGGCTGATGCGTCGGTAATGGTAGAAGGCAAAGAAACATTAAAAATCAGCTACAAGTTTTTTAAAAAAGATGCTACAAAACCAGACTATAGCTACATCATCTATAAGGGAAACGATGAAAGCAGGGCTTTTACATATGAAGATCGAAAAATGCTTAATATTCGTGTGATAAAAGCCATCCGTGATGTTGAGGCAGAAATGAAAAGTTCCCGAACTTCTCCTCTAACACAAATTATTAAGCAAAAATATTCTGTCAGCAAGAGTGTACTTTTAGAGATATCAAAGGCTCTTGATGAAAAAGGTGCAGATACTTTACAAATTGGTCAAGTAAATGATTTAGAGAATAGGCTGCAACGGTTATTGAATGACATGGTGTCCTTTAGTGCAGATGAGTTCAGTATTTCTCTGAAAACAATGAATATCGATGCAACTAAACTTCTTTATGCCCTACGACCTCTAATTAACAGCCGAGAAACGGGCAACACAAGTTTGGGAATCAACAATATTCTCTATGTAGCTTTGATTCTACTACTCATTGAAGATGATACTATCAAAACATTCCTATCCGGCGATTTATATCGTGAATTGATAAAACAGGATCATGAACATTTACTTGAAAGAAGTTATGAAAAATCCGCCAGCTCCGATGACTACGCCTTGAATCTTGCGGCTCTGCAAGATGCCACATTATACGATGGTCTATATGCGTTCTTTTCGGATTTTGTTCCAACAGCGAATGGCATCACCATTCTTGCTGTCGAGGAGCCCGAATCGCATCTCCATCCAATTTATCAACGGCTTCTCTATCGCCATATTATGAACAAAACTAACACCTCTGTAATAATCACAACTCACTCAACACATATATCCTCAGTTGCACCCATTATGTCTCTTGTTCATCTAATTACGACAAAAGATGGTACCGAGGTAAAAACAACAGCAGGCATTGATTTGTCTGAGGACGATTATGCGGATTTAACAAGATACATTGATGTCAAACGAGGCGAACTTTATACTGCTAAAGGTATTATTTTTGTGGAGGGAATTTCCGAAGAATATTTGGTTCCCAGTTTTTCAAAAGCCAAAGGATACGACCTTGATCGTCTCGGCGTAGTGATTTGTAACATAAATTCTACGAATTTTGAACCGTATTGTCGTTTCGTAGGTGCACTTGGTATTCCTTATGTTATTATCACTGATGGTGATTATTATCATATAGTTGATGAAAAAAAGCATTTTGGAGATATTGAAGATGCAAACCATGTGGGCAAGGGCTTTGATGGGATTGATCGTATTTATCGAATGTATCAAGGCTCTGTTGATCCGGAGTATATCCATTTGAATAATGAGGAAAAGCGCAAATACTTTGAAACATTTGGCACTTATATTGGTGAATACACACTTGAGGTGGATATCTTCAAAAAGGCCACTGGGCCAGATCGAGATGTTCTATGTTCTATTTTTAATCAACTAACAAATGGTGGCCAGGTTCAAAAAAATAACTTCTCTGCAGAGCTTTCCTCTGGAAGGTATAACAAGTGTCTTTCCAAAATAGAGTCAACTTATAGTGGAATCGGTAAAGGCCGCTTCGCTCAACGGTTAGCCACTCATATATCTGCCTCGATGATTCCAGAATATATATCGAATGCAATAGATGCGATTGTTGCAAAAGTTAGGTGAATGTGGTGAATGCTTATTTTGAGAAAAAATTGCAGGAAATAAGCGAAGATGACATGCAGTTTGCTGCATATAAAGCTGTAAATAATACAGTTGTAATTGCTGGACCTGGAAGTGGGAAAACAACAGTTTTGACTTTGAAAGTTATGCAGCTATTAGCCGAGATGATTTATCCACCACGCGGCCTTGCATGTTTAACATATAGTACGGAGGCTGTCCGAGAATTCAAAAGTCGGTTAGTAAAGTTAGGGTTGGAAAAGCGCAAAAATGTTTTTCTTGGTACAGTTCACAGTTTTTGTCTTTCAGAAATTATTACTCCTTTCGCAGCCCTATATCCGCAATACAAAATACCACTGCCTATCCGGATTATCTCTGAAGCTGAAAAGAATCGTCTCTTTAATTCTCAGAATTATGAGGGAACTCCAAAGCTCATTGATGTAGATAAAGAGCGCACAAGGAATATAAAGGGAATTAGTCGTGTTGCGATAGAAAGCTATGATATTGCACTAAAGGCTGCCATCTCTTTTGAAGAACTCTTGATACAAAACGGGTATCTCGATTTTATCAGCATGGTGAAAAAATCTGTAGAACTCATTAAAAATGAGTCCTATGTACGCAAAGCACTTGAGGCTAAGTATCCTTGGATTATTGTCGATGAGTATCAAGATTTGGGAAAACCGCTTCATGAACTTATTTTAACGCTATTAAATCTTACAAGAATTAAAGTTTTCGCTGTTGGGGATGCAGATCAATCAATTTATGATTTTCAAGGAGCAGCTCCTGATTACCTTATAGAATTAAGCCAACGCCAAGATGTTTCTTGCATTCACCTGAAAAACAATTATCGAAGTTCACAAACAATAGTAGATGCCTCGGAATATGTTCTAAAAAGTAGCCGGGGATATATTGCTTCTGGAAAGCTCCGAGACTACCACGCCAAACTGGAATTCATCGAATGTTCCAAAGGGATGGATGAACAATATGAAAGAGTTATTGAGCAGATATCCAGATTTCACACAGAAGGCATACCATACCACGAAATAGCAGTTTTAGTCGGAAATAATAAACAAGTAACAGAATTGGCACAAGAATGTTCCAGACAAAATATTCCGGCGTATATTGCTCGTCAAACATTTAGATTAACAGATCTTATTATCTGGATTCAAAACTGTGCAAAGTGGGTTTCGGATAAATGCTCCGTCTCATTTGATGAAATTTGCTCAACTTGGAAATCGTTTATTTCTCAAAAGCGGATCATTAGTGAAGACGATTACTTTTTACTTAAAAGAACAATTTTTCAAACTTTAACTGCAAGTAAGGTTTATAAGGATAATCTATCGGAATGGTTATGCTATCTTGACAAAAAGGTGGGAATTGTTTCTGCTTTTACTGCTTCAGAGCGATATCCTGACGAGATTGATAATTACAATAAGTTGCTCGAAACAGCACGAGGCCACGATACGCAGCTAACGATTAAGTTTCTAACACGGCTTGGTATCCCAGAAAATCAAGTTGTCCTAACAACCAGGCACAGCTCCAAAGGGCTTGAATTTGATGTTGTGATATTGCCGGGCATGGAAAAGGATAGCTTTCCCAGCTACTATGATAACACTCCAAGAAAACTGGCAGAAGCCCGAAGGCTTTGTTTTGTATCAGTTAGTCGTGCAAGAAAAGCGTGTATTCTTATTCGTTCAAAGAATTTGCAAAATCAATATGGGAGATGGTTCAGTAAAGAACCTTCGCCGTTTTGGGTTGCATTGCAGGAATTTCAAGATAGTCGAAGTGATTACTGAAGGCTCCATATTAGTAATTAGTGTTTTCTAATACATCCTAAAGGGATTCCCTGGACAACAAAAGTGATCCAGGGAATCCCTTTGCTCACTTAGACTACCTTTTCAAAAGGTATCACCTTGCACCGGCTCTCCTCCGGCGGATCAGGCGGTTCCGGTTCCGGCTTAGCCGTGACCGATTCCATGAAGCCGCCGATTTTCTCCGCCGCGCCCCGCTGCATATCGTTGGTGATGTGCGTATAGGTGTCCAGTGTGAACCCTGCGCTGAAGTGGCCCAGCATACTGGACAGGGTTTTCACATCCACGCCGCTGGAGATTGCCATCGTTGCGAATGTGTGTCTGAGGTCATGGAAGCGCACATGCTCCTCGATGCCCGCGTTTTTCAGCAGCTTCCGGTTGATCCTTGACACGGCATCCGGACTCCAGTA
>ENA-OOZG01001052-OOZG01001052.1-human-gut-metagenome-genome-assembly--contig:-NODE-1052-length-20687-cov-11.441644_pt1 | contig 20687 bp, 10 predicted proteins | sample MGYA00241706_ERZ501384 | MGnify/ENA primary metagenome ERZ501384 (study PRJEB25962, sample SAMEA2042742) | human gut metagenome | biome: human gut; feature: human-associated habitat; material: faeces...
CGAAGCCGAATCCCGAAAGCAACACAGCGATTCGCCTTTATGCAACAGTCTCATCAAGCGCTGGTGGACTTCGCTAGGACATAGCGTCCACTCGCCGACAGCCTTTCGGCTTATCACCTTAGTGCTAGATCAGCGCGGCGTAGCCTACTACTCAGAGCATCTAGAGGAGCTACCCGAGGGTGCCGACCGACTAGACAACCAGCAGAAGCAACTAGCACTGCAACTGCTCTACCAGTGGCCCCTCACGCAGCTCGTCACGCAGTACGACAAGGTACTAGCCTACGATCGCGCACTCATCTTATGGCAAGGCACCCCACTTGCAGAGATGCCGTGGGGCAGCAGCTCCATACTTTGGCATATAGGGCGGAAGGTGCCAAAAGCCTTTCGCCAGAGAGAGGCTGGCATGATGGTCGACTATGCAGGCGGACAACTACTCTTCCTAGATCGTCAGTTGCCCCGCCAAGACTTCTGGACACGTATCAGACATTAACCCTATTACCTACTCAAATAAGCTACAACTATGAAGAAAAGCCCCGTATATACCCGCCGTGGTGATGATGGCACCACAGGACTCGTAGGCGGTACACGCATCTCCAAGGGACACATACGCCTCGAGTGCTACGGCACGATCGATGAACTCAACAGCCATATCGGCGTCCTCCTTGCTGAGGACCTCACAGATGAGACGCACGACTTCCTACTGCGTCTACAGCATATCCTCTTCAACGTGGCAGGCAGTCTAGCCACGCCACCCGATCAGGAGGAGTACCTCGCAGCTATGCAGATAGACCCGACGGACATTGAGAAGCTGGAGCACAAGATCGACGAGCTAGACGCTACGCTTCCACGTCTCAAAGAGTTCGTCCTCCCCTCTGGTGGGCGCTCCGCGGCACTCTGTCACGTCTGTCGCACCGTATGCCGTCGTGCCGAGCGCAACATCTACCGTCTCCGTGAGGAGAGCCGTGTAGATGACCTGATCGTTCGCTTTGTCAATCGTCTGAGCGACTACTTCTTCGTCCTCGCCCGCACAGAGGCGGTACGAACGTACGGATCGGAGGTCACCTGGAATCGAGGGTACAGCACCCTGTAACTCACCTGAGCCTGTTGTAAGAAGCAACAGGCTCTTTTTTGTCTCTCGTTATCCTAAGGTGAGACTGTTGCAAAAGTCAACAGTCTTATAGTTACAGCTCCAGTCCGACCTCCCACAATGGGGAGGTCGCTTACTTCACATGGCACTCCTACCCCCAGTCGTTCGGGGCGTAGCCCCTTCGACTGGGGGCTATGATTCGTCCGACCGCAAGCGGTCGTATCGCTCCGATGACTCTGATAGCTAACGGCTAACAGCCAATAGCCAACGGCTAATCACCGATACCTCCGATCTCGAATTTCTAACTTCTAACCTCTAATCCACCCTCCGATCCGCTCTGGTGGATAGGACCTCGCAAGAGGTCCGACAAATCATAGCCGTGGGTCGGAGGGGCAAAGACCCGAACGACCCACGGGGACAAGACGATAGCAGCTTATCGACCCCTTGTGGGTCGGACTAGACGCAGCTTATAGTGAGACTGTTGACTTTTGCAACAGTCTTCCGAAAGCAACACAGCGATGCGCCTTTATGCAACAGTCTCACCTGGAGCATAAAAATAGCCACGTGAGAGGTCGATTCTCACGTGGCTATTGCTTTTTACAGCGTGTGTGCGCTTGCGGCTAGCGTACTTTGTAGAGCTGGCTGCCGATGCGTACGATGTAGGACTGCTCCATAGGGAGTGTGAGCTCGAACGCTCTATCTGCCTGCGCTGAGCTATAGAGTACTCGTCCTGTCACGTCATACACCTGTACTGATTCGCCGTTGGGATTGACGATGGTCAGCACGCCTTCGATCATCTTGGCACTAGGCTCCGTCAGGACAAGCTGACTCACAGCTGTAGCCTTGCGAATCTGACCCATCTTAGAGAATGGACTCATGATCAGCCCCTGCTCATTAGCTGTGACAGCTCTGACGCGGTGATAGAGCGCATCCTGTTGCAGATGACTAGGTACAGAGACACTGATCGAAGTACCATCATAGAGAGGCTCTCCAAAGTATGGAGCTAGATAAGACTCGCCCTTCTTGAAGTGCTGGGTCACCTTGAAGTTATCTACAAAGAGATACTCAGGGCCCTTGACAGCAAAGAGCGCGATGATGGAGCGCTTGCTACCATTCTTGAGCTGTACGGAGTAGTCTTGCCACTGATTGATGATCGGTCTCTGCGCCTCCTCGGCAACGTAAACGAGATCTACCTGCTCATATTGCTCAGTCTCCTCATTGTAGTTAAAGAGTGCGAGCGCAGCCTGCGGGAACTGATTGCTGGTCAAGTCGTAGGCACCATATAGGCTTAGGGATACATTGACCACACCACCTCCGTGCGAGAGGTCTAGCTCGGGAGCCTGCATAGAGGCACTAGCACCATGATTGATGTACTGCCACCCGTCGAAGCCCACATAGTCCGTACAGGGAGCATACGAGTACATCTCCCAGCCAGGCATATTGAGATCCTTCGGAAAAGCCTTAGCATAGCTACCTGCGGGAGGATCGTCAACGCTCCATCCGGTAGCATTGCCCTCTAGGTCCTTGACGCCCGTAAAGTCCTCATCAATCAGCGTAACCTCTGAGTCTGCATAGATTCGTCTGTCATGATAAGCCATATAGAAGTATCGACCGGCCGATGGTACTTCTGACCATGAGGCGGCATAGTGGTCTGCACTCAGATTTGATGCCTCCTCTAGCGTTGGAGCAGCGAGTCCGCTGACCTCTTGGTCTACTGAGTGATAAGACTCCTTATCCCCCTTCACAGCACGTACATTGTAGTAGTAAGTGTACTGAGGATCGACTCCTGTGACCTTGAAGCTATTGGTGGTCACCTTTTGTCCCATGAGATAGTCCTTGCGTATCACAGGACGCTGTCCCATCTGATTGGGAGGTACCGTCTCATCGACAGTCATGTAGTAGACATCTACGAGATAACTATCAGCACCCTCGACAGCCGCCCAATTAGCGACAAAGCTATCAGCCGTAAAGTCTGTGCAACCCGTTACCTTGGGGATGGGTAGGAAGGGCTTCATCTTGTACACCTCGACATCGTCTAGTAGCATGTCAAAGTGGTAATCACCCGCATCAGCGATCTCACGGCTCAGAGGCATCACCTGAAAGCCCATGTTGACGATGGTACTATGGCCAGCTCCTGCGAAGGCCATCTCATAGGTCTGCCACTCTGTCGATAGGGTCTTAATCTCTGGAGTCAGAGGACGTAGCACGCTCCACTCACCCTTGTAGACTGGATTATCGCCATCTCGATACCAAGAGGTCTCAGCAGACTCGATGAAGAACCTTACCATGCAGAGCTTAGGATCGATAGGTTGTGTCACCTTGGCTCTAAAGCGTAGGACGATGATGTTGTCACTCGTTAGGTCATCCTCATGTAGCGTGACATCCATCAGGTCTAGCGGAGGCGTATTGAGCTTAGCTACCTCCTTGCTACCTAGATGTATCGTGCCTCCAGCTGCGTGTGTAGAGCCTTTGCCCTGACAATCTTCGAAGGTTAGAGCATCAAATGTGCCACCCCAGCCACGCCAGTGCGTGTACTGTGGATCGATGTTTTGCCAGATACGATACTTGTACGTTCCGTCGGGAGCGCAGATAGTACCGACGGTGTCGGGTGCTTGTTCACTACCGGCGGTCATCAGAGAGAAGTCCTCCCTAAGGAAGAGCATCAGATCGCCCTTTGCCTCTGCTGGAGAGGTAAAGTCAGAGCGAAGCCCAGAGTGCCCTGAGACCACGGTGATCTCGGCACCAGCATTACGGGGATTGACTAGAGGCTTACGGGTCTGTAGCTCTTGAGCCGACAGGCTCATCGCTGTCGACAAAGCCATAAAGGCTAGTAAGAGTGTAAACGTTCGTTTCATAGAAATGAGGATTTAGTGATATGTGATGGAAAAGGAAAGATCGACCTCAAAGGAGCTGTTACGTAAGCTCATTGAGGCCGATCTTTATTGTATAGACTAGTAGAGTACTACCTTGCGTCTCTCTGTGTAGCCCGAAGCATCAGATACGACTAGGATGTAGACACCAGCCTGACCACGATAGACGAGCTGATCCTGTGCCTGCGCTAGCTGCTGACCTGATATGCTGTAGAGCGTCAAGAGACTCTCAGGACGCGTAGCAGAGAGCGTCTGCTCAGAGACCTCGATGAGACAGTTGGCAGCCTTGTCCACCGTCGTGATGGCGTTAGCCTGAGCCATCTTCATCTGACCGATGAAGAGGTTGTACTGATCTACAGAGCAATCTCTAAAGGCGAGTCTGATCTCCTTACCAATGTACTTAGAGAGGTCTACCTTGTGCGCTGTAAGAGTAACGTAGTATCGCTCCTTATCATTAACTGTCTCCTTAAATTGGGAAAGTGCTACTTCCTTGTCTACCGTATGGATAGGCTTGGTCTTAAGGATCTCGCTAGGCATAGGCTCCTCAGCACCCTCTACGACATAAAGCTCGTAGCTAGAGAGCGCATCTTCATCTTCCGAAGCTCCTACCCAGTGAAACCATGGGATGTCTCCTGTGACCGTAAAGGCAGGCGTAATGAGCCAGTGATCTGCAGGCTTGTCGGGACGGCCATCCACATACATACCATCCTCCTTGAGATAACGACGGAATGCCGAGGTAGACATAAAGAAGCGGTATGACTTGCCACCTTGTATAGGTAGGACACGACCTACCCAGCCCTTGTCTAGGTTAGCTCCTAGTGACTTAGCTTGGATATTAGGCATCTGACGACTCATATCGTAGATGATGAAGTCTCCAGAGCGATTAGGATTAAAGAATGAACCCGCACGCTCCTTGAACTTCGAGAAGGGTATGTCGGTACGATACTGGTTGGGCTTGTCGATCTCTGCATCGTAGGTATCATTGATCCACTTGAGGATTGGCATCGTGCCATTGATCTTATGCTTGTCAGCCTCAAAGTCTGACGCACCACCCTCGTTGAGCGTTGTGATGAAGGCTGGAGCGGTAAACTCCTCGTGAGACTTGGCCTCTCCAAGAGAAAAGGCAAGCTCGGCGTCTAGATTGTCCTTCACTTGTTTCAGAATGTATCGATCCTTGTTATAGAAGGTTTTCGACACGGTAACTGGGAAGCGAGTAGAGTAAAAGGCACAAATAGGACCATACGTAGCTGTAAAAGTTGCCAATGTTTGACCGTAGTTATACGAGTTCGATATGAGTTGGTGAGGGATGGGGACATTATCATTGTCGACCTTGTTGTATGTGACAGCTCCTACTAGCCCTCCTGAGGCAGGATCCATAGAGGAGATATCCCCAGCATTCATACAGCTTCTTATTTCAGGATAGTCGTAAAAGAAGGGGGCCTCAGATGCTGGCATATAGCCTACGAGACCTCCAGCAAAACCACCCTTTGCCCAAATATCTCCAAAGTTGGCACATCCCTCGATCGTCGTATTTGATGACGAAGCGATGATACCACCAGCGGTCTTGTGTATTCCTACACCATACACCTCAACGTTGGCATAGTTGACACACTCGATGATCTTCATTCCCTGACCAATCGAAGTACCAGCGATACCTCCAGCATTAGCCCAAGAAATGATACGTACATCAGGACCGACCTTACAGCGGGTGATCGTACAGTTGTCCTTAATCTTACCTGTGATAGCACCAACGGCTGCAAAGCCATAGATATGTCCCGAAGCGATGACTACGTTCTTTACCGTTGCCCCACTGCCTAGTAGACCAAAGAGCCCGACACCCATGTGCGGGTCCTGGCCCTCGACAAGCTGACGATCATCATAGAGATTGAGGTTGTAGATCTTGTGCATATCGCCGTCATACGTCCCCTGGAAGCACATCTCATTGGGGCGGTCGAAGTCACCAAGGGCCGGTCCGCCGATCGGCTGTATAGGATCGGCAGACGTGAAGGTGATGTCTGCTGTCTGCTTGAGGTACTGACCTGCGAAGGTGTTGGAGTTGTTGTTGACCTCTGTAGCTAGTGTGCGTAGATCTGCCTCTGTAGCGATCTGATACGGATCATCTTTAGAGCCATTTCCTCCTGAAAATAGGCCCTGACCAAAGAGCGACACCGTGGTACTCAGTAGTAATAAGGAGACTATTGATAGTTTATTCAAATAGTGCATTGTCTGTATTTGTTGTCTATAATGTAAGCTTTGATAGATCATTAGAAAAGCGAGAATGCTCTCCATAAGTCGGCATACACTGCCGAGACTTAGGAGAGCATTCAGGATTACGGTTTACTTGGCAACAACCTTAGTAAACATCTGGGAGCCGTCCTGTAGCTCAAGACGAACGACATAAGCTCCAGCCGTGAGTCCCGTAGCGGGCACGAGACGACCTGTCATGTCGTACACCTGTAGCTCTGTGACAGGGACGTTGACACGTACAGCACCCTCCTCGATAGTCACCTGGACATCTTGAGAGGCGATCTCCTCGACACTATCAAAGTTCGTAAAGGAGACTCGACGCTGTGCTGCGTTGAGCACCTCATTCTTGAGGAGTCGCTGATCATTATCCACCACATTGTCATTGGTGGGGAGCTGCTCGTAGTAGTGTAGGAAGGCAATGACATTGACCTCCTTCATTACATCCTCAATGTTCTTGTTGTCACCCTCTAGGAGGAACTGGTTCGCAGGAAGTGTACCTGTCGTAGCGTTGGTCGTATTGATTGAGATGTGCTTGACAATCTGGAAATCGCCCTTATCATCAAAGGTAATCTCAGAGCCCTTAAAGCCACCCTCATCGACATACCTCAGCACGTTGGTGTGCATAAAGCCTTCTGGCTTCTTACCCACCTGATTGCGAGGCGTGATACGATCCTGAGTCATCATGATGGTCAGATAGACCGGACGAGAGCGATCTAAGCGTGTAGAGGCACGACCCTGTACAGTAACCTTAAGGAGGTTGCTCTCCTTCTTGAACCAAGGCTTGACCTCAAGTCTTACGTAAGCAGGGTCAGATTTAGAAGCCTCTGCAATCAGATCAAGCTCTTTCTGACTGCTTATCATGCTATAGATAATTCCATTACTACCTCTAGCACCCATCATGCCTGCTTGAGGCTTACGATCAAACATATTGGTAGGAGACCCTGCGCTAGCTAATGTGATGCGACCTCCCGAATTTAGGACTCCAGCAAAGGCTCCTAGCCCCTGACTGTAGGGAATCATCATAAAGTCTGGCACATTAAAGGCGTGATGCGATACAATCGCAAAACGATCCTTGATCTCTGCATTCTCTGGCTTATTGATAAGGTTCTCCATACGCTGATCACCTGCGGGGCAGTTAGGACACCCCTCAGAGGTGAAAACCTCAACTAGCGTAGTACGTGCATAGGCCTCGTCTCGCTTAAGAATCTCCAAATTAGCTGTTAGTACAGAGGGCGCCTCGAGGACTACCTCATTAACCTCTTGGAGTGTGACCTTAAGTTCAGTCTTGCCGAAGATACCCTCATGGTCGATTGGCTGTAGCTCCACGACTCTAGAGAGCGATGCTTCAAGAGACTTAGGAAGTTTTATGACATGTGTTTGTTTGTGACCTGCTAGATCCGTCTCCACCTTAATCGTAGAGATAGCCTTGACTCCTGAATTGAAAAGTTCTATAGTAGGCTTGATCTCTTCATTGGAGTAAACATATGCAGGTGCGTGAAGCTTATTTATTACTCCGCGATTTAGTGTCGTCGGTCCTAATTCCTTAGGCTCGATAACAATTTGCATCAACAGAGGACCTTCAGCCTCATTCACTACACCATCAAAGCGAACCTTTTCGATATCATATTCACCCCAGTTGGAGGAGATCCATGCAGAGTTAGGGTCTACACCCGGTGTTTGATAGCTTCTGACGAGGATACCACCCGCAGCAGCAGGGTCATAAGCATAAGCTCCTGCGAAGAACTCGCTCTCAGCAGTAATCTCATACGGCTCGTCAAAGAAGAGCGTATTCCACCCATCCTTCAGCATGTCGACCGTAGTAATCTGAATAGGATCCCACTTAGTTAGCACCTTGGGATTGTTGACATCAGATCGGTCTTGTGTCAGCACTGTTTTAGCGAGGAAGATACAGGGGAGCTTCGGAGTGAAGAACCCTGGATCATTATTAATCTGATCCTTCTGCAAGCAAGCAGCTGAGGCAAAGCGTATGCCAACAACCTTGCTTCCCACATAATCCTTAAGCTTCTCTTTGGTTAGCTTGATGGCACCACCATGATAACCAGCCCACGACACTCCAGTTGGCTCAATCGCATTGTAGTTGGGAGCCTCATAGTTGCAGTAGCCTACATAAAGGTAGTTGTTTGAGTCCTCTACATCATCTAGATAAGCAGGAGCAGAGTACATCGACTTCCTTAGTCGCTGGCTATTTTGTTGACCTGGACGGTCATCGGCATAGAGCATTCGATAAGCAATGCGCTCACCATCGGCTTTTGCCTTGGCGGCATCTAGAGCACTACTACTTAGCCCTAACTCACGTGTCACATCGAAAGAGTACTTAGCAGCAAACCTCTCGGGAGTAGACAGATCAGCTAGATCTTCACGATCACACTTAGCTTGATCGTAGGGTATCATAAAGTAGCTGGTGCTTCGATAGGCGCGATCACCCTTCTTGAGATCTTGCTTGACAACGATGCCGTTAGAGAACTCGACCTCTGCATAGTCATCAATCTCGATGACGATACGATGGCACCAAGTACCCCCGTCAAATTTGAAGCGATACTTATGCGGTTTGCCATCATTCTTCACCGTAATATCTTTCACTCCAGGAACCCCTGATAGGTAGCTATATTCCTCTCCATAGCCCATGACTTTCATCTTGACATCGCCTTCAGCTTGTAGCACCTTAACAGTAAACTCAAGCGTGTATGTACGATCTCCATTAAAGAGATCCATCACGGGCGACGTTAGACGAGCATTGACTCCTATCATATCCTCAGGAATTCCCAAACTTTTCAAATCCTTCGCATTGATAGAAAAGCCATCTGGAGTCCAGTAAACTAGGGCTGCAGACCAGTCTGGCTGAGAGAGTTGCGCATCGAGATGAGCTTGTTGCTCAGAGACTAGCTCTCTCTTGCCTGTGGGGTTGGGCTTGATCTTCGAATCGAGGATGTTGTATGCACCATCTGCCTTTGCTTCGATCTCTCTAGTGGTAATGAGCCTAAAGAATATCTTATTCCAAGGCGTGCCATCATCATTGAGTTGCTGAGCGTCGACATTGGTCCAAGTGGCAGTAAATCCGTTTGCTGTCACATTGTCTGGCACCTCTATTCCTGGAGGTGCTAACGCGATCTCCCACCCTTTGGGTTGTTGCGCCAATAGCGATGGGATGGATAGGAAGCCACAGCAGACAAGTAGGCACAACGTGCGCCACAAACTACTGAGACTTGTATAGTTTCTTTTATTCATATGATTGATATTGTGTGATGTTAAACGTATTCATTACAATCCCTCCACGACAATTGGTCCCAGAGGGATTGATTTAATTAGCTGTCAGGTTATTTGATTACCTTGTAGACCTGTCCCTCTACGACAAGGAAGTAGACACCCTGAGGTAGAGCACGAAGTGAAAGCACTGATGTCTCCATCAGACGAGATAGCATCAGCTCGCCCGCCGTACTATATAGATATATAGGAGTAGGCGTAGTGAGACCCTGGATCATCAGCTCGCCATCCTGTAGAGAGACTACGTAGCGAGTCCCCACAGGAGCCTCTATAGAGGTGTGATCTAGTAGTACTGCTTGTATCTCGAGATCCTTGTCTACAGTTAGTGTGATAGATGCCTTCTTAGCACCCTCGGTGTAATCCTTGCCACCGATGGTCCACTTCTCTAGCTGCCACATAGATCCCTCGGGGATTGCTAGCTGGCAAGTGATCTCGGTACCCTCTACGACGTCAGCACCAGAGGCGATAGTCTCCTTGGTCTTAGCGTCAGTCACGGTCAGTGTAGCCTGATCCTTGTGAGATACTGAGTAGGTCACCTTATAGGTCGTAGGTTGAGGCTCGGACTGTTTTTGCAGTACAGCTTGTATCTCGAGGTCCTTATCTACAGTCAGCGTGATGGTTGACTCCTTAGCACCTTCGGTATAGTCTGTGCCACCGATGGTCCACTTCTCTAGCTCCCATCCCTCAGGAATGGTGACTTGGCAAGTGATCTCGGTACCCTCTACGACATCAGCACCAGAGGCAATAGTCTCCTTGGTCTTAGTGTCAGTCACGGTCAGCGTAGCCTGATCCTTGGGAGAGACCGAGTAAGCAACCTTATAAGTCTTAGGTTGAGGCTCGGCAGGAGCACACAAGACCTCAATTTCAGTTTCACCCTCTACAGTGACGGTTGTTTCATTGACACCTGCGAGTTCTTCCATGAGGGCATTGTTGATGTACCACTCCTTGATCTCATTGTCTCCTGGATCAACGGTCAGTGTTACCACGGTGCCCTCAGTTACGCGACCACCATTATCGATTATCGTCCACTCCTCTGATTCTGGAGCCTTATACTTAGCTTCAAGAGTTCCGCCTTCTACCGTCCAAGAAACAGGGTATTGAGCAGGTGCCCCCTTCTTAAAGGTGACCTTGACATCCATCTTGCCCTCGATCTCCGTTTGGAATTCAGTGATGCCTGTAAAGGTCTCTTCGTTGTCTCCCTTCTTAACGAGCCACTGATCTACCTCATAGCCTTTATCAGGCTTTGCTGTGAACTCGACCCTTTGCCCAGCAGGAAGACTTTGACCAGACTCAAATGGCGTAGCACCATCGGGGAGCCACACTACAGCCTTTTCTATAGTGCCATGCTCTCCAGCCTCATAGTTAACTTCATAGCCTGATTTACCCTCTTTGAAGGTAACATATATTGCCATAGGCTCAGTCACCGTAACCACACAAAGGTTCGGATCATCGGCTGAAGGGACTAGTGGCGTATTTTCAGCTGTGGTGTGCCATTCGTCGACCATATAGCCAAGGTTTGGAATAGCGCGTATCTCAAGCTCGGTGCCTTCTTGAATAGGAAGATTTGAGCCTTCAAAAAACAGTCTATTTGAACCTCTTTCGTCAACAAACTTTCCTCGGACACTACCATTTTCACCAACACCGAGAGACACATTATACCTAGGCGTGCCCTTCTTGAGAACAGCCTTGACAGTGAGTTCCTCCGTAAGGGTCTTTCGCAAGATGTGAGGGAAGTCTAGATCTGGGGTTTCTTCCTTTCCATTGACGACCCATTTGTCTACCTCATAGTCATTGTCAGGTGTCACAAAGAAGCTTACTAAAACTCCTTCGGGAAGCTCATCTCCATCATAAAATTCTGTATCCCATCCATTTTTAGGGTAGAGCCCTTGGATAGTTCCATTACCCTCTAGTGAGAAGTGAACTTTGTGCGTTGCAGGCTTCTTGAAGGTTACCTTTATCTCCAGTGGAGCATTGACTGTCGGGAAAATCATGAATCCACTTCCCCTTGATTCACCATTGATTATCCACTCGTCAATTTCATAACCAGCGTCAGGCTCGGCATTGAATTCCATCATGGCACCTGCAGGGACCATGTCTCCAGATTGGACTTCTATATTTTGCCAAGCAGCTGTTGGATTCTGGTAGGAAGCTTTAGTTATTTTACCTCCAGGACCAGCCTCATAAGTTACCTTATAGCTCTCTTCAGAGCCGGCACCGGCAGTGGTCTGCCGCGCGTAGTTAGCCACAGCTGCATGAGCGGTGCCAGTGAGCACCATCGTGAGCAGCGTCAGCATAAGTGGTAATATTCGTTTCATAAGCGATCTTGTATTGATTAGTTGGTTATAGGCTTAGTGTCATATACAGGAGGTCTAGCATCTCTACCCCTCTGCAAGAAGTGTAGCGCGAGAGCTGCTCTCGTAGGGAGAGAGGCGACTCTGTGATATCTGTGACGAAACAAAGATAATACTGAGCGACATCTTCCGTGGCAAAGATAGTAATTATTTTCAACAAACAAAAAACACTCAAACTTCGTCCTAGGGCTGACGCCTTATATATAATAAGTTCATCCAAGCCCCGCTTGTTGCTCATGAGTAGCTCCTGACAGAGCGATTATGATGCGTTAGCCCTGTCTGGACAAATTAGACGTCAGCTTGTTACAATAATTTAGAGCTGGCTACATATCAAAACGGCATCGTGTCGGAGAAAAGTGATTTCCACGTGGATATTTCAAAATCTCCACGTGGAAAAAGAAAATTCTCCACGTGGGCGCGAAATAAAACTTCGGAAGAATGAAATGAAACTTCGGAGGAATCAAATGAAACTTCGGAGGAATTTTTTGACGCCCACGTGGAGATTTGAGATTCCCCACGTGGATATTCAAGAAAGGAGAGAATCGGACGAATTTCCCCGTAAAGATATGTATAATTAGAGGTTAGAGATTAGAGGTTAGAAATTAGAGAGAGAGTCGGAAGTATCTGAGGTATCGGAGTGGATCAGAGTGGATCGGAGGGCGCAGTCAGGTGGTGACGTGGACGGGCGGACACATAGGTCCGCCCCTACCGAGGGTTACTCGTCTATGATTTCTAATCTCTAACCACTAACCACTAACTTCTAATCTCTAATCTCTAATCTCTAATCTCTAACTCCTATTTTCGTACCTTTGTATGCGTCTAGCCGTTTCGTCCTAGGGAGGCTCCACTCGGAGCAGGCACCGAGGGCGCTTTCGGCTCACTCAGATGGCATCACACTTAACTCATGAACCCCGTACGAAGACGTCGTAAACTCTTTTGGATCCTACTCCTCGTCCCGCTAACAGTACTGCTACTGCTGGTGGGGTCGATTTACATACCCAGTGTACAGCGCTGGGCAGTAGGACGTCTCGTCCACACCCTCGAGGAGCAGACGGGCTGGAAGATTACGGTCGAGGAGATGCGCATCAGCTTCCCCCTGCGGGTAAATGTGGATAAGCTACTCGCCACAGAGGGAGGTGACACGATCATCTGGGTTGACCAGCTACGCACCAGTCTGCCACTGATGCCGCTCTTTAACAAGCGCATAGAGGCTCCCCGCTTGAAGCTACAAGATGCCGTCGTGGCGATGCCTCTAGATAGCCTCAACCGTAGCCGTATCGATGCGCGCCTAGGGAGTATGGAGGCGGGACATGTGCAGGTAGACTTGAGCTCGATGGATATAGATGTCGCAGCGGTCTCACTGGCTGACGGGTTCTTTGCTTATACCCAGACAGATACGACCGAGAGCAGCGAGCCGGGGCCGCCTATGAGCATCAATGTCAATCGTGTGGATCTCACGCGCTTTGCCAGTTACATACACCTCTACCCTTCTGGAGTACACACAGATGCCATAATCGATCGTGGTGCTATTGACAAGGTGATGGTAGAGCTCCCAGACTTTAACCTCCTCATAGATCATATCGATGTAGACCTGGCCAAGGCAACCTATGCGAGAGATACAGCTACGGTAAGTCTCCCCTACGTGGACTACAGCCACATGGTTTATCGTGATGCACATGCGGATATAGATGGACTCGCTATCAATAGCCAGGGATTGGTACAGATGGACATTAACCAGCTGAGTCTACAAGAGCAGAGCGGAGCGCAGATGGAGCAGTTCAGGGGCTACTTTAAGCTAGAGGACAAGGTGATCAACATGCGCAACTTCTCGCTCGCTACGCCCACCAGCCAGCTGACGGGCGATCTGATCCTGCCCCTAGCCCTCTTCTCTAGGGATGAGGAGGTGGTTGTCACGGCCGAGCTCAAGGGTACCTTAGCACCGCAAGATCTGTACTACTACACGCGCATTAGTCTAGATAGTATGCTCTATAGCCCCGGAGGTCACAGGCAGCTGGCCGACGTGCCGCTGTCGGTAGACGTGCGCTCGCGAGGCTCGCTGAGTGACTTGGATATATACAATCTGGAGCTGCAGCAAGAGGGCTTCATCGCACTCTCTGCCAGTGGCAAAGCGACAAACATCCTCGATGAGAAAAAGCGCACAGCCTCTCTGCAAGGCAATATACAGACGGAGCCTGCGGCTAAACTGCTGCTAACCCTCGCTGGGATAGACGAAAAGTCTGGCTCTGTGACGCTGCCAAACAAGATGGATCTCGACCTGGACGGCACACTACACGGAGATCAGATCAACGCAGATCTGCATCTAGGCACTCCTAGAGGCTCGCTATCTCTCAATGGACTATACTCCCTAAATCAGCAACGCTACAAGCTCGACGGCCAGCTCGATGGTTTTGATGTCGCTCAGTTTATGCCACGCGACTCGATCGGTGTGATCTCGGGAACGATCAGGGCAGACGGCACAGGCTTGTCCCTGAAGACAAAGAACAAGCATGGACTCGTCGCTGTAGACCTCGATGAGATCAACTACGAGAACTATACGCTCCACAACCTCGCACTCGATGGCTCTCTGCGTGGAGACTCCGTGGCGGTCTCTCTGCAGGCTAACGACCCCTCGGCACAGCTCGTCGGGAACCTAGCGGGGACGCTTATCACAACTGGCAAGCGACCCTCCTTCGGTGGTAAGATAGACCTAGATGTCTCGCACCTAGACCTGCAGTCTATGGGGCTGAGCGATAGCATCATGGAGGGGCGCATGAGGCTGACGGCAGACCTTTACAGCGACTTTGCTGAGACCCACATGATCGATGGCCAGCTCTCGGGGCTACACCTTGCCATCGGCTCACAGCGCATAGACAACGAGCAGATCGACATACGTCTAGCTAGTGACACGACACAAGTCTTAGCACAGCTAGCGGGTAGCGACATAGACCTAAGTGTGACGACGCAGGAGGGGCTGAGCCATCTCTTGACCTCGATATCGGGCATCTCTAAGTGGGCGGGGGAATATCATTTTGACACGCCTCGACTGACCGCTTACAGCGACCTAATTGGCGTCCTACCCGATGCTCACATAGCACTACACATGGGGCCAGAGCATCCGTTGCGCTCGCTGCTAGAGCGGTACAATGTCTCTGTAGAGTCTCTCGATGCGGATCTGCTCACTAGCCCTAAGCTAGGGATCAATGGGCGCATCGACCTGCATCAGCTCCAGTACGACACGATACAGTGTGACAACGCACTCCTCCAGCTGACGACGCTCTCCCCGAGTCGTCCTATACTCCTAGACCATCTGACCCATGTGAGCCAGCAATTACCCTCTGAGGCTATGCGACCGCTGCTCCTGTCAGACCTCTCCGATCAGTTTAGCTCAGACAAGATGGCTCAGCGCTATGTGCATCCGTTGCTACAGATAGATCTAAGCCTCGAAGGGGAGCGACAAGACAAGCGCCCGCCCTACAAGATCATCGGATCGGCTCAGACAGACCTCGTCGCTGTCAATCTAGACTTCGACTGGCTACGAGACCACGAGCTATTCTACAGCTTGGGAGCTAGTGGCTATTACAATGCACAGGGCTTTGGCGTGAGCCTCTCTGACAAAGATATCTACCTCGCTGGCGAGCGACTTCGTGCGAATGAAGACAATGCGCTCTTCTACTTCCATGAGAACAATCAGATCTTTGCCAACCTCGAGCTGACGAATCCTCAAGGTGCCAAGCTCTCTCTGCACAGCGATCTAGATGAGCCGAGCAATGTACAGAGCTTGCTCTGCAACGTACAGCGACTAGAGCTGGGCGACCTAGCGCGCATCCTGCGCCTCCCGGATATGAGCGGACGCACCTTTATGGAGCTCCGCATAGAGCGTGTGGACAACGTCTACCGTGCCACGGGCGACCTCTCGGTCAATGACATGACTTACATGGATGGCGATCTGGGCAACGTGAGTGTCGCCTTCTTCTACGAGCCTCGTGACAACGCTTCGCAGTATGTCACCGCTCAGGTGAGTAGCAATGGTAATCTAGCACTAACCGTGGATGGTATCTACCATAGCCGTAAGGGTGAAGAGGCTCTCGACATGAAGGCTGCTTTCGAATCCTTCCCGCTACGTCTGGCGAACCCCTTCATGGGTGGCAATCTCATCAGTCTCTCTGGTGCGCTGGACGGTTCGATTGATGTGACGGGTACGCCTAAGAGTCCTATTCTCAACGGAGCACCACACATTACAGACGGACTGGTGGCGCTCTCTCTGACGGGCAATCAGTACACCCTAGATAGCCGTCCGCTGAATATCGAGCAGAGCCGACTAAATCTCGAGGACTACAAGCTAACGCTACAAGGCAAGGAGACCTCGCTCTACCTGGATGGTTGGCTAAATCTCTTCGGTCCCGAGGCGCTCAAGAGCGACCTACGTCTCTACGCCGACCATGCTCAGGTGATCGACAGCAAGTACCACAACAAGCAGTCGATCTATGGCCGCGCTATCCTCTCTGCCGACCTACGCTTGCAGGGCTACCTGACAGCACCTCAGCTACTGGGCTCTGTCACGCTACATGGAGGTACCAATGCGACCTACGTCATGTTGCAGGCAGCTATCAAGGCGCAGGACAATATGTCGGGCGTTGTAGAGTTTGTCAACGTATCTGACACCACGAGCGTCAAGGAGCCTGAGGAGACGCGCACGCGCTCCCTCGGTCGTATGGATCTATCTGTGGCACTGCACATCGAGCCTGCAGTACAGATCGGTGTGGACCTCTCCTCACGAGGACAAGACTACGTACGCATCCAGGGCGGTGGAGACCTCAGACTGAAGTATCCACCACTCGGCACGATGAGCCTCGTAGGGCGGTACGACTTTAGCGGTGGCGAGGTGCAGTATGAGTTCCCCGTGGTAGGACGACGGCACTTCGACATTGAGCCCGAGAGCTACCTCGTCTGGAGTGGCGAGCCTCTCGATCCTTACCTTCACTTCATCGCTTCGCAAAAGCTACGTGCCGACGTGACCAGAGGCGAGACAACTAATAAGGTAGACTTTAAGGTATCTATCAAGGCAGATGAAAACTTAAAGGATATGTCACTCGCCTTCGACCTGGCAGCACCCGAAGACCTAGAGACGCAGACGCAACTCTCCTCTATGAGCGAAGAGGAGCGTGGCAAGCAGGCGGTAGCTATGCTCGTATCGGGCACCTACCTCGCCTCCGATATGGGACAGATGTCGATGGAGAAAGTACTCAGCAACGTCGCCATGAGTGAGCTCAACAACCTAACGGGCAAGCTCCTCCAGGGTACGAATCTATCTCTCGGCATGGAGCTAGGTGGATACAATCAGTCGCAGCTACAGCAGACCAACTATACCTACAGTTTCAGCCGTCGCTTCCTCAACGACCGCATACGCTTCGTCATCGGCGGGCGCGTAGCTTCGGGCAATCTGCCGACCAACTACGAGCAAACCTTCATCGACAACGTAACCTTTGAGTATCGTCTTGACGAGGCGGGCAGACAGTATGTGACACTCTTCCACAGACGTAACAACGACAATATGCTCGAGGGCGTCGTGACCGAGACGGGTGCTGGTTATCTGGTCAAGCTCAAGGCGCGTCGCTTCGTCGATCTCTTCGATCCGCGCAACTATATGTGGTGGCAAAAGAAGAAGTCCGAGAAGCCCGCTGACCCCAAGAAGCGACCTAACGAACTAGATACGATTCCGTCAGACAGCACCTCCGTATCGATCGCCACGGATAGCTTGTCACACGCTACGCCCATCACTCCAGACTCCGTAACCTCAACCTCTCAGACTCCACAGCTATGACCCGTAATCTCTACAGCAGACCAACCATAGCTCATGCGCTACTCCTACTACTCGGTGCGATACTCGCTCTGAGTAGTTGCTCCGTGACACAGCACATCCCTGAGGGGGAGCTACTATATATAGGTATCGGTAAGACACGCATACAGGGAGACGACGGCAGTGACGCTGCAGATCGCGCTATCTCTAATATGGAGAAAGTGCTCAACGTGCCACCCAACGACGCCTTCTTCGGCAGTGCTCGCTCCCGCTTTCGCATACCCATCGGACTTTGGTTTTACAATGGTTTTGTCAACGACAGCACGTGGGTGGGCAAGCGCCTCTATAAGCTCTTTGCTGAGGAGCCTAAGCTCATCAGCGACGTACGCCCCGATGTGCGTGCCAAGCAGTCTCAGTTTATCCTACACGAGCACGGCTACTTTAATGCAGTCGTGATCGACAGTATAGCACGCTCCTCTAGCGACTCGCTGCAGGCACGTGTCTACTACAAGGCTGATCTCGGAGCGCCCTACCTCTACGACAGCATTAGCTATATGGAGCCGTGGCTCCTAGGCAGTGGGGAGATACTAAGTCATGCTGAGCTGTCTAGGATACACAAGGGGGATCAGTTCAACTTCTCGCAGATTCTCCAAGACCGCAACATGCTGGTCACGAACCTGAGAGACCGTGGCTACTACTTCTACGCTCCCGATCTGCTCGTCTATCAGGTAGACACCCTACTCACCCCAGGCAAAGTCTATATGCAGGTACGGGAGCAGAGTGGCTACCCCAACTACACCTTCGAGCCATGGCGCATAGGCTCCGTACACGTCCTACTCACAGAGGATGATCGGCTCGCACTGACGGATACGATGCAGTTTAAGGGGATCACACTGCACTACCGAGGGCATCCGAGGGTGCGTCCTGCGGTCTTTGACAATAGAGTACAGCTACGCTCGGGCGAACTCTACTCGCAGTCTCTCGAGCAGTCTACCCGTCAGTCTCTGCTGGGGCTAGGAGCCTTCTCCTACGTCGACATGCAGTTTGTCGCTAGTGATACGCTGCACAACCTCCTCGACCTCTACATCACCGCTGAGCTAGACAAGCCGTGGGACTCCTCGCTCTCTGCGGTCTTCACGACCAAGTCCAACAACTTCATCGGTCCAGGACTCAACCTATCACTCGGCCGTCGCAACCTCTTCGGGGGGGGCGAGCGTCTGTCTCTCGATCTCTACGGCTCCTACGAGTGGCAGACCAATCGTACACGTAGCAATCAGGACGTATCCATATCCGACATCAACAGCTACGAGGTGGGCTCTAACCTCAACCTCCAAGCACCACGCATCTTGCTGCCGTGGCTCTACGATCTGCACCTTACGCACGACGTGCAGACCACCTATACCCTATCCGCCTCCATGCTCAATCGTGCGCGCTACTTCCAGATCACCTCTCTAGGACTGTCCGCTAGCTATAGCGTACGCAATGAGCAGCATCAGCACATGATCACCCCTCTGCGGATACACTACAACCGACTCTCTCGCCAGTCCGAAATCTTTCAGAAGGTCATCACCGACAATCCTATCTTGGGTCTGAGCTTGCGGAGCCAACTGATCCCGCAGATGAGCTACCAGTACACCTTTGACAATATCTTCACAGGCCTGGGCAGTCATCACCTGCACATTGATCTAGGCATCTCTGAGGCTGGCAATCTCCTCAACGGGATCTACTCGCTGGCAGGTCGCAACTATCATGAGACTAAAAAAATCCTCGGCGTCCCCTTCGCACAGTTTGTCAAGGGTACCGCAGAGCTGCGCTACACCTACGGCATCGATCGCAACCAGAGCTTAGCTCTGCGAGCTGGCGTGGGTGCCATCTACAGCTTTGGTAATATGACGGTGGCTCCGTATAGTGAGCAGTTTTACGTAGGCGGGGCAAACAGCATCCGCGCCTTCACCGTACGTAGCATAGGTCCAGGACGCTTTGTGCCACGCAATAGTCGCTACGCCTTTATGGATCAGACGGGAGAGTTCAAGCTAGAGCTAAACGCTGAGTACCGCTTCCGTCTTGTGGGCGATCTGCATGGCGCATTCTTCCTCGACTCGGGCAATGTGTGGTTGCTTCGTCCTGACGAAAACCGTCCAGGCGGATCACTCCAGGAGATCACCGATGCTAAGGACTTCTTCAATCAGCTCGCCCTCGGCTCTGGCGTAGGACTACGCTACGACCTCAACTTCCTAGTCATCCGCTTTGATGTCGGTGTGGGGCTGCACCTCCCCTTCGAGACCGCACGTCGGGGCTACTACAACCTCCCCAAGTTTGCCAATTCCCTCGGCTACCACTTTGCAGTAGGCTACCCCTTCTAGCCGCAAGCGATGCAACTAAATAGACCCCTCTTGTAGTGCTACGAAGTAGCTCTCTATTTCTTGGGGATAGGCATCGCGGATGATGACCCGCTTATGCTCGTCAAGCAGGTAAAGCACAGGCAGCACGCGTAAGTCATATAGGCTCTGATCGGTGACCATACCTGTGGCGTCTCTGCCGGTGATCGCATAAGACGGGAGGTGCGATAGGCTCTTGCGCCACGTCTCTACATCCTGGTCTACATAGACGCAGAGCCACGACACCTCACTGCCTAGCAAGGCTTGGATCGGCTCACTGAGAGAGAGAAACTCTAAGACATCCTTACAAGCATTGCATTCGGGGTCGTAAAACATTGCTGAGCAATGGTTCCTGACGCTCTTTGAGACTCTTGTTCTCTACGAAGATGAACTCAATGCCTTTCTTCTCTGCATTGACCTGAAGCGTAGCATCGAAAGACTTACCACTCTTAGCGGTCATTCCTTCTACTTTTACCGCTTTGCCTTCCACTAGATCTTTGTATTGCTGGTCAGAGAGCGTGACGCCTTTGATCTCTTGCGGAATGCTTACACGGTCGGCACGCAAGGCGATAATCTCGTTGGTCTGCGGGTCGATGGAGACGTAGGCTGCAAAAGGTTCACCGCTCTTGGGTGTTACTTCGATGGTTTTACCGAGATTGCCGGTTGCGAGTAGTT
>ENA-OOZG01001055-OOZG01001055.1-human-gut-metagenome-genome-assembly--contig:-NODE-1055-length-20670-cov-4.487703_pt1 | contig 20670 bp, 17 predicted proteins | sample MGYA00241706_ERZ501384 | MGnify/ENA primary metagenome ERZ501384 (study PRJEB25962, sample SAMEA2042742) | human gut metagenome | biome: human gut; feature: human-associated habitat; material: faeces...
TAATGATATTGGTAATAATATTTGGAATATTGTTTAAAATAAGTAAAATAGAATGGATTATTTGCATTGCATTGTTTGGATTAGTAATATCAATGGAATTAATTAATACAGCGATAGAAAATACAGTAGATTTAATAACAAAAGAGAAAAATGAACAAGCAAAAATTGCAAAAGATGTTGCAGCAGGAGCGGTTTTAGTTTCAGCAATAGCAGCAGCTATTATTGGATTAATGATATTTGTGCCAAAAATATTGGCAATCTTTTAAATTACAATAAAAATGTTAAATAAGGTGACAAGATTTGACTAAATTTGACAAAATTATGAGACAAATTGGGTTTGTCCCATTTGTCTCAAAAGAGGAAGAATATAATGGAATATAAAGAAACAGAACAGATAGAAAATATAATAATAAAAGAAATTGAACAAGAAAATGATGTACGAGGATATGAATTTAAAAATTGTATAGAAACAATAATTACAGAAAAAATTGAAGTTACAAATTGCATATTTGAAAACTGCAAATGTATAGAGTCCAAATTTATAAATACATATTTTACAAATGTAATTTTCAAGGACTGCGACTTCTCAAATGCCGATTTTAGTGAATCAAACTTCGTAGAATGTGAATTTCTAAATTGCAAATTAGTAGGAGTAAAATTTGTAGATACAAGTATTTATAAAACAAAAGTAAATGAATCAAACTTGGAATATTCAAATCTGTCAAATTCAAATATCAAAGATACAGTTTTTAAAGAAAACAATTTGGGTTTAACATCTTTTGGTGAATGCAAATTAAAAAATGTTAAATTTAATGAATGCGAATTGTATAGGGCTCAACTGTTTAGAACAAACTTAAAAGGTATTGATTTTTCTACTTGCAATATTGATGGCATAGTAGTTGACAAAGAAGATTTAAAAGGATTAATTGTTAACCAATTTCAGGCAGTAGAACTATCAAAACTATTAGGAATAATTGTGAAATGATGTCCAGATGGGGGATGGACTTTAAAAGAGCATTATGTTCCCCCAAAATGGCATTGCTAAAAAACATAATAAAAAAGAGGTGAAGCAAATGTATGATGTAATAATTGTAGGAGCTGGACCAGCAGGAATATCAGCAAGTTTATATACAGTAAGAAGAAACTTAAAAACCTTAATAATATATAAAGAAAAATCAGCGCTGGAAAAATCCACAAGAATAGAAAACTATTATGGATTTGAAAAAGGTATAAATGGTGAAGATTTGTATAAAATAGGGATTAGACAAGCTCAGAATATTGGTGCAAAAGTTATAAAAGACGAGGTAACTAATATAAAAATTGAATATCAAAATAAAGCCGTTGCAAACGGATTTAAAGAAGAACAAAACTTTACAAAAGTAGAAAAACAAAAAATATTTAAAGTTCAAACATTAAATAATGAATTTGAATCAAAATCGGTTATACTTGCAACGGGAAATAAAAAGAGCAAACCAAATATCAAAAATATAGATAAATATGAAGGTAAAGGGATTAGCTATTGTGCAATTTGCGATGGATTTTTTTATAGAAATAAAGATGTAGCAGTACTTGGAGATGGTAATTATGCAATATCAGAAACAATGGATTTACAAAACATTGCAAAATCAATAACTATTTTAACAAATGGTGGACAAGCACCAGAATATAGAGCGGAAAACATTGGCATCAATACAAAGCCTATAAAAGAAATCAGACGGAGAAAATAAAGTAGAAGAAATTGATTTTAAAGACAATACAAAAATGAAAATTGATGGAATATTTATTGCACAAGGTGTTGCAGGAAGTACAGATTTTGCAAAAAAACTTGGTGCAAAAATAGATAATGATAAAATTGCTATTGATGAAAATATGGAAACATCAATTAAAGGGCTATTTGCCTGTGGTGACTGTACAGGTGGCTTATATCAAGTTTCAAAAGCTGTGTATGAGGGTACAAAAGCAGGATTAGCAGTGTTAAAATAAGTAAAAAATTTATAGTTAAGAAAGGAAGAAAAAAATGGAAATAAAATTAAGTTCAGAAAATTTTGAGAAGGAAGTTTTAAAATCAGAAAAACCAGTATTAGTAGACTTCTATGCAGACTGGTGTGGACCATGTAAGATGATGGCTCCAATTGTAGAAGCTCTTTCAGAAGAACTCAGTGATGTAAAGGTATGCCACATCAACATTGATGAGAATATCGACATTGCACAGAAATACAGAGTGATGAGCATTCCGACTTTCATCGCATTTAAAGGTGGTGAAGAGAGCGGAAGACAGATTGGTGCGATTCCTAAGACAGCACTGGTTGACCTTGTGAAATAAATTTGCGATAATAGAAGAAAGGAAAAACCCAGACGGGCTGCCGGGCACAGAGAAGGCTGAGAGATATGGCTCATTCCTGTGAACGACAGCCTGTCTTTTGCTTAGATATTAAGAAGAAAGGCGGGAGTCAGAGCATGTCATTGCAGTTTATTTTCGGGAATTCCGGAAGCGGAAAGTCCCATTATTTATATCAGCAGATTGTTGAGGAGTCAATCCGTCATCCGGAGAAGAATTATCTTGTTCTGGTTCCGGAGCAGTTTACAATGCAGACGCAGAAGGACCTGTGTATGGCACATCCGCGTGGCGGTATTATGAATATTGATGTCTTAAGTTTTGGACGTCTGGCTCACCGTGTTTTTGAAGAGACAGGAAAGGAAAGACAGCCGATCCTTGATGATGAGGGTAAGAATCTGGTGCTTCGTAAGATTGCAGGAAATTACGAAGATGAGCTGACCGTTCTTAAGGGAAATCTTAAGAAGCAGGGATATATCAGCGAAGTGAAGTCTGTGATATCAGAATTCACACAGTATGGAATTGATTTTGAACAGCTTGATTCTTTCATGGAAGGACTGAATCCGGAAAGTTATCTGTATTATAAGTTAAAGGATATCCGTAAAGTATATGAAGGATTTGAGGATTATCTGCGTGATAAATATATCACAAAAGAAGAATTACTTGATGTGTTGAGTCAGAATGTACCGGAAGCGAAAATGCTTAAAGGCAGTGTGATCGCAATGGATGGATTTACTGGATTTACACCGGTGCAGAACCGGCTGATCGGGGAACTTCTGAAAGTGTGCGACAAGATTATGTTGACAGTTGAGATCGATCGGAGGGAAGATCCGTTTGTCTATAAGCATCCGTATCAGCTCTTTGCGTTGAGTAAGCAGATGGTTACTTCACTGACGGAAGTGGCGCAGGAAGTGAGAGTGGAGATTGATGAGCCTGTCTGGTTATGCAAGAATCCGTCGCATCGGTTCAAAGAAAATCCGGAGATGGCGTTTTTGGAAGAGGAACTATTTCGTTATTCCAGAAGAAAATACAGTGGAGAGAAGATGCGGTCAATTTCTCTTCATGAAGTTCATACACCACAGGAAGAGGCACAGTATGTGGCAGAGGAGATCCGGCGTCTGGTGAGAGAAGAAGGGTACAGATATCGGGAAATCGCAGTGATTGCTTCGGATCTGAGTACTTATGCAGATGCTTTGGAAAAAGCATGTGATCGATATGAAATCCCGGTCTTTATGGATCATAAGAAAAGTATTTTATTAAATTCTTTTGTAGAGTATTTAAGAAGCTTGCTGGTGATGGTAGAACAGAACTATACTTACGAAAGCGTTTTTCGTTATCTGCGGACCAGCCTGTGTGGGTTCACAAGAGATGAAGTAGACCGTCTGGAAAATTACTGTCTTGCGCTGGATTTGAAAGGATTCAAGAAATGGGATCAGGTCTGGGTGAGAAAAACACCGATGACGACAAAGGAAGAACTGGAAGAACTGAACCATCTGCGCATGCGCTTTGTGGAAAAACTGACACCGCTGCATACAGTCCTGAAGAAGAGAAAAAAGACGGTAAAAGAGATCACACTTGCAGTTTATGAATATCTGGTTCAGGAGAAGATCCAGGAGCAGCTTGCAGAATTGGAGCAGAAATTCCAGGAAGATGGAGAACTGGCACTGGCGAAGGAATATGCACAGATTTATCGTATTGTTCTGGAATTATTCGATAAATTCGTTGAACTTCTGGGGGAGGAAGAGATTCCTTTGAAGGAATACTGTGAACTTTTAGATGCAGGACTTGAAGAGGCGAAAGTAGGTGTGATCCCTCCAAGTCTGGATCAGGTTGTGATCGGAGATATGGAGAGAACACGTATCAAAAATATCCGCGCATTATTTTTTGTCGGAGCAAATGATACGCTTCTTCCAGGAAATGCAGGGGCAAGAGGTCTGCTTTCCGAGCGAGACAGAAAACAGTTTCAGGAGAAGAAAATGAATCTTTCTCCCGGACCAAAAGAGAAATTATATATTCAGAAATTTTATCTCTATATGAATCTGACGAAACCGTCAGAACTTCTGTATCTGTCCTGGGCGAAAGTATCCGGGGAAGGAAAAGCACTTCGTTCAGCGTATCTGATTCAGGATCTGATGCGTCTGTTCCCGGTACTTGTTCCGGTAGAGGAAGACAGAAAGGGACTGCTTGATCATGAGATGATGAGAAAGAGCGGACTCTTGCAGATTGCAGAAGGTTTAAGAGAGAGGGAGCATGGACTGGATGATTCCTGGAAAGAACTGTACAGATGGTTTGTAAAGGATGAACAGAGTCAGGAAACTCTGAAGCAGATGATAGAAGCCGGTTTCTACCGGAAGGATGAGCCGAGCCTTGGAAGTAGAGTAGCAAAAGAACTCTTCCTGGATCCAAAGCGTGTCAGCGTAACAAGACTGGAACGTTTTGCTTCCTGTGCATATGCACATTTCCTGAATTACGGACTCCGTCTGTCGGAACGGGAGAAATATGGGTTCGAAGCAATGGATCTGGGAAACATTGCACATCAGGCACTGGAGCGATTTGCACACAAGGTAGAAGAGGAAGGTCTGGACTGGGTTACAATGCCGGAAGAGAAGCGGGAGCAGCTGATTGATGAAAGTGTAGAAGAAAGTATTCTGGATTATGGAAATACAGTTCTATTTTCATCTGCACGTAATGAGTATATGATCCACAGAATCAAGCAATTGATCAACCGGTCCGTCTGGGCACTGACACAGCAGATGGCGGCAGGCGATTTTGTGCCGAGCGGGTGTGAATTTAAGTTCGGAAGCGGAAAGATTGACAGAATTGATACGTGTGAAGATGAAAATGCGGTCTATGTGAAGGTAACAGATTATAAAACTGGAAGGAAAGCATTTGATATCACAGCATTCTATCACGGTTTGCAGATGCAGCTTCCGGTTTATCTGAATGCGGCACTGGAGATCGAACGGCAGAAACATCCGGAGAAAGAAGTACTTCCGGCCGGTATTTTTTATTACAGGATCCAGGATCCGATTGTGAAGAAAGAAGAGACAAAAGCGGAAGTTGAGCAAAGTATTCTAAAAGAGCTGAAGCTGGATGGACTGATCAATGCAGATGAAAATGTAGTTGAGCATCTGGAGCGGAATCTGAGTGGAACTTCAACATTCTATCCGCTGCGGATGAATAAGAACAGAACGCTCGGTTCGGCATCAAAAGCTTTATCAAAGGAGAACTTTGATACGGTTCTTGCGTACACGAAAGAGAAAGAAAAAGAGCTGAAGGACGTGATGTATCAGGGAGAGGTTGCGGCACTTCCGTATGTACTTGATGAGATGACAGGCTGTGATTACTGTGGGTGCAGGGATATCTGCGGATTTGACCAGAGGATTGAAGGCTGTGAGTACAGAAGATTAAGAAAATATACCTTGGAAGAAGCGTTGAATTCTATGAAAGAGCGTCTTGGTATTTTGGAAGAGAAAGGGGAGGCAGGAGAATGAGCGTAAAATGGACAGAAGAACAACAGAAAGTAATCGACTTGCGTGACCGCAACATTCTCGTATCTGCAGCAGCAGGTTCCGGAAAGACAGCGGTACTTGTTGAACGGATTATTTCCAGGATAACAGACGAAAATGATCCCGCGGATGTAGACCGTCTCCTGGTTGTGACTTATACGGAAGCAGCGGCGGCAGAGATGAAAGAACGAATCGGTGCAGCAATTGAAAAGAAGCTGGAAGAGCAGCCGGGAAATGTGAATCTGGAGCAGCAGTCCACATTGATCCACAATGCGTCGATCATGACAATCCACAGTTTCTGCCTGTCGGTGATCCGGGATCATTTTCATGTGATTGGAATTGATCCGGCCTTTCGCATTGCAGAAGAAGGAGAATTGCGTCTTCTGATGCAGGATGTCTTAGAAGAGCTGATCGAGAATTTCTATGCAGAGGGATCCGAGGCATTTTTAAACTTTGTTGACCAGTATGGAACAGGAAGAAATGATCAGAAGATCGAGGAACTTATCCTCCAGCTTTATGAATATTCCAGAAGTTATCCACAGCCGGAAAAGTGGTTGAAGGAATGTGTGGATAATTATGAGATCGATCCGGAGAAGATGGAAGAAGCAGATGTCGTGCAGGAAGCAAAGGCAAGAGTAAGGCAGAATCTTACAGATGTGAAAGGGTTTGTTCAACAGGCGATAGAAGTATGCGAACTTCCGGCCGGTCCGTATATGTATGGTGAAATGTTAGATTCTGATCTGGTACAGATTGAGCAATTGGAAGGAGCAGAGACATTTTGTCAGCAAGAGCAGATCGTCAGTAATTTTACATGGAAACGTTTGTCAGGAAAGAAAGATCCGACAGTCGATCCGGAGCTGAAAGAGAAAGCGCAGGGGCTTAGAAAACAGGTCAAGAAACTGATAGAAGATCTGAAAGCAAACTATTTCTACGCGCCTGTTGATGAGTGGATCAGGGATATGCAAGAGGCACAGACAGCAATGAAGATGTTAGTTCTGCTGGTACAGGCTTTTGCAGAGGCATTTTCGGAGAAAAAGAGACAGAGAAATCTGTTGGACTTCAGTGATATGGAACAGTTTGCACTTCGGATTCTGACGGAAGAAAAGGAAGGAAAACTGGTTCCGTCAGCAGTGGCACAGGAGTATCAGGAACGCTTTGAAGAAGTTATGATCGATGAGTATCAGGATAGTAACCTGGTGCAGGAAACAATTCTGACGAGTGTGTCAAGAGAGTCGGCAGGACAGAATAATCTTTTTATGGTTGGAGATGTAAAACAGAGTATTTACCGATTCCGCTTGTCGCGCCCGGAACTTTTTATGGGAAAATATAACAGCTACAGTACGCGGGAGAGCAGCAGGCAGAGAATTGATCTTGACAGGAACTTCCGAAGCAGAGGAGAAGTACTTGACAGTACAAATTATATTTTCAGGAAACTGATGCGGAAGGAATTCGGGGAAATTATCTATGATGATAAGGCGGCACTGCATTTGGGAGCCTCTTTTCCTGAATTACCGGATGAAAATGTGTTTACGGATCAGACGGAACTGCTTCTTTATAATCAGACGGGGCTTCGGAGCAGTGAAGCGAGAGAAGAAGAGGCGCGGATGATCGCACAGAGAATGAAAGAACTTCTAAACACGGGTGTTGTGCTTGATAAGGAGACAGGAGAATACCGCCCGGTTCATTATCGGGATATGGTGATTCTGACGAGAAGTTTACAGGGGTGGGCAGAAGTTTTTGCGTCCATACTGGCCGAGGAGGGGATTCCGGCATACTCTGTGAGCAGAGAAGGATATTTCGAGACGTATGAGGTCAGTGTTCTTCTGGATTATCTGAAAGTTCTTGATAATGCAAGACAGGATCTGCCATTGACAGCAGTTTTGACTTCACCGTTTGCCGGTCTGACGGCAGCAGAGTTGTCAGTGATACGTCTTGCATATCCGAATCAATTGTTTTACGAGGCAGTGGAAGGATTTTGCAGCCTGAGTTCGGAAGAAATTCCGGAAACTGTGGACAAAAAGCAGGCAATACAGGTACAGGAAAAATTGAGGAAGTTTTTCAAGGTATTGGATCATTTCAGGGAAATTCTTCCGTATACGGCAATCCATGACCTTCTTGCGGAAATAATTGATAAAACCGGCTATGGGTTATTTATCAGTGCGATGCCAGGGGGCGCACAGAGACAGGCTAATGTAGAAATGCTTGTTGAGAAAGCAAGAGCATTTGAAGGGACGAGTTATAAAGGTCTGTTTAATTTCGTACGCTATATCGAGCAACTGAAAAAATATGATGTTGATTATGGCGAAGCAAGTATCATAGACGAGCAGGATGACACAGTCCGTATTATGAGTATTCATAAAAGTAAAGGTCTGGAGTTTCCAATCGTTTTTGTAGCCGGAACAGGCAAGCAATTCAATACACAGGATCTGAAAGGAAGTATTGTGATCCATCCGAGAAACGGAGTTGGAATTGACGTTGTAGATCTTGAGATGAGGACAAAGGCACCGACTTTTTTGAAGAAAATGATCCAGGAGAAGACAAAGCTTGAGAATCTTGCAGAAGAACTCCGTGTGCTTTATGTAGCGATGACAAGAGCAAAGGAAAAGCTGATTCTGACAGGAAGTCTGAAAATGGGAGAAGACGGTCTGGAGCCTTATGTGAATCATATGACAGACAGGGAATCTTCATTGAGCCTTTATCAGTTAGAAGGCGCAAACCGTTATCTGGACTGGATTCTTCCGGCACTTCTTCAGGAAGAAGATCTCAAGAGAGAAGATGGTTTGTGTGGAATTCTCAAAACAGAAAGTGAAGAGGTGCAGCAATTGCCGATTAAAGTCCGGATTTTTGATGCAGAAGAGATGGATTTTACAGAAGATGCACAGCGACAGGCAGAAGTAATCGCAAGAGAAGTGCTTGAACACTGGGATACAACGAAGGTTTATCTTCCGGGAGCGGAAGAAAAGCTGGAACAGCAGATGAATTTCTTGTATCCATATAAAGAAGAAGGAAAAATGAAGCTGAAATTTACAGTTTCAGAGTTGAAGAAGCGTGAGTCTTTGCAGGAAGAAGCAGGAGAAGAATTGATTCAGGAGCCGGAGATTGTGCCACTGCTTCCGCATTTCATGGAAGAACAGAAAGAAGGACTGACAGGAGCTTCAAGGGGAAGTGCTTATCATAAATTTCTCGAGCTTCATGATTTTTCAAAAGAGTATACAGAGGAACTTCTGAAAGAAGAAATCGAACTGTTCAATCAGGCAGGGAGAATGTCAAAAGAGATGGCAGACTGTATCCGTACGAAAGATATTCTTGCGTTTTTAAATAGCGAGAGTGGAAGACGAATGACACAAGCAGCAGGAAATGGAAAGCTTCGGAAGGAACAGCCATTTGTTCTCGGAGTAGCTGCATCAGAAATCTATCCGGAGATCTATCAGGACATTCAGAAGAGAAGTCAGGAAGCGGATGAAAATCGAAAGGAAGAGACCATTCTCATCCAGGGAATTATTGATGTCTGGTTCGAGGAGGAAGACGGGCTTGTACTACTGGACTATAAGACGGATAGAGTCAGAAATGCATCTCAATTGAAAGAACTGTACCATGCACAGCTTGATTACTATGCCCAGGCGTTGGAGCAACTGTTAGAGAAGCCGGTGGAGGAGAAAATCATCTATTCCTTTGCCTTGAAGGAGGAGATCATCTTATGAAATATTTCTGGTATTATCTGATATTTATCAATTTATTTGCATTTTGTACCTATGGGATTGATAAATGGAAAGCGAAGAAAGGCGCATGGCGGGTTCCGGAGAAAACGCTGTTAATCCTTGCACTGATCGGTGGAAGTGCAGGAGCAATTGCAGGTATGATGTGCTTCCGGCATAAGATACGGAAAGCAAAATTTATAATTACAGTGCCTGTGATCTTTGTTGTGGAGGTAATCTTGCTGATCATCTGGCTTTTGTAAGAAAGAAAAAAAGAAAAATATTCTTTATCGCATCATCAATTTGCACAGTTAAAGTGCTGAAATTATTATCAAAGAAACAAGATTTTACAAAATCTTGTTTCTTTTTTTCAACTTCTTTTCGAATGAAAAAAAATCTGTTAATATAACACATAGGAATACTAGAGTTATTGGTTGCAGAATACTGTGAACAGCATGAAAGCAGCTGGGAAAGGAGTTTGACAAGATGCCAAAGTTAAATGAAAATTATCAGAATGTAAAAGACAGTTATCTTTTTGCAGAGATCGCAAGAAGAGTAAAAGTATATGAGGAAACACATCCGGAGAAAGCGGCGGATATTATCCGTCTCGGAATCGGTGATGTAACATTGCCATTGACAAAGAGTGTGATCGAGGCACTTCATGAAGCAGTAGATTCTCAGGCAGTATCTGAGACATTCAAAGGATACGGACCGGAGCAGGGATATGCATTTGCACAGGAAGCAATCGCAGATTATTACGCACGCAATGGCGTAGAAGTAAAAGCTACAGATATCTTTATTTCAGATGGCGCAAAGAGTGATACAGGAAATATTACAGAGCTTTTTGCAAAGGATAACGTGGTTCTCGTTCCGGATCCGGTTTACCCTGTTTATGTAGATACAAATACAATGGATGGAAAGAATATTATCTATATGAACGGAACAAAAGAAAACGATTTCCTTCCAATGCCGGATGAAAATGTAAAGGCAGATATCATTTACCTGTGTTCTCCGAACAACCCGACAGGAGCATGCTATAATAAAGAGCAGTTAGAGGCATGGGTTGCCTATGCACTGAAAAATGATGCGGTGATCCTGTATGATTCCGCATACGAAGCATTTATCACAGATCCTACACTTCCAAGAAGCATCTATGCGATCGAGGGCGCAAAGAAATGTGCGATCGAGTTCTGTTCCCTTTCTAAGACAGCAGGATTCACAGGTACACGTTTCTCCTATACAGTTGTTCCGGAAGAACTTGTGTTTGAGACATCAAATGGCGGAACATTGAGCCTGCACAATATGTGGAACAGAAGACAGTGTACAAAGTTCAACGGAACACCGTATATCATCCAGTATGCCGGAGCTAAGGTATTCACAGAAGAGGGCATGAAAGAGTGTCAGGAGAATATCGGATATTATCGTGAAAATGCGCGTATGATTGCTGAAACACTTGAGAAGAAAGGAATCTCATTTACAGGCGGTGTGAACTCACCATACATCTGGTTCGAGTGCCCGAAGGGAATGGAGTCCTGGGAGTTCTTTGATTATCTCCTTGAAAATGCTCAGGTTGTCGGAACACCGGGAGCAGGATTCGGAGAAAATGGAAAGAATTATTTCCGTCTGACATCCTTTGGAAAACATGAGAAGACAAAAGAAGCAATGGAGCGTTTCAATTCATTATTCTAAGATATAAAGTGAACGGATTACGTGCATAACAGAAGAAAGTTATCATAGTGATGGTTTACAGAAGGAAAAAGAGAAGCTGTTCGTGCTTCTCTTTTTGTTGTCAGGCAAAGCGGGAATCCTGAACAGCAACATTTTGTATTACATTAGAAACAAATCCGGTGTGAGTTTACAAGACCGTACAAGTTTGGTATGATAAAGACGGTATATCAGATGTGAGATAAACTCCCATCTGACATAGCCTCTGGCAGGATTGCAGAGGTGCGCAGGAGAAATATGTCCTGCATTCGCATGACGCGCACCTCGCAGCAAGAATGCTGAGGCATTCTTGATATTTGAAATTTAGAAAGGATGGAACGTTAAAATGAAAATTGGTATTGGTAACGATCACTCCGCACTGGAGCTGAAAGCAGAAATCGTAGAATTTCTGAAAGAGAAAGGTCATGAGGTTGTAGATTATGGAACATATACAACAGACAGCTGTGACTATCCGGTGTATGGAGAGAAAGTGGCCCGTGCAGTCGTAGCAGGAGAAGTAGAGAAGGGGATTTTGATCTGCGGAACAGGACTTGGAATCTCTCTCGCAGCGAATAAAGTAAAAGGAATCCGCGCATGTGTCTGCAGCGAGCCATTTACAGCGAAGATGTCAAGAGCACATAATGACTGTAATGTACTTGCATTTGGAGCTCGTGTAGTAGGTGCAGAACTTGCAAAGATGATCGTTGATACATGGATCAATACAGAATTCGAAGGCGGCCGTCATCAGCGCAGAGTAGATCTGCTGATGGAGATCGAGGAGAGAAACTAAAAGATTTCAAGAAAGAGACTTCTGCGTTACATTTTATCAGAGCGCGGAAGTCTTTTAAAAAAGGGGAAGAAAAATGCAGGAATACGATTTATCACAATGGGTTTTATTCTTTTTTCTCTACAGTTTTCTGGGATGGATCTGGGAAAGCTGTTATGTTTCTGTCAGAAAGCGCCGTTGGGTGAACCGTGGATTTATGCATGGTCCGATGCTTCCGCTCTATGGTTCCGGAGCAATGGTTGTTCTGATCGTGACGATTCCGGTCAGAGATAACATCCTGCTTGTCTTTCTTATGGGAATGATCGGTGCGACAATCCTGGAGTATTTTACAGGAATTACGATGGAGCGTTTGTTCCACGTAAGATACTGGGATTATAGAAACCTGAAATTTAATGTCAGAGGATACATTTGTCCACTGGCAAGCTTGTGCTGGGGAGCATTCTCCATTCTTATGGTAAAGGTCGTACATATTCCATTCGAACATATAGTATTGTTGATTCCGGTTACAATAGCCGATATCCTTGCATTTGTTCTGACAATCGCAGCAGTAGTTGACTTCACACAGTCCTTCAATGAGGCTATGGATATGAAACGTATCCTTGTACAGCTTGAGGCCAGCAAAGAACAGATCCAGAAGATGCAGGAGCGCCTGAAAGATGCTTCTGAGGAAATGCAGGACAGACTGAAAGATGCATCAGAAGGTGTTCAGGAACGGCTGAAACGTGCATCTGAAGGGGTACAGGAGAGGCTTGAGGACAGCTATCTGTTGTATGAAGAGCGTAAAGAGATGAAAGCAGCGGAAAAGCAGACAAGAAAAGAATTGTATCTTGCGAAGATAGAAGAACAGCGTAGAGAACGAAAAGAACAGCTTACACAGCTTTCAGAGAAGGTTGAGGCACTGCTTCGTACTGTCCGACTGGAGAATGAAGCACAAGAGTCTGAATCGAAAGGAAACTGGAGAAAAGAACTTGCCCAGATGCGTTCCAATATATTAAGGGAGAGACAGAAATTAGGCTCACGTACAGACAGAAATTATGTAAATGCTATGAGACAGCTGAGAAGAAACCCTACAGCAGTATCAGACAAGTTCAAGAATGCGATGGAAGAATTAAAGAAAAATGCCGAGGTGAAATAAATGACAAAGAAACAGCGTGCGCTTGAAGTGATTGAAAGACTGAAGAAAGAGTATCCGGATGCAGGATGCACGCTTGATTATGATCAGGCATGGAAGCTGCTGGTCAGTGTAAGGCTGGCAGCACAGTGTACAGATGCAAGAGTAAATGTAGTCGTGGAAGGTCTTTATGAGAAATATCCGACAGTGGAAGCACTGGCAGATGCGCCGGTGGAAGACATTGAAGAGATTGTACGTCCTTGCGGACTTGGAAAGAGTAAGGCAAGAGATATCAGTGCCTGTATGAAAATCCTCCACGAACAGTATCATGACAATGTTCCCGGAGATTTTGATGCTCTGCTAAAGCTTCCCGGAGTCGGAAGAAAGAGTGCCAATCTGATCATGGGAGATGTATTCGGCAAACCGGCGATCGTGACAGATACCCATTGCATCCGTCTCTCCAACCGCATCGGTCTGGTCGATAATATGAAAGAACCTAAGAAAGTAGAAATGGCTTTATGGAAGATCATTCCGCCCGAAGAAGGCAATGATCTCTGCCACCGCCTGGTCAATCATGGCCGCGATGTCTGTACAGCACGCACTAAACCTTACTGTGACAGGTGCTGTCTGAATGATATCTGTGAAAAAAATGGTGTAGACAGCCAGGAATAATTATTTTATACACATATAACCAAAATAATCCATACCATTATACACATTATCCCAAAGAAAATCCCCATCTCTGTGTTTCTTTAACCAGAGCGTGTCTGAAAAAGGCTTTCTGCAAGATGTGCGTCACAATTTGTGGGATATTTTGCCCGGATGAGGGCGCCGTAGCGGGCTACGGCAACTGAATTCGGGTGAAATATCCCGCAAAGTGGGGCGTGCAGATTGCGGGAATGATTTTTCAGACACACTCTAGCTCAGCAGATGAGGACTTTCTTATTTGCCTAAATGTGCTCCTCAAGGCTTGCGAAGAAAAGTTCATAGAAATCGTCTTCCCCTGCAAGCTTCGGAGAGTTTTCACCTCCACCGTTGGTACTTCTTCGCATGGTAGCATAAAATTCTTCTCCGGCTGTGATCAGATCCATCTCATAAATCTGATATCCCAGTTCCCGACACTTCGCGCAGAAAGCGGCAAGCGGCTGTTCTGCCTTTCTGGTGTCCATCAGTTCCTGCCAGATGTTACGGTCTTTCAGTGCTTTTTCTCTTAATTCGTCTAACATTGCTCCGATTTCCATAATAACATTCCTCCTCTTTGTTTTCTGACCTTCATCAAATAACTATTCCATCGTTATCTGCTGAATTGTTACTTCATCAGTTCATAATAAAATATATACTGCTGCATCACGCCCCGGCAGCCCTTATAACGTCTGTTTGGAAATCCCCGTTTATAATGGGCATCCAACGCCTGGCGGATGTGAGTATCTACAGGAAATGCATCCAGCTGATGCAATCCGAAAAGACAGATACAGTCAGCTACTTTCTCACCAACTCCATATAGTCCCAGCAGTTCTTTTCGTGCAGCTTTATAAGTCATATCATGCAGACTGTTAAGTGAAATATCTCCGAAACAGACTTTTCTGGCTGTGTCCAGCACATATTTTGCTCTGTATCCCAGATTACACTCCCGAAGCTGTTCTTCCGTTGCCAAAGCCAATGCCTCTGCAGTCGGAAACGCATAATATTCTGCACCTGTGCTGCTTGTTTTTCTTACTCCAAATTCCCGGCTGATATTTTCAATACACTTCTTTATTCTTGTAATATTATTCTGTTGAGAGATCAGGAATGAAATAATCATCTCCCACAGATCCTGCTGCAGAATGCGGATTCCGCTTCCCATCTCTCCTGCTGCTGTCAGATATTTATCCCTTGGATTGATCATGTTTATATATTCACTGTAATCACAATCCAGATCAAAATACCGGATCCAGAAGAAAATGAAATCTTCTTCCGGACAAAAGAAATTGACAATTCCTCTCTCCTGAGTCAGTTCCAGATATTTATCTCCCGCAATCACCCGGTAACGGTCATCACCGATCTGATCCATCCGAAAGCACTGCCCGGATCTGCAGATCTGCCCCAGGTCAAAATTATCCATTTCTATTGTCAGCATACTATATAACCCCTTATCCTTCTGTTACCAATGTTACTAATAACTCTTTTTTTTCTTGATGAATATATGAATGTATTATATACTATTCTAAGTATAAACGTAAAGCAGAAAGGGGTTCTTACCAATGAAATTTATATATCCTGCGGTTTTCCGCAAAAATGAAGAAGGCAGATATAAAGCATTTTTTCCGGATCTTGCCTGTTGTGAAGCTGAAGGCGACACTCTCGACGATGCGATCGATAATGCAAACGAGGCTGCTTATAACTGGATTTATGCAGAAGTAATGGAAGATGAAATGGATCTCCCTGCAATTTCCGATGAATCCGATCTGGATCTGCTGGAGGGAGATATTGTAAGAAATATTCAGGTCAATATCCGTATGTATGACGGATGGGATGAGTAACCACTACCCGCAACGACAAATTACAGAAATTCAGCTCCGTTATGTTACAATAAATCAAACATTAACGGAGCTTTTTTATTATTTAAATCTGCTCAGACACACTTCGGTGTACTATCTGCAAAACGATTTTTTCTCTCGTTTTGCACTTCAAAAGGAGGTTTTACTATGAAAGCAAGAAGTTTTAAAAAATTCTTTGTGAGTATTGCACTCAGTGCTGTTCTCACGTTATCGTCCGCTTCCTCTGTATTCGCAGCCACAGCACAGCTGGCACCCGCTGAACAATCTGTGGAACTGGCTCAAAGTGACGATTCTGACACCCCTGCCATTGAATCATCCGATGCACAGAATGCCTGCGCTTCTCTTACCGCCCAGCCCGGAATCAGACAGACAGCAGCTTCCGAGAATTCTGTAACTATTCAGTGGAACCCTGTTACCAATGCTTCCAAATATGCTGTCAATATCAGCCCTTTAAGTTCCTCTTCCTATCGTTTTCTCGGCTATATTGGCAATACCCACAACAAAGCTAAGATCAATAAGCTAAAAGCAGGAACTGCTTACGTTATTAAAATCACAGCACTGAATTCATCCGGCATTGCGATTTCTTCCCGTACTGTGGGATGTACCACGCTTTATTCAAAGGTAAAGATTAAATCTTCCTATGCATCAACCGGCAGATATACCTTCAATATGCAGACTGTAAACCCTTCAAACTCCATTACAGGTTATAAGGTTGTATACCAGAGTTCTGCAGCCCACAAACTTATAACTAAATATTTTAATACCAGATATTCCTTTACCATTCCAATATCCGGCAATACATTTTATCAGGTGAAGATTTACCCTTACCTGGTTCTGGGAAATAAACGGTATGTAAGTTCAACCTCTACGGACAGATATATTTCCAATGTCATCACTCTTCAGAAAGCGGGCAACACAAACAGCTCCATGAGCGTAAAATGGAACAGAACTGCCGGTGCAGACAATTACAGTATTTACATAAAATATCCGGGAAGCAGTTCTTTCAAAAAAGTAAAAACAACAACTTCCAATTTCTTTACACTCACCGGAATGAAAAAGAATACCAAGTACGGCATTAAGGTAATTGCCAATAAAAAAATGAAAAACAAAGTATGGCATTCTGATTCCAAAGCCTATAATATGTCCTTAGTCTGACCATAGTTATCCATAGCAATTGCATAAATCCGGCTACGTTATCAATGACGTAGCCAAAATTTTATATTGACTTTCCCATATCTAAGTGATACACTAATTATAATTAAGACAAGGGGTGCTTGTGTAAACAGGCTGAGAGTAAGCTGTATCGCTTTAACCCATTACCTGATTTGGATAATGCCAACGTAGGGAAAGTTATAGTTCTTCCACACTGCAATATGCTTGTTGGCGTATTGCAGTTTTCCTTTTACTCTGAACGGACATATCATATTATCTCCCCCCTGTTTTAATTGCGGATAAATAGTCAGGCAAATGATTTCATACGCCTGAAAGGCAATAAAATATTGCCACGACAGACCGGGGGCACCACTCTCTGTCACACCAGTAGTTTACTTAAAAACTTACGAATATGCGCAGGTGCAAGTCCCTGCTGTATGCAGGAGGCGCAATTCATTTAATATTGCTGTTTATCTATTACTATGTGCAGCAATTAAGAGCCCACAGTGCAGGGCAAGGAGGAAAAAATGACACAGTATACAACGCAGATGGACGCGGCACGTCAGGGAATCATCACACCACAGATGGAAATCGTAGCAGAAAAAGAACACTTTGACGTGGAAGAATTAAGAGAACTGATTGCAAAAGGACAGGTAATTATTCCCTGCAACAAAAATCACAAGAGCATCAGTCCGAGCGGTGTCGGTGCAAAGCTGACCACCAAGATCAATGTAAATTTAGGTGTTTCCAGAGACTGGAAAGACGTTGATATGGAATATGAAAAGGTACATTCAGCAGTAGAAATGGGTGCAGAAGCCATCATGGATCTCAGCTCCTACGGAGATACCAGAAGCTTCCGCCGCAAACTTACATCCGAATGTCCGGCAATGATCGGTACTGTTCCGATCTACGACGCAGTAGTATATTATCACAAAGCACTTGGCAAGATTACTTCTGAAGAGTGGATTGATATCGTACGTATGCATGCAGAAGACGGCGTGGATTTTATGACTATCCACTGCGGTATGAATCGTGCAACCGCAGCACGTTTCAAACAGAATAAACGTCTCATGAACATTGTTTCCAGAGGTGGTTCTATTATGTTCGCATGGATGGAAATGACAGGAAAAGAGAACCCGTTCTATGAACATTTTGATGAAATTCTTGATATCTGCAGAGAGTATGATATCACTTTAAGTCTGGGAGATGCATGTCGTCCCGGATGTATTGCAGATGCAACTGATACTGCACAGATTGAAGAGCTGATCACTCTCGGTGAGCTTACCAAACGTGCATGGGAAAAGGATGTTCAGGTTATGATCGAGGGACCTGGCCACATGCCGCTGAACCAGATCGCAGCTAATATGGAAATCCAGAAAACTCTTTGCCATGGCGCTCCTTTCTATGTACTTGGACCGCTTGTAACAGATGTTGCTCCCGGATATGACCACATTACTTCCGCAATCGGCGGTGCGATCGCTGCTTATTCAGGTGCTGCTTTCCTCTGCTATGTAACACCTGCAGAACATCTTCGTCTGCCAAATGCAGCTGATGTAAAAGAGGGAATTATCGCTGCCAAAATTGCTGCTCATGCTGCTGATATTGCCAAAGGAGTTCCCGGTGCCGCAGAATGGGATTATAAGATGAGCGAAGCGAGAAAACGTCTTGACTGGGAAGAAATGTTCAAACTCAGCATGGATCCTGAGAAAGCAAGACGCTACCGCGCAGAGGCCAAACCTGAGAAAGAAGACACCTGCAGTATGTGCGGAAACTTCTGTGCCGTAAAGAATACAAACCGTATTCTGGATGGTGAAATTGTTACTATTTTTGATGAATGATGCTTTTATAAAAGCCGTATTTCAACATGTTTGATTGTTGAAATACGGCTTTTTATTTACTATATCTTCATCATATCTGACATAATACATCCACCGGCTGAACCATGTTCCATAATCTCATTTAACTGTCCTGTTCCCGGATGTATCCCTCCTATGGCATATACAGGAATCTTTACTGCTTTACAGACATTCTCCAGAAATTCCAGTCCTCTGGGTGGAAGTCCTTTTTTACAGTCAGTTGTATAAATATGTCCTGCCGTAAGATAATCAGCTCCCAGACTTTCTGCTTTCAATGCATCTTCTACGGAGTGGACCGAACTTCCGATCTGCCGGAAATCTCCAAGCTTTCCCTCATATTTTTCCAACAGAAATATTGGCAGATGAATGTATGGATGATGCAGTTTTTCTGCTACGTTTACATAGGTATGTAATATGCAGGGAACCTGATATCTCTTACAGATTTCCAGTATCTGCTCTGCCAGACGAGAATATTCTTCCTCCGGCAGATCCTTTTCCCTCAGAATAACCGCCTTCGGATGAAGGCTGCATACACGCTCGATCTGTTCTGCAAAGGGACGTTGACACAGGGAGCGGTTGGTCACTGCAATTACATTTTCATAAGGATTTTTCTGCATTTTAGAGGTACACATAATCATTCATAACCGGCTGAAGATCATGATCCAAAAGTGCCTTATAGACTTCATCTACAGACCTTCCGTCTGAAATCTCAAACTGGTCATCTCCTTTATCTTCGATATCCTCCACATGACTTCCGATTCCTGTGCTGACTCCTGCTGAAATCTTTGTCGCAGCAATTCCAACCAGGTTATCGCGGACACGCTCACACTCTCTGGTAGATACCGTAATGCTTGCAAATGGCATGAACAGACGATAGGCGCAGACCACCTGAAGCAGCTGTGGTTCATGTACATCCATAGGATTAATACGGTCATTGTTGATGATCGGCCGAAGTCTCGGACAGGAAAATGCAATCTCTGCATGAGGATATTTTCTCTGCAAAAGATATGCATGATATCCGGTGGCAAAAGCATCCTTACGGAAATCATCCAGTCCCAGAAGTGCAGCAAATCCTACTCCTCGCATACCACCCTTTAAAGCACGTTCCTGTGCGTTCAGACGATAAGGAAATATACGCTTGTGCCCTGCAAGATGCAGAGTTTCATACTTATCTGAATTATAAGTCTCCTGGAATACCGTTACATAATCAGCTCCGCATTCATGGAGATGTGCATACTCATCTGAATTCATAGGATAAACTTCAAGTCCGATTACTTTGAAATATTTCCGGGCAATCTTACATGCTTCTCCGATATATTTTACATCAGATTTTGCTCTGCTCTCTCCTGTAAGAATCAGGATTTCCTGCAGTCCTGTCTTTGCGATAGCAGCCATTTCCTTATCAATCTCTTCTGCATTCAGCTTTGCTCTGCGGATCTTATTATGGCAGTTAAATCCGCAGTAAATACAGTAATTCTCACAGTAATTTGCAATATAAATAGGGGTAAACATATACACACTGTTCCCAAAATGTTTCCTGGTTTCTTTCTGCGCAGCCTGTGCGATTTCCTCCAGAAGAGGCAATGCAGCCGGAGACAGCAGTGCCTGAAAATCCTCTGGTGTACGGTTATCATGAGCAAGTGCCCTGCGTACATCTGCCTCTGTATATTTATCATAATCGTAAGCATTCATGGCAGAAATAACCTGATCCATCACGTCTGATTCTTCCAGTACTTCCATTCCCGGAAGATATTTCATATGATCGATCCTGTTCTTTTTCATATCTTCCAGAATCACTTCATTGACAATACTTTCGTTGAAGTGTTCCCCATGTTCCATATTTTTTTCTGTTGTTTCCATTGATGTTTTCTCCTCTTTATTACCATTTGGCAACTTTCGTTTTCCTATAAATTAATACCTACTCCGCAGTTATAGCAATCCTCTAAAATAATGCATCTTAATCCAGCCCATCAGAGTGTGAAAT
>ENA-OOZG01001056-OOZG01001056.1-human-gut-metagenome-genome-assembly--contig:-NODE-1056-length-20659-cov-3.039604_pt1 | contig 20659 bp, 17 predicted proteins | sample MGYA00241706_ERZ501384 | MGnify/ENA primary metagenome ERZ501384 (study PRJEB25962, sample SAMEA2042742) | human gut metagenome | biome: human gut; feature: human-associated habitat; material: faeces...
TTGAGGAGTGAAAAGTCTGTATTTCTTTTAAAAAATCTAATATATGTCTTTTATTCTTTTTTGATATTGTACTTTGTTCTAATAATTTTTTTGCGGGATTATTTAGTTTTTTAAGTATTTTACTGATTTCAGAGATCTTAATTTTATTTTCAAAGTAATTTTTAAGATCTTTTTGAAGTGAATTTTTTTGATTTTTGAAGTCCAATGTTTGGATTGTTTTTTCCAGTAATTTTATTTCTTTTCGACTAGCTCGATTGTTTATTCCTGCATTTGCTTTTAAAAATGTTCCATCAATTCCAATTACTTCATTTGAGATTAAATTTAGTTCTTGTCCTTTTTTAACTGTAAAATAGAAAAATTCTGAAATCAATAATTCATTTTCATTTTTGAATTTAGAAATTGTTGATTTACTTGGTTTTTTATTATTTAAAATGTAATTTAATGATTCATCATTGTTTTTCACTGCTTTCTCGATTTTTCTGCAGGTTCTTATTTCCCTTTCGTGACAAGCGATTGTCAAACCTAATAATTCTTTTTTAGAATAAGTTTTTGGTCTTCCAGTTTTTTGAGGTTCGTGAAATAAATATTCAAATTTATCCCAAAATTCTTTAATTAGTTTTTTAATAGTAAAAATAATATTATTTTTATCTAAATTAGAACCAGTTTTGCTTAAAATAAAAATAGGTTGTTGTACAGTTATTAATGTCATTTTCATCACCGAATTTTCAAAAAACACAAAACAACATTTTCATCAACAAACCAAAAGATTTAATTGTTAAAAACAATTAAAATATTAATTGAAGAGAGGTTTTGTGTTTTTGTGGTTATTAATACTTTTATCTCCATTCATATTTAAATTTATTTTATAATTTTAACCTATTTACAATAAAATTTTTTGATATAACTATTTTAAAAGAATGAACAATAATTTATTAGAATTAGACAAAATAGATAAATTTAATGAAAATTTGAATTAAAATAAAAAAAGAAAAAAATTTGAGAGTTTTAGGACACTCCCAAGAATTAAATTATTTATTTTCATCATCGATAATAGCCTGCTCTGCTTCACCACTTTCAATCATTGCAATGGCCATGTCAAAATTAATTTTAATATCGCTCATTAATCTTAGTTCTGAATCCCATACTTCATTTTCATGTTCTCTGTTTATTCCCCAGACACTAGCATCAAGTCCTCCTTCGATTAAATCTTCAGATAATAATTCTTCATAAATTGAAAAATATTTGACTTGAATCTCTTCACGTAATTTTTTTAAGTGTTCATAATCATTAATTAAATATCCAACTTGAATCCTATGTAATTTGAATCTGGCATGATCATACATTAACTTCATTTTTCTGAAACTGTCAAGTACTTCTTTTTCATCATCTTTAAGTTCATCATATGTTATTATTTTTTCTTTATTCATGATAATAACCAATTAATAATTGATTAACGACCTATAAAAGCTTTTTGATATGAGTCTAAGACAATATTGTTCCCAACTTGTAATTTTACAAGGTGATGTCAATGTTGTTTAAAGCATATGCAAGACATGTTATCTATATTTATGATGAATTAAAAAACAAATAACTAAAGTAATCATAAAAGTGATAGATATGTCTGAAATAACAAAATGCTTAAACGAATGGAATGCTACTATCGAAGCATTAGGTCAAGGGAAACAAACAATATTAATTAGGAAATATGATACAACTTTAAAAGAGTTTTTATTTTTCCCAACAACCAGCTATGCCACTAAAGAGGGTATTTTAGATTCATTCCAAGATGATTGCAAAAGTTTTGTGGATGATAATTTATTGCCTGCTGGTGAAAATAGAACTTATGAAGTAAAATATTATGCAACCGTTGAGGGAGTTATTGATAAATCTTCAACAAGGATTGGAGCATTTAATAAGTTCCATATTTGGACTCGTGACCACGTGAAAAATTATCTTGGAAGAAAAGAAGCTAAGATATGGATTTTAAGAGTTTATAAACTTGATAAACCCCAAATATGCAAACGTTCAAATGGAATGATATTTGCAAATGTAGACAAACCAGTTAAACTTGAAGGTAAACCAGTTATATCAGATAAAGAGTTTAACAAGTTAAAAAAAGAAATTTTAAATACCAAATAGCTATATAATAATGATATAGCTTTATTCTAAATTTTTAACTACCTCCCCACCATGTTCAGTTAGTCTATACAATCTTCCTTTTCTAGTTTCAGGATTAATACATTCAACTAGCCCAGAATAAAAAAGTTTTATAGTTATATAGACTCTGTTGAAATCCTATAATTTTTTACAGTTGAAGTTGCACATCGACTATGATTTTTTGAAGGATTTTTAGTTATTTTAATTATAACTTGTTATTTATTTGTTAAATTTGGTATAATTTTAAATTAATCAGTGATATTTAAAAATAGTTTTTAATAAGTTTTATATAATTGAATGGAGAATATTTATATATATGAATAACGAAAATAAACATTCTCCAATTATAATTAGTCGTTTAAAGTATAAAACTCTTTTGGATTTTGGGTTCAAAAAGCAGTCCACGAAAATTTTTCAAAAAAATTAAAAATAAGAATAACTGTTATAAGACCAATGAATTGATTAAATTAATTGAATATACTTACAGTTATGCTAAATTATCTTTAAATAAGTATTCCTGTCGTTATTCGAAGCAATTATATTCTCAACCTGCACTTTTGACTATTTTAGTGTTAAAAATTTATTTAAAATTAACTTATCGTTAAATAAGTGAATATTTGGAGTTTTCAGATAGATTAAGGAGTTATTTAAGTATTAAAAATGCTCCAGATCCATCAACATTGCATAAATTCTTTAAAAGAATGCCTACAAACATGTTTGAAAAAATAACAACATTAATACTTAATAATTTGGAAATTAAAGTTAAATATGTGGCTCTTGATGGTACTGGATTCAGTAGCGACAATGCAGACAAATATTACGCAAAAATACGCAATAACGAACGAAAACACTTACACCAAATCACACATTGCAATCGATGTTGATTCAAGATTAATATTGTATTCACAAACAGTAAGAGGACCTAAACACGATACAACCTTTGCAATAGCATCCATCAGAAGTTTAAAAAAACATAAACCAAAATATGTAATAGCAGACAAAGCATATGACACAGAAAAAATAAGGGAATGCATAAACAAAGAAATAAAAGCATCCGACCAAATACCACTCAAATCCAACTTCCGACACGGATGGTACAGACGATTAAGCCAAAAAACATTCAACAAAGAAATATACTCACTAAGAAACAATGTAGAAAGTGTATTTAGTGTTATAAAAAGAAAATTAAACGGAAACAACAAAAGTAAAAGTACAAGACTACAAAACAAAGAAACAAGACTCAAAACAACAATTTACAATATTCTTCAATCAATCAAAATAGAAAAATAGGATTTCAACAAAGTCTATTTTTATAGAAATCATTAGTTTTTACAACCCAACAACTGTTTATAATAATGTTTAACCAACTTTTAATTTCTTGAATCTAAGACATTATCCACAAGTTTAATTAAGCATCCTAGCTAAAGAATATTATATAATATATTAAAAGAGAAGCAGTATAAGTAACTGATATTTAAAGTGATAACAATGATGATACCTACAATACCCACTCCTGATGAATTACTTGATAAAGGATTTAGCAGAGGGAAAAAGCAAGCAGATTTAATGAGAACACAGAAAATACCAAAACATCTGAAAGGAAAAAGAATTGAAGAAAGAAGAGTTATAACTTCTTGTCAGGTAATCAAAGACAAATTAAAATCCATTTTAGATAGTGTTCCGGATATAGAAGACCTTCCCCCATTTTATCAGGATTACATTGACATTACTGTTGGTGTGGATGATATGAAACAGGCTCTTGGAGGGCTTAACTGGGCTTATGGTATTTTAACACAACTTGAAAAAGAATACGGAAGTAAAATCAGGAAAAATCCGTCAGAAAAGGCAACTACCCTTCAAAAACAGGCCTACGGTAGAATTGCATCTGTTGTAAACAAAATCAAAAAGGATTTGGATTTTCTGGATTTTGCAAAAGCTAACTTAAGAAACATGCCTACAATTGACTTTGATGCAACAACAATTGTAATTGCTGGATTTCCAAATGTGGGAAAATCCACACTTCTTAACCAGATATCTGGAGCAGACCCCCAAATAGCTAATTATCCTTTTACAACTAAAGGTATTCAAATAGGGCATGTGGAAAGACATTGGAAAAGTATTCAAATTATTGACACTCCCGGACTTTTAGACAGACCGGTTTTAGAAATGAATGATATTGAATTAAATGCAATAGTGGCTTTGGAACATTTGGCGGATGCTATTTTATTTATTTTCGATGCATCTGAAACCTGCGGATTTGGTCTGGAAAGTCAGTACAATTTATTAAAACAGATTGAAAAAATATTTGGCAACATTCCTGTAATCTACCTATTTAATAAAATGGATCTTATTGAAGACACCAGCTATGTGGAACAGTATGTTGATGAATTAGATAACTCCATTTTCATATCAGCTATTGAAGGAGAAGGTATTGATAAAATAAATAAAGTTTTAGACTCTGTTAAAAAAATAGAAAGAAATGAAGAAGAGGAATATTAAAGATACCTTTATATATTAAAAGTCCATAATAACAATTAAATTTAATTAAACATAATGGAGTCACAAATATGGTAGAGAAAGATATAATCGAAACCAAAATTAGCGAAGGCAAAGAAAAAGCTGAAGAAAAAATTGACGAACACAAAGAAAAAGCTGAAGAAAAAATCAATTACCGCAAGGAAAAATTAAACGAAAAAAGGGAACAGACAAAAAATATGGCTGGAAAAATGACAGAAGATTTATCCAGAGGCTTTGATGATCTTCAAGAAGGTATTAAATCAATCCAAAAAATAATTGATCAGAAAATTGATGATTATAAAAAAGCAACCATCCACAGCTTAGACGTTGATTTAATAGAAACTGAAGAAAAATACTACTTGAAAGTAGATGTTCCAGGTATTGAAAAAGAAGAAATTGATATTGAAGCTGGAGACAAAGACATTTCAATTGTAGCTACTTTCAAACCGTTTACTGAAGAAATTGAAGAAGAAGATAAAACTGTTTTAATTTCAGATATAAAACAAGGAAAATGCAGCAAAAGCATCAGATTCAGCAACAATATTGAAATTGATAAAATCAGTGCAAAATTCAACAACGGAACAGTTTTAATAACTATTCCTAAATTAAAAACACCAAAAAATAAAATTAATGTAGAATAAATTTTCTACATATTTCTTTTTTTAAAAAAAATTAATATCTGACTTTTCCAATATGTCTTGTAGCACCAGGATCTTCACCATTAAAATGTGCCAAATAATAAACAAACCATTCTAAAGGAACTACAAATATTAATGGAGATAATAACAGATTGATATCTGCATAATCTTCCAAATTATAAACAATAGACTTCAATTCTAAATTTTTAGAAAATTCAATAGCTTTGTCAGTTATTTCATCTGATTCAAAACCTGAACGCAAGAAAATAATTGGAACATCTTTTTCTGCACGTTCTATTAAACCGTGCCTAAATTCCGCAGAGTAAACAGGACATGCATGTTTAATTGCTCCTTCCATAAGCATGGTCATAGCTAATTTAAATGAAAGGCCGAAGTTAGGTCCGCTGCCTAAACAGTAGAAGATATCTTCATCCTTAAACTCTTCAGCTAATTTTTTATTGTCTTCTTCTGTTGTTTTTAATAATTCTTCAATAATATCAGGAATATGTTTCAAATCATCTAACAGTTCATCTGCCTTGCCATAGTTGGATCCTTTAAATAAAATCTGATAAAGACAGGCTAACTGAGTTACATATGTTTTAGTTCCAAGAATTGCTGTTTCCCTTTCACATTGTGTTATAATTGGAGTTTTAGCTTCTTTTATCATTGAACTATCAGGTTCATTAGAAATTGAAACAGTGTGAATTCCATATTCATTAGCTCTTTTAAGAGATGCTAAAGTATCTGCAGTTTCACCGGATTGTGATGTGAAAATAGCTATTGAATTTTCTCCGTCAGTTAATTTTTTATTATAATAAAATTCATAGCCTGTAAATACTTCTACACTCATATCACAGGACATTCTCAATGCATCCCTAACACTATAACATGTAGAAATAGAACTGCCACAACCAATTAAATAAATTTTATCTGCTTTTGATACAGCTTCTGAAACACTATCCATTTTAGACATTTCGCTTGCAAATGTCCTTCTAAGTGAATCAGGTTGCTCCATCATTTCATCATACATTTTATAGTTCATTGCTTAAACTCCTTAAAATTAATATATAATACTTATACTATTGTTTATTAACATATAAAAATGTTTTTTAAAAATCGATACTTTAATTAAGTAAATATTATCAAACTTATAATTATGGAAATAAATTTATCTTCAGTTGGAATGGAAAAAGGAAGACAATATGAAACAGTAATAACTACACTAAGCCCTGAGGGCAAAAGAAATGCAGCGCCAATTGGAGTTATATGTACCGGCAAAGACAGTATAATATGCCGTATATTCAAAGGAAGCACCACTTTAGAAAACATTATTTCTCAAAAAGAATTTACTGTAAATATTACTGAAAATCCGGAACTTTTTACACTTTCAACAATTGATAACCTTCCAGAAACTTATTTTGATGAAAACAATTCCATTAAAAATATTGAAAGCTATTTCAAATGTGAAGTTACTGACTTAATAGAAGCTGTTAAAAGAAGCGATCCGATTAAAAGTGACTCAAAAGCCATTGTCATAAAAGCTAAAGTTACCTCACATGTAATCAATAAAAATATAAAAGCAATTAACCGTGCTATGGGACTGCTTATAGAGACTTTAGTTAATTTTACAAGAATAGATATGGTTGATGAGAAACAGCAAGAATATTATCTCGGAAGATTTAGGGAAGCAAAAAGAGTAATAAATAAAGTTGGATCAAAAGAAGAGCAAAAAGCAATTCATGAAATAAAAAAAGAATTAATAAAAAAAGGGTATTCACCCTAATTTTTAATTACATCAATAAATTCAAAGTTTATGCAGTCAAATAAACCTTTATCAGATATTTTGATAGCTGGAATTACCAAAAGAGCCATAAATGACATGGTCATAAACGGAGAATCCAGTTTGCATCCGAAATCAGCAGCTGTTTTATGCAATTTCTCTAATTTTTCAGCTACTTCATGACTGTCTTCATTAGTCATCAATCCTGCAATAGGCAATGCCAAAGAATCTTCAAAATCACCACCAACAATAGCAAAACCGCCTTCATTATCAATTAAACAGTTGACTGCATTTGCCATGTCCTCACTATTTGTTCCTACAACTACAATATTATGAGAATCATGAGCTACAGAAGAGGCTATTGCTCCTTTTTTAAGATTGAATCCTGTTATAAATCCGTTGGCTATTGAATTTCCACCATAACGCTCAACAACAGCTATTTTTAAAATATCCTCTTCCAAATCAGGCTGTACAAATCCGTTTTTAGTTTCCAATGTTGCACTTTCAGCTTCAGTTATTAATTCACCATTGAAACATCGGATTACATTAACATCTGCTGAAGGTCCATCACATGAGATTTCAAAATCTTCAGATTCTTTTTTGGAAACATCAAATGTATTTTTGAATTCTGTTTCTTCCACATCAAATAAAACATTTTCACCATCAAAAACACATTTGCCTGCAACATATGTCTTTAAAATATTTAAATCATTCAGATTATCTACAACAACATAATCTGCCTGCATTCCTTTTACAATAGCACCAGTATTTAAATTATAATGTGTTGACGGATTAACTGTAACCATTTCAATTGCACTTATAGGGCTGATTTCCAAATCAATGGCTTTTTTAATGGATTCATTTAAATGACCTTTAATTAAGTCAGTGGTGTGTTTGTCATCACTTACTATAAAATCAAAAATAGGCAGATGTATTCTTTTTTCCAGAACTTCATTGGGCATTTTTCCGAAACTTTCGTGATTTTTCCAGTAGTCTAACCTGTCGCTAAAATCAAAAAGAGCTTCCATATTTTTAGCAGAAGACCCTTCACGAACCATTATTTTCATACCTTTTTCTTTTTTTTCAATAGCTTCTGCAAAATTACTGCATTCATGATCAGTAGATATATGTTCAGCTATATATTTATCCAAATCTTTTCCTGAAAGCAGAGGCGCATGACCATCTATAGGTTTTCCAAGTTCTTTTGCTTTTTCCAGTTTGGCCAAAACTTCCCCATCCCCATTTATCACACCTGGAAAATTCATCATTTCACCAAGTGCAACAGCTTCATCTTTTTTAAGAAGTTCTCCGATAGTTTCGCTGTCCAAAATAGCTCCTGATGTTTCAAAACAGGTTGCAGGAACACATGATGGAATTGAAAAATAAAAATTAAAAGGAACAGATTTTGAATTTTCAATCATGAAATCTATCCCGTCAGTACCTGCAACATTAGCTATTTCATGAGGATCACAAACAACTGAAGTAGTACCGAACCTTACAGCCAGTTTTGCAAACTGTGCAGGAGTAAGCATGGTACTTTCAATATGAATATGAGAATCAATAAATCCCGGAAGAATAATCCCTGAAATATCCAATTCACTGTCGTCATTAATGACAATTGGAACTATCTCTTTAAAAAATCCGCCTTCAACTGAAATACGTGCAGGATAAATTGAATCAGTTATAACGTCTAACATATATGCACTGAATTGCATCTAATCACTTTCATGTAGGGATTCATATAAAAGAGGTAAAAATGTACCAATATCTGTTACAATACTAACTACCTGAGCACTTCCCCTGTCAGATAATTTGGTAACAGTAGCAGGATTAATATCCACACAGATACTTTTAACTTTTGAAGGAAGTAAATTACCCATAGCTATTGAATGCAACATGGTAGCTATCATAATTACCATATCAACTTCCTGAGCCTGTTTACGCATTAATTTTTGTGACTCTGCAGTGTCAGTTATTACATCAGGCAGAGGACCGTCATCACGAATAGAACCTGCTAAAACATACGGAATGTCCTTTTTAATACATTCATACATGATTCCGCCAGTTAAGGTGCCATCTTCAACAGCCTGTTTAATTGATCCTGAACGGTTGATTTTATTAATGGCCCTCATATGATGAGTATGTCCATGAGCTATAATTTCTCCTGTTTCCACTTCAATACCTAAGGAAGTTCCAAAAATATTGCTTTCAATATCGTGAGTAGCCAGTGCATTACCTGCAAGAAGAGAATCAATATATCCTTCCCTGATTAAAGCAGCCAGATATTTGCCTGATCCTGTGTGTACAATAGCAGGACCTCCAACAATAGCTATTTTACCTCCTTTACTTTTGATTTCTTTAATTTCTTTTGCAATTCCCCTAATTAAATTCATCAAAGGTTTTTCAGAAGAAACATCACTGTTCATAAATTCAAAGGTTCCACTTTTTTCTCTGGACCTTTGAGGTGGTGTAACTTTTATTCCGTCACGACCAACAACAATCATATCTCCTGCCTTAATTTCCGCTATCGGTTTAACTGATGCACGAGAATTTTTTTCATCAACACAGATTAAACAATCCATCTCAATGTTTTCAACAACAATCCAATTACCTTTATAGAGAATGTGAGTTGTATGATTTGAAGTAGAATAAAAACCTTCCGGAGCAACTTTATCTTTTGAAGATGCAACTAATTCAACCTCTTTTAATTCAGATATTGATGCACCTAATACTGACAACTCATCTAAAATAGAATTTAAAAGGTCGATAGACTCTGCATAAACTGCCATCTTAACCTTACTAGTATCAGTTTTTCTTTTACCTACATCAAATTCTAAGAAATCAAAATCTCCACCTTTATCCATGATAATATCCAGAGCTTTTGGTAAAGTTAATGAATCAATAACATGACCAGAAAGTTCAATTGTTCTACTATTCATAATTTTTGCTCCTAATTATTAATTATTAATATTGTAATTTTACTTTAAGCTAATATTTAAATAATTCCATATTAATTTTTTATAAGAAAAGTAATAATTAACTAAAAATTTTAAAAAATAATGAACAAAAAATAATAAAAGTTAAATTAAATTAAAAGTAAAAACAATTTATCACAATAATGATAAAAAATCATAAATTATTTTTGAAGCGGAAACTGCAGTAATATCACCCAATCTGTCACCAGCTGTTTCAACAACATCCATCCCGACAACATTTTTTAAAGATAAAGTTTGAAGCATAGCTTCCATATGGCCATACGCTATTCCGTTGGGAGTTGGATTGCCTACAGTCGGAGCAATAGACGGATCAAAAACATCCATATCAATAGACAAATAAATTGGAGTGTCAATAATACTCAAATAATATTCTATATTGTCCAGATGATGAAATACATCATTATTTTTAAATGTTGTGATATTTGACTGGTTTTTAACAAAATCTTCCTCTTCCTTTGAAGCTGACCTGATGCCAATCTGAACCAATTCCTTAACACCCATTTCATGAACCCTTTTCATGACACTGGCATGAGAATACGGCTCCCCAATAAAAGTATCTGCCAGGTCCCTATGAGCATCCAAATGGACAACAGTCAGATCATCATATTTTTTAGTTAATGAATTAAGAACACCAATAGTCAAACTATGTTCTCCGCCAATAGTCAGAGGTTTGATTTTTAAATCAGACAGTTCATTAACAGTATCTTCAATTATTTCACATGTTTTTTTACAGTTTCCAAAAACAACATTTACGTCTCCGAAATCGTAAAAAATATTGTCCAATTGTGTATTAAAAATAGTATTATATTTTTCAAACCCATATGAAGCTTCTCTAACTACTATAGGTCCAAAACGTGAACCAGGATGATAAGATGTTGTACTGTCAAACGGAACACCAATTATTCCCCAAGCACCCTCTTTAAGGTTGTTAAAATCAGTTTCTTCCTGGGAAAAAGCAAATTTCCATGGTTCATATGTGTTTAAAAGCATAATAAATCAAAAAAGAACTAAATAAAATTATTTAGTTCTCATAATTTTCATATTTCCTAAAGCTACGATGTAATCTACTTCAATACCTTCAGTGATTTGGTCTTTTAATTCTTCAGGCATAGGTAAATCTAAAGTGTCGTAGTTTTCCATATCCATTAACTGAACATTGTTACCTTGGATAGATAATACCTGACCAACCCTTTTATCGATAATTGGAATATCTACTTTGGTATCTACAGGTTTAACAATACTTCTTTTTTGGTTATCGAAAATACCTACAGCTTCTAATCTAGCTTTAGCAGCACCATGTTTACCTGGGGATGAAGTAGTTAAACTTGTGATTTTAGATGCTTCCCCACCTAATACGATATATTTACCAACTTTTAATGTTTTAATCTCTACAACTTTTGTTGACATTAATTTTCCTCCATAAATTAAAAAATAGATTTAAATAAGTAATCTATAATAAGAATTATTTTAGATTAATAATAATTCTATCCAACATTTTATATAAATTATTCGTTTTAACAAGTAGGACTTCAATAATAAATATTAAATAGAAATTACAAATTTAAAACAAAGTGATAAAAATGAAAATAGCTATTGTATCAGGAAAAGATGAGGGCCCAACAAGGTTAAATGCATTTGACAATGCACTAACTGCTGCTGGAATAGGAGACGTCAATTTAATTAAAGTATCAAGTATGCTTGGAAAAAACACTCAAGTTAAAGACCTGCCAAAACTCAAACCTGGAGCTATGGTTAATTGTGTACTTTCTTCAGTTACCTCAAGCAAGCCTGGAGATACAATAACTGCAGTTGTTGCAGTAGCTATTGGGGAAAAATTAGGCTGTGTAGTTGAAACAACTGGAACAAACAAGGACCCGCAGGATTTGATTGATGAAGCTAACTTCATGGTAAACTACATGATGGAAAAACGTGAAGTGGAAATTAAAGATATTATAATTGAGTCCGCCAGTACAACTGTTGAAAATATAGCTTCAGTTGTGGCTTCAGTTGTTTATTTGAATGATGAAATAATTGAGGGATAAAATATGGATGCAAAAGATAAAAAAATAGCTACAGACCTTTGTTACGAGATTATAAAAGAGGTAGGTAGAGCTATCAGACCATATGTCGGAAAACCTGAATCAGGAGAAAAAGTTAAAATGGGGGCTGACGGCACTCCAACATCATATATTGATGTTATAGCTGAAGATCAAGTAATTAACATTTTAAAAAATGCTCCTATACGCTCATACATCATTAGTGAAGAAATTGGAGAACTGAAAGTTGGATACGGAAAAAAAGAAAGTGTTGTTTTAACTCAGGAACTTAGAAGAACTGATTTAACTCCTGAACAAAAACCTAAATTCATATTCTTAATAGACCCTATTGACGGTACAAGCAATGCAATTAAGGAAATACCTGCATATGGAATTTCAATAGCTGTTGCAAATGTTCCTGATGACAGATTAGCTACTTTAAATGATGTTGAATTAGGTTTTATCAGCAACTTCGGAAACGGCAATTTCTTTGAAGCTGAAAAAGGAAAAGGATGCTGGTTGAATAATGAAGAGGTGCACCCCTCAGATATTGTAAACATCAGTGATATGTCTCTTGGAGGATTTACTAAAAGCGGGACCAAAGCAGCTTCCAAATTAGTTGACAATGCAAGGCGCATGCGTGTTTTAGGTTCTGTTGTTTTGGAACTTTCATATGTAGCCAGCGGAAGATATGATGCATTTCTTGATTTGAGAGGCAGCAGAATAATAGATATTGCAGCTTCCAAATTGATTGTTGAAGAAGCCGGAGGAATCATCACCAACAAATACGGTGAAAAACTGGACAATAAATTAAGTATCTATGAAAGAACAATTGTTGTTGCAGCTAATAACAATATACTCCACAAACAGATAATCGATATCTTAAATGACAATGAAAGTGATGTTATCGGAGAAGTTGGGGTAGTAAGCCGTGTAGATGAATACCATGCAATATTATTCTCTGTAAAAATCATAGATTATCTTTTGAATAACGGTATTGATGTAGTCATTGAAAGGACACTGGCCAGAAAGCTTGAAAAACTTAAAAAAGACCCTAATTTGAAAAATATAATTAACACAACCATAAAAGAGCATCCTGAATTAAAGGACCAGTTGAAAAATTTAAACTTTAACATTGAATTTAAATTGCTCTCACAAAGTATACAAGACTTTAAAAGCGATATGGCAATTATTCTTGGTGGAGACGGAACCCTTTTAAGAACACAGACTAAAATGACTGAAGAAATACCAATATTTGGAATTAATATGGGTACAGTAGGATTTTTAACTGAAATTGAAGTTAATGAAACATTTGATTCACTTAAAAAAATATTAAAAGGAGAATATTACCTTGAAAAAAGAACAAAATTAGTTGTTTCCCATGAAAACCACCATTATTCTGCACTGAATGAAGTTGTTGTAATGACTGACGAACCTTCAAAAATGCTTCATTTCCAGGTTCAGGTAGACGGAGAAATCATTGAAGAATTCAGAGCTGACGGTCTTATCATATCAACTCCAAGCGGTTCTACAGCATATTCCATGTCTGCAGGAGGTCCGATTGTTGATCCGAATGTAGGAGGATTTATCATCATCCCAATTTGTCCGTATAAATTAGGTGTAAGGCCATTTATCGTGTCTGATGAAAGTGAAATTATTGTCAAATTACTTAAAAAAGGTAAAACCGCAGTATTTGTAATGGACGGCCAAATAAATGAGGAAGCAGAATATCAGGAAGAAATCAGATTCAAAAAATCAGACAAACACGTTTACTTCATAAGAAACTCAAATAAATGTTTCTATAAAAAAGTTAAAGACAAGTTAAATGAGGGAGGCATCAACAACTAATGAACAGCCTCGTAATTGACATGACTCACGGAGGAGTGAAAATAGCCGTCAGTCTTGCAAAAAAAGATGAAACAGTCTATGCCTATGACATTTACAACACTTTGAAAAGTGTTGATAAAAAAATGTTAGCGGTTTATAATGTTAAAATTATAGATTTGGACTATTTAAAAAACTTAAACGGAAATTTAAGAGTTATCTATCCTGTTCATTTGCCTTTAACTAAAAGAGATATTGAAAAGTATAATCCCTCTTTAAATTATACTTTTTTAACCCATCACGAAATAATTAAAGAACTTCTGAAAAACTGGGGCAATGACATTCCCAAAATTGAAGTTACAGGAGTTAAAGGAAAAACCAGCTGCGTTTTTATGCTTAAAGAAATCTTAATTGATAAAAACCCACTAATTTTATCCAGCTTAGGTGCATTATTATATGAAAATGGAGTGAAAAAAACATTAAAACAAAATATATCAATTACTCCTGCAAATATTAAAGAAACAATTGACCTTGCATATAAAATAGCTAACCCTGTATGCGAAATAGCTGCAGGGAAATGCGATAGCCAAAATCTTAAAAAATATGGGTGTGCAATTTTTGAAAGTTCACTTGGAGCCAGCGGAATTGGAGATGTAGGGCTTTTGACAAACATAGTTGAAAATTATCCCATAGCTAAAAATAAAAGAACCGCCAGTGAAGCTAAAAGTCAGATATTCAATTGCAGCATCGTAGCTATCCAAAAAGAAACATTAGATGAATTCTACAAAAACATCGAACATAAAAAGATAAATACTTTTTCCCTAAATAACAATGCTGACGTAACTATTAAAAATATAGAATATGATTTGGATAAAACACTGTTTGATGTAAGTTATAACAATATAATAACTGCCAACGGTGAGGTAATCTCCGGAGAATTTAAGGTTGAAACATTTGCTCCAGGAAAACATCATGTAAAAAATGTTTTGGGAGTTATTACAACTTGTTTATCATTAAACATTCCAAAAGAAAAAATAATCAAAGGACTGGCCAATTATAAAGGAATTAAAGGAAGAACCAATAAAAAAATCATTGAAAATTCAACAATAATAGAAGAAATCAATCCCGGAATCAATACAAAAGCTATTGAAGAGTCCATAAACATGATAAGAAATTTGGATGATTATTACATAGCCATTGGTGGAGATTACGGAATAACATGTGAAGAAATTGATGAATCTAAAGTCAGCACCTATCTGGACACTCTTGATTACAATATCATTTTAACCGGAGAAGTAGGTGAAGGAATTTTAAAAAAAATGAATAAACCGGTAAAATATTCAAAAAACTTCCAGGATGTTTATAAACAAGCTATACACAACAATAAAAACCTGCTTTTGATTTATCGCTCAGATTACAGAAAACTTAATAAAAGATAATCAAAAATGTAACATTAGTTTTACATAAAATTGAAACATTTAATAAATATTAGCTAAATATTATAATTTGTAATTTAATGATAGTTATATGTTAAAATTTATTATTAAATTAGAAATAATACTTTTAAATTGGAGATTATATTTTGAATGTTGGAACAAGAGGAAGTCAATTAGCACTTGCACAAACTAATCAAGTTTGTAAAGATTTAGCATCAATTACTAATGAAAATATTGATGTTAACATAATTAAAACAAAAGGCGACAAAATAACTAATTCTCAATTATATAACATGGATGCAAAAGGTCTTTTTACTAAAGAACTTGATAAAGCATTGCTTGAAGAAGAAATAGATTTTGCAGTACATAGTTTTAAAGATTTACCAACTGAATTAGATGAAGAACTTGAAATAGCAGCAGTTCCAAAACGTGTAGCTCCAAATGAAGTACTGATCTCTAATAAAAACTGGGATGAACTAGGCCCTAATTCCAAACTTGGAACTAGCAGCCTCAGAAGAGAAGCTTTTTGTAATTACCACAATAAATGCTTTGAACTCAAACCAATTAGAGGCAATATTGAAACCAGAATCAGCAAAGTTAACGATAGCGATTTAGATGCAACACTTATGGCTCAGGCAGGACTAATAAGATTAAATCTTACACAACACATAAAAACAGTGTTTCCCCTAGATTATATCACACCTGCAGCAGGTCAGGGTGCATTAGCTATCATAACCCGAAAAGATTCTGATAAAAAAGAAATTATTTCTAAATTAAATGACTATCAATCCAGGCAAGAAGTATTTGCTGAAAAACAAGTGCTTGAAGAACTAGGTGTAGGTTGTCAATGGCCAATTGGTGCTATAGCCCAAATGAAGGACAAACAATTTTGTATATACTCAATCCTATTAACCAAAGAAGGAGAAGTTCTAAAAGAACATACTGAAAAAGGATCAATAAGAGATGCTGTCCAATTTGGTAAAAAAATAGGAAAAGTTTTTAAGGATTATGTTTAATTGGAGGAATAAAATTGAGAACAGTAAATGTAGGAGTTATTGGAGTAGGTGCAATGGGATACAACCATGCACGTGTATATTATAAATTAGAAGAAGCTAATTTAGTTGCTGTTAGTGATGTAAGTGAAAGAACTTTAAATAAAGTAGCTAAAAAATATGATGCAAAAGGTTTCACTGATTATGAAGATTTACTCAAAGATCCTGAAATAGAAGTAGTTAGCGTATGTGTTCCAACTACCTTCCACCATGATGTTGTAATGGAAGCTATTAAACATGGAAAACATGTATTAGTTGAAAAACCAATAGCTTTTACCCTAAAAGAAGCAGAAGATATGATTGCTGCTGCAAAAGAAGCTGGAGTTATTTTAGCAACAGGACATGTGGAAAGATTCAATCCGGCTGTTCAAAAAGCTAAAGAACTCATTGATAATGATGTTATTGGAGATATCGTATCTGCATCTGCAAAAAGAGTAGGACCATTCCCTCCAAGAATAAAAGATGTTGGAGTAACTATTGATTTAGCTATTCATGATTTGGATGTAATGAACTACTTATTTGATGAGGATGTCATCCAGGTTTACGGAACCATGAACAGTATCCTGGAAAAATGTGAATTTGAAGACCATGCTGAAATCATGATTAACTTCAAAAATGAATCTACAGGAATTCTGGAAGTAAACTGGTTAACTCCATACAAAAGGAGACAAATTGAAATTACAGGAACTGACGGAATCATTTCAGTAGACTATATCGAACAAAGCATTGACGTATACGGTAAATTCGCTCAGGATATTGATATTAAACATGAAGAACCATTAAAAGAAGAATTAAGGTCCTTTTTAAATGCAGTTGTTAATGGAACTGAACCTGAAATTACCGGTGAAGACGGTCTTAAAGCACTTAAAATGGTAATAGCTGCTACAAAATCCTCCAGAGAACATAAACCTATTAGCTTTGATGAAATTGAATAGGTGATTTTAATGAAACAAAAATTAATTAAAAAAGCTCAAGAGCTTAGACAACATGGTTTTACAACTGGTGAAATAGCTGATGAACTTAATGTAAGTATGGATACTGCCAGATGGTTAACTCTCCAAAAACCTGCTGAAGAAAAACCAGAAGCTCCTGTTGACTTTTTTATAAATTGGAAAAGTTTAGGTGGAAATTCAACCCGTTTAAGATATGTTTCCGGAGCTTTAAGTGATATGGCATTATCACATGGAGAAGCTGAAGTAATTCTTGGAATAGCTGTCAGCGGAATACCATTTGCAACTATGATGGCTGACTTTCTAGAAGACATGAGTGGAGTTGAAACTTCCCTTGCAGTATACCACCCTCACAAACACAGAAAAGAAAAAGACGACGGCGAAGGAGCTATAAGTACCAATTTCGGATCTGTTGAAGGTAAAAAAGTTGTAATTGTTGATGATGTTATAACCAGCGGTAAAACTGTAAAAGAAGTTATTCATGCAGTAAAAGACCATGGTGGAGAACCTATAGCTGTTACTGTATTAATCGACAAATCAGGACTTTCTGAAATTGAAGAAGTCCCTATCGAATCTTTAATTAAAGTAGGTAGATTATAAACCTACATTTTTACTATTTTTTATAAAAAAAGAAAAAGAATAGTCATAAAGACTAATCATAATTTTAAATTATTCTTCGTTTAATTTTCTGCGTTTATATCCAACAAATATTAACAAAGCAACGATTATAATTAATATAATAGAAGCAATAATTGTATTCGGATTACTTTTCATTATATTTTTATCAATTTCATATGCTTTTACAGATTTGCCATCATCCCCTGCAGAACTTCCAGCACTTTTTGCATTTGATCCTGAAGAGGATTTTGTGCTACTTGCTGGAGATGGATTTCCGTCAAGGCTTGGACTGTCACTAGATGAAGTACTGCTATTTGTACGAACAGTTCCACCATATGAATTGGATCTTGAGTCTCCAGTGTCTGTATTTGAATTCAAGAAATTAATCAAAGCATCAAGTAAACTTACACCTAATTTGTTAGAATTTTTATCTGTACTACTAGTGCCGTTAGACGGATTTTTTGATCCTCCATCATCACCAGATAAATCAGGGACATCCACATAACCTGTATCACCGTCAGGCCTATCTGGAACATTTGGATTTTTATCATCACCATCGTCAGGAGTTACAATAACACTACTTCCGTCACCAGGTTTAGGAAGTAAAGGATTTCTATTAGGGAAATCAGGGAACCATGGTTTTATTTTTGAACCATCAACCTTATTTGTCAAATTGTTCACATTAGTAGGAGTCGTATAATTAAATTCAGAACCTCCGTCAACATGATTGTAAATTTCCGCATAATAATCAAATGCATTGACTACACGATTATTATAATATGAAGTATTATAAAATTTTCCTTTCGTATTGAATGCATCATAACTGGCTTTCGCATCTTTCCTAGTAGATATTAATAAATTATCAACAATAACCGAATTCTCAGCACTTATTAGAGAAATCGCATATTTTGCATCACTAGTAACTGTATTATTTTTAATTACAAATGTATGGTTACCTTTAGTTGATTGAGAATAACTTATACCGTAAATATTGTCATTGTCCTTAACTTCCGCAACACTATGAACTTCAATTGTATTATTAATAATAGTATCGTTAGAATCCTGAACTTCTATACCTGCAACAAGTGCCCAGCTATCATTACCTGCCAATCCTGTCACGTTAATCTTATTATGAGCAATATACAATTGTGTATCACCATAATAATTTTGTGAATAGATTCCTATGTTTGGCCCATTAGATATTGAATACAAATCATTATTAGTTATATTTATCTTCTTAGAAGGTCCGGTAATTTGTATAGGGTATGCAGTACCGGCAGATAACATTCCACCAGTAGTTAAAATAGCTATATTATTAGAATCTAATGTCAAACTATTTACACGCCATACATCAATACCATAAAGATAATTATTAAGACCTGGGAAAGTTAAGAAATCTTCCATATACAACGTATTGTTTTTAACAAGACAATCATTTGAATCGGCAATAATTATACCGTCCAATGTAGGGAAAGGACTTCCTGGCCTTTTATTAACAATACTTGCAACAATATTTCCGATAAATGTTAAATTATTACTGTACTCAATACCTACACTTGCCACATAATTAGAATTTAAATCAGCTCCAACTGCTCCGAAATTAACATCCCTCAACGGAAGCTGAGTATAAATACTGTTATTTGCAATTAATGCATTAGGACAGTTACTTACTTTTAAAGCATAATTATAGGTATTTGCCTTATAATTATGGCCTTCAAAGTTGATTATACAGTTAATAACTTCCAAACCACTAATTGGAGCAATTCTTCTTCCAACTGCAGAAATGCCGTAACCTTCACTATCACGAGGAACAGTATAATTTATAACACAATCACGTATATGCGTATTATTGGCCAATGTAAGAATTGCCGCACCATCAGCATCTTTGAAATCAAAATCATTAACTAATGTGAAATTAGCTAAGGTAACATCTTTACCATTAATCAAAAATGCAACATTTTGCAAAGTAAAATTATTACCTAAAATAGTTACATTATTTGCTTCAATTTTTAAAAGACCTAAATTATCAAAGTTTTGAGTTAATACAAATTTGGTATTAGAATGCTCAACCCCTAAAGTACCGTCAACAAAATATTCATCAATGTTAAATATGGTCAAATTAACTGTATCAGAATCATTTTGATCATCAATGTCCGGATTATCAGGATCAACTGGAAAATCCGGAATATCTGGAATGTCAGGCACATCTGGAACTTCTGGTGCATCACCAACAATTATAATATTAGGCACAGTAGTATTTTCACCTAATGTTGATAAATCATTTGCAGAAACGCATCCCATAATCACGAAAAATAACATTAACAAAGATGTAATTATTATTTTTCGACTTAATTTAATCTTTTTCACCTCTTTTTAGTTTTAATAAAATCTTTTAAAACTAAAATAAGTCATTTTATAAGATTAAAAAAAACTTATTTAGAGTTTAAACTAAAAGACAATTAAGTATATGTAAAAAATAGTTTATATATTTATCCTTAAAATAAAATCAAAAGAGATTAATTGAATAATCTCTTTTTTAAAATATCCGTATTGTGTTTCCTGTTTGGAAATTGTTCCAGCAGGAAGTTATGATGTATTCTCCAGGCATCAATCTAATGTTTAATTTGGCCATACCGTTATTGTCTGTGACTTTAT
>ENA-OOZG01001057-OOZG01001057.1-human-gut-metagenome-genome-assembly--contig:-NODE-1057-length-20658-cov-4.369849_pt1 | contig 20658 bp, 19 predicted proteins | sample MGYA00241706_ERZ501384 | MGnify/ENA primary metagenome ERZ501384 (study PRJEB25962, sample SAMEA2042742) | human gut metagenome | biome: human gut; feature: human-associated habitat; material: faeces...
CTTAACACCCGTTAACCAATTCGTTTAAACTTGTTTCCAGGTGCAAAGGTAAAAGATTGACTATAAAAGTTTTTTCTGTTTTTTGATGTAATAAATAAACCATTCTCCATATCAGGAAACAAAATTGCCGCCTCAGAATGCCCATTCGGTCCATCATAACAGTCATAAACCATTTGCAAAAAATCAAAAGAACCATCATGCACGAGTCTATCTCTAATACTTGATACAGTATTAACACACGATGGTTTTTCAAATATAGTACCAGCTATATCAGAATTGGTTTTTCCTATACTTCCTTTCAGAACATTCCGTGAAACCATTTTGGGATATTTGGAGAAGTCCAATTTTTCATGATCACGCAATTCTACGTAAATCTTAGACAGTATATCAAATGAAGAAGCAAGGTAAAGGAATATGCTGTTAACACAGGCAAAACATATCGTATTCTGAGGACTAACAGTAACAGTTACACGTTTAAAGTCTTCCATTTTGCAGGGAGACTCACTAGGAAAATGGTTATAAAACACCCTCAACATAGATGCAATCATCTTAAAGCGGTCACATAGAGCACAGACCAACATATCGCAATCATAATAATACAACCATCTATGCACTATTTCGTCATCTTTATAATAATTCATCACGAATGTTTCAAACTCCTCCTTTGTCCATCCACATTCAGCAGAATTTCCAGCATCTCTAATCCAACAGGGAACCCCTCTATAATCTCTGTCAAACTGGTCACAATCTCGAAATATTATATCTTTAAAAACATTAGACAGACCATATCTTTTATTTATAAGAGAATCGAGTTTATCATATATAGGTCGAAGAGTTTTATTATTAGAATCAAAATCCATAGCTTAATCTTTCTGTTTACTTTTACCATTTTTTCTAATGACAATCTATCATCAAAATTAACTCTATCGATATAACAAAATCTTCTGTGTTTACTAAAACTAGATAAAACCAAAAGCAACGTTACTATGCGAAATACAATTTTTCAAAATTATCAGAAGCTTTGTCCCAAATAAGATTATTTGCGATATAGTACTGACATCGTTTCTTCATTTCACTTAACAGCTTCTGATCTTCTGCTATTTGAAGAATTGATTTCTTCCAAGCATTAACATCCAAGCCATCTATAACCTTACCAGTATTTTCATCTATTAACGTATCTGCGCCAGCTGTAGAAGTAGAAATCACAGGCGTACCAAAATACATGGATTCCATAATGACCATGCCAAAGATTTCATAGCTAGAAGCTAAAAGGAATAAATCAGACGCAGCATAAATAGCAGGAAGTTCCTCCTGTTTTCTTTTTCCGAGAATAACGACATTATGAATGGAATCCTTCTTCACTTTATCCTTTACTTGAGCAAACAACGGACCTTCACCAACCAAAACCAAAGAAAAATCACCAGGCATCTCCTTCATCAGTTCCAACAAAAACAAAGGATTTCTTCTTTGTTCCATAACTCCGACATAGAGCAAAATCACCTGATTCTCTAGTCCATAGCGCTTTCTGAAATCGCTTTGAGTAGAACATCCTACAAATTTGCTTTCATCTAATCCAACAGGCGTGATACTAACTTCCTTATTATAGTATTTCTGTACATAAGCTGCAGCAGCTTTGGTTTTGGCACCAATAGCATTAACGTTTTTAATGACCGCCTTGCCAAATGTTCTATTAAACAAACACTCTAGCTGCTTTAAACCAGGTTTGAGAGTTGTGTTATAAGTACCCTGAATTAAAACACAACGAATGTTTCTTTTTCTAGCCCATTTCGAAACCATATATGTCATAGACATACCCAGATCATGGACTTGAAGAACATCTGGCTTTAATTCATCCAATAACTTTTTCCAACTATGAAAAACACATATCGACTGTTTGATAGAACTATAAGTGAGATAGTAAATATCAATATGCCTATCCTCAACATCATAAATGATATGCTTTTTTGTGGGACCTCCCAATATCAAGGACAACTTATACCCTTTCTTGACAAGAGCTTTGGCTAAACCTAATTCTTGACAATTATAGGTATTAAAATCTAAGAAAGAACCAGAAGTTCTAAATATTACTATATGTTTCATATTATGTTACACTAAAACTTACCTAAAGACCAAGCTATTATAGTTCTTTACCATTATAAATATTATAATAAGAATTTCTCAGACTATCCAAAGAATAGAATGAATAATAACTGTTGTTACCGGAATTATCTATATTTTGAGTTTTACCATAAACATCAAGCAATTTTTCCGTCAGATCATCGACATCTTTTGCTTGAAAATAAGTACATAGAGTATTGTTATATTGTTTAAAGAAAGGTATGTCCGACAGCAAGACCTTCTTCTTAAAATAAAAGGCTAATGATAAGACGCCAGACATAGTGGCAGAACGATAAGGATAAATCACAAAACGAGCATTCTTAAAAAGATAGCCAACTTCTTCGTCATCAATAAACCTATTCAAGCGAATAATATTTGGTCCCATTATATGGTCATACATTCCGCCCTTTCCAGCAATTACCAATTTTACCTTATCACTCAATTTTGATTTTTCATAAGCCTTTACTAACAAATCCACCCCTTTATACTTATTGATATTTCCAAAATAAAGTAAGTAAGGAGCATGTCCTTTTAATTCAGGAACTTGCTGTTGACCATTTTCTATATCCTTTGTAATTAATGTTGGAAAAGGAGCAAAAGAAATACTCTTTTGAGGATACATTTCTCTTAACATTTCTACCTGTCTTTTAGATGAGGTTGTGATATTATTAATCATCACTCTCATTTGCTTATTGCCCCACAAATAATAATTTCTAAAGCAACTTTTAACAAACGATTGTTTTACCGTTTCATGAGGAGTTAAATCATGGACTGTATAAAACATCTTACTCTTATTCTTGACACTTATCATCAATGATAGAGCTAAAGAAAAATCACCAGTTAAAAAGTGAATAACATCAGGAGACTCCGTTTCTATCAAGTCCATCATCTTACGAAAAACACGAACGGGATAAAATTTATACAACAACTTCAATGTTTTAAATGTAGGATATTCCACAAAAGTAGCATTCACATTAGAACTGATGTGTCTTTTATAAGATTTATTTCCTGAATTAACACATAAACATGAGACTTCAAATCTAGAATCATCAGCCAACGCATTTATAATGGTTGAAGCATATGGAATCATTCCTGAAGCAAATTCAGTTGCAACAAATAATACTTTTTTCTTCATGAGTGATAAAAACATCTTTTATATACTGCATTAATCCCTACGGAAGATATCGCGTGTATAGACCTTATCCTTCACATCATCCAGACAAGCATCGTAGCGGTTAGCGATGATGGCATGGCTCTGGGCCTTGAAGGCTTCGAGGTTATTCTCTACTCGGCTACCAAAGAAGGTGCTTCCCTCTTCCAAGGTCGGCTCATAGATGATTACCTCAGCACCCTTTGCCTTGATACGCTTCATGATGCCCTGAATGGCTGACTGGCGGAAGTTATCGCTGTTTGACTTCATGGTCAGACGATAGACACCAATCACACAGCTGTGCTCCTTGCTAGCATCATAGCTGTTGGCATCGGCATAGCTGTAATAGCCAGCCTTCTGGAGTACGGCATCAGCGATATAGTCCTTACGGGTACGGTTGCTCTCAACAATTGCCTCAATCAGGTTCTCTGGAACATCGGCATAGTTTGCCAAAAGCTGCTTGGTATCCTTTGGCAAGCAATAACCACCATAGCCGAAGCTTGGATTGTTGTAATGAGTGCCGATTCGTGGGTCTAGACCTACGCCTTCGATGATTGCCTTGGTATCGAGCCCCTTTACCTCTGCGTATGTATCCAACTCATTGAAGTAGCTTACTCGGAGTGCAAGATAGGTATTGGCGAAGAGCTTGACTGCCTCGGCTTCCTTCATACCCATGAAGAGGGTATCGATGTTCTCCTTGATGGCACCTTCCTGGAGCAGAGCGGCGAATGTCTTGGCTGCTTCCTTCAACATCTCTACATTGGTTACTGACTTGATAGCCTCGTTCTCCTCTGCAAACTCTGGGCGCTCGATAATCTTTGGATAGCCTACGATGATACGGCTTGGGTAAAGGTTATCATAGAGTGCCTTGCTCTCACGAAGGAACTCTGGAGAGAAGAGGAGGTTGAACTTCTTTACACCTTTCTTGGCATACTTCAAGTAGAGGTTGCGAGTGTAACCTACTGGGATGGTACTCTTAATGACCATCACTGCATCTGGGTTTACCTCCAGAACCAGGTCGATAACTTCTTCCACGTGGGTTGTATCGAAGTAGTTCTTCACTGGGTCGTAGTTGGTTGGTGCTGCAATCACTACGAAGTCTGCATCCTTATAGGCAGACTTGCCGTCAAGGGTTGCCACGAGGTTTAATGGCTTTTCAGCCAAATACTTTTCGATGTAATCGTCCTGGATTGGAGAAATCTTATTATTGAGTTTCTCCACCTTCTCTGGTATTACATCTACTGCTGTTACATGATGGTGCTGAGATAACAGGGTTGCTATACTCAGACCGACGTAGCCGGTACCGGCTACTGCTACTGTTATATTCTTAAAATCATTCATCATGAATAAATTTGTTCTATGCTTATACAGTTCTTATTTTTGATTAATTTATTTTCCAAACTCCTTGATACGTTGTTCTTCTTTCAAAGAGCAAACAAGTAGTTGTCCGTGCTTCTCGGCTACGATATAGCCATCCAAGCCTTGAACAACCACCTTGCTTTCATCGGCTGCATGAACCACGCAGTTCTTGCATTCATACAAACGGATGTCCTTGCCTACCTTGGCATTGCCAGCCTCATCCTGCGGAAGCAAGGTTCGGAGACTACCCCAGCTGCCTAAGTCGCTCCAACCGAACTCGGCTGGCAAGGTATAGATTTTCTTCGACTTCTCCATTACGGCATAGTCAATGCTTATCTTCTCGCAGGTTGGGAAGAGTTTGCCTACTACCTCTTTCTCCTCTTCGGTATAGAAAGAAGGTGCCATCTCGTCTATGATGCAGGCAAGGTTTGGTTGGAAGGTTCGGATTGCCTTGCTGATGGTATCAATGTTCCATACAAAGATTCCGGCATTCCAATAGTAATTGCCAGCAGCAAGGTATTGCTCGGCTGTCTCCAGGTTTGGCTTTTCCTTGAAAGCCTCAACCTTGTAGATTTCATCTACGGATGTTGGCTCTGCTGAGGCTATATAGCCATAGCCTGTTTCTGGGCGGCTTGGCTTAATACCGATAGTAACGATGGCGTTCTTATCGGAAGTATAGCTCAATGCCTTGCTGAGCACTCGCTGATACTCCGAAGTATTGATGACGAGGGCATCGGATGGTGTCACCACGATGTTGGCATCAGGATGCTGCTTCTGGATCTTCCAACAGGCATAAGCAATACATGGTGCGGTATTGCGAGCCTCCGGCTCTGCTAATATGTTATCTACTGGCATGTCAGGAATTTGCTCCTTGACTATACTGATGTATTTCTCGTTTGTCACTACCCACATGTTTTCGACAGGACAGATTGGCTTCAATCTATCAACTGTCAATTGAATAAGGGAACGGCCGACACCCATCACATCTATGAACTGCTTTGGGTAATCGGGGGTTGACATAGGCCAGAAGCGGCTGCCTACGCCGCCGGCCATAATAATTACCTGAATATTATTATACATGCTATATAAAAAATTACTCAAGAATTCTGTTAATATACTAATTGAACAGTTGCAAAATTTAAGATTCCCGTATCTGTTTTAACAAACAAGAGCAAAAATCAGCATAGCTACGTCCTACAGAATATCTTTTCATATTATCACACATTTTCTGATATTGTCCATCTGGCAACGATATTAGAAGCTGCATTTTTTTGCGCAAATCTTCCACATCTCCAGCTTTGTAAACCATTCCTATTCCAAGTCCCTCAACATCGACACCCATATTCGTATTATCGCTGATTAATACCGGCTTATGTAAAACGACAGCATCTACAAATGTTGTCAGACCATTTAATACATAGCGCTCCCCTTGATTACGAGGAACTATAGGGATAACAATAAATTTACTCTGTATATAATAGTGGAAAACATCTACATATCCTGTTGAATTTTTCTTCGAATCAGTTCCAGACAAAACGGTCACCTTATCCTTATCATAATCAGTGTCATTTATCGCAGAGATAATCATAGTATGAGTATCCAATTGATTTGCTGCCAAGATCATACTTCGATGGTCACGACCAGTCTTTCCGGCACTAATAAAATCATACCGAATATCTTTTACTGGAGCTGTTTGTATACAACGTTGAGCGAAAGCAATATCACCCCCCCATACAATGTTTGAAGTATTAGATAAATTCGCATAATATTTTCTTATACAAGAAGATATAAACAAAATCTTAGTATATCCTTTTGAACAAAAAATTGGTTTACCTCCATGATGGTGTATCTTAAAAAGTTTACGTTTACCTAAATGCAGCATATTAAACAGCGCAAAACCAGCAGTAAGTTCACCACACGCCGAATACACTATAGGAAAACTAAAATAACGTATAGCTAAATACAGACATTTATACATTGTGTTAATAAAATAGACACCCTTAAACGAAAAATGTATTAAGTCGCCAGGAACCTTGGCACAAGTTACGTCATAATACTCCAATAACTCCTCAACTCCCCAAAAATGATTTTTAGGACAAGAATCATTCTGTTCCAGAGTGCACAAATAGTTATTTATAAATAATAATTTTTGTTTCATTATTGCTTTATTCTATCATTGAAATGAAAATTATGCGTTAATGAATCTATTATACTCGCCAATAATAAACTCATTCATCGCTTGCAAGTACGCTTTGTTTTTTTGCTTGATAACATTAATAGCATCAGGATGTCCCCAAATTTTTTTAAGGAAAACAACCCAATCCTCGGGTTTGTCAGATGCAAACAAAGGAGCATCTTCTTTTCTAAATACACCAGCCATACTATGAGGATGTACCAAAGTTACCTTATCAAAAGATATTGCTTCGAAAGTCTTAATCTTTAAACCTGTACCTTGAAAGACAGGATTGATGGCAACATCTGCTTTAGCATAAAATTCTACAGGATCATCTATGTATCCCAAAGCCGTTACCCCCTCTATCTTGCCTAAAGAAGGCAAAACCTTACAAATACTACCACCAACAAGAAGTTCTGCACTTGGAAAGGATTTTTTTATAACAGGAAATACTTCTTTCAAAAACCATTTGATACCATTCTGATTAAATTCGTTGTTACCAGACAAGAACACCATCTTCTGATTCCCCATTACAGGCTGTGGATAATGATTATACTTTCCATACAGATTATACATCTTGCTGTTAGGAGAAAGAATCTGGAAATAATCAGCTTCCTGCTCCTGTAAAGCAAAGATATGAGGACAACGCTGCATAGCCTTAGCCTCTGTATCAGCTGTAATACACATTGTAGGCATACCTATCTTCAAATCCTTATAGGCTATGGCATCATGTGTAGCTATTGCCTTTTTAGGAATATGAATATGCTCAAATAAACGAGAGAGATAATAGTAATTGATAATACATACATCAAAGTGATATTGCGCATCAAGCTTATTCACCATATCATCCAAACCTACAGGATATTGATCATCAACCTTCCAATGGCTATGATTGAATTTCTTTCGATAAACCTTTTTCAAATTAAACTTAAATTTCTGCTGTTTACTAACCTGAAATAGGTGAAACCGTTCTCCCCAATACAGTGATGTCTTTTCTAAGCTCTCCTTATATGGTGCAGGATCATTTCTTAAACCAGGCTCATTAACATATAGAAAATGAACCTCATGACCTAATGCCATAAAAGTTTCCGCCTGAGATAATATCCACCATCGATTTCCCGCATCAGTAGGATGCGTAGGACATTTTGAAACTATTAATATTTTCATACTATTCTATAATCATATATCGTTTTGTAAGGTACACAAGCAGCCTTAAAAAAATATCCAGACCATAATGCTGGCGTACGATAAGCTAAATAAGAAAGAAGAAATAAAGCCACCAATAACTCAAACTTCCCTTTATACAATTTTAGAAAGAATTGTATTGCATAATTGAACAGCAAACATTGAGCAGGGAAGTATATTGCTGCTGCACGTGCCAAATCTCCCATTCCTGCCGCAAAAATCATAAAGATAGAATTATATATCATAAACGCATTTAATAAAACATTGTAGAAAAAATCTGTTTCCAATGCTTTCATTTTACGGATTATCAGATAATTTATTAAGAAAAAATAATTAAATGCCCAACCTAGAAAATTTTGAGTTGTAGAAAATCCTTCTGTTTGTCCTCCGGTATATGTCTGTAACTTAGCCGCCATAGACCCGTCATCAAATAACAAAGCAATTTGCGCAAAAAAATCTTGAAATCTAAATGCAAATATTGCAATAATAGGGTATATTACCAATAATACTTTTGATTTTAATTTAATATATCCTAAAAAATAGCAAGGAAATAAGACAATTGCTTGATTGTGAATGAAAAAAGCAGCTGTAACTACCATAAGATATTTTTTCAAATTTCTTTCCCTGATAAACCTCCAACACCAAAATGTTATAGCTAGAGAGAATCCTGCCCTCACAGGAAATAAGCCATTTGCTAATATTGTTAAAAACATATAACATAATAAAGGTCTCTCACGAAAAAAATATGTACTAAATTTATAATTAGTAAGTTGAACAAAGCTACATAAAATAAAATTATAGAAATAAAAAGTACCAAATATGGACTTGATTAAAACATTAACAAAAACGAAACCTGGTTCAAGAGTTTGCAAACCAGTGCCATATCTATCATAACTAAATATATTCGACCATTTAGAAAAGAGGAAATGATCATAATATTGATCCCAATCTCCTCCTACTCGCCAACGTAATCCTCCTATAATGGTAAAAATTACGCACCAAACAATCATTATGATTTTTTTTTGTTTCAACGGCAAGAGTTCACCAATTATACTTGCAAAAAAAGACCAATATAATATATAATAAAATTCCATAAGATAAGATTTAACTCTATTTAAGACTATTAGTGTTTAAGTTTTCTTATCACCAATAACAATCTATAAAACAAACGGTAAAAAATGTTGATATCATTAATCTTGTATCGCTTCCTCCAATTTTTAACAAAATTTGATTTTATTCGAATATCAATACACAGGTCATTCAATTCTAATCCAAATTCAGAGCTAATAATTGATTTGTCAAATTTCACTATAGCATCAAAATTTTTAGTTTTCCCCTCCAAAAGAACCATGCGATATATTCCTGAAATGGTATTATAAATTTTATTGTTAATATATTGCTGCCAATCCCCAATCTCAATTTCAGAAAAATAATTAATCAATCTACTTACTATTTGTAATAGTTGGCCATATCTTTTAACTATAACATTATGGTCCATTGTTTGACCAGCTCGTCCTATAAAATAGCTATATACGTTTAGTGGAACATATATTAAAGATTTTACAAAAGGTAATGGCAGCATAACCCATTCTGTATCAGTATAGCTGATTCCTTCGGATTGAGTATATTTACAATCACGCAATAACCCCGTTCTATATGTGAATGCATGCATTTCTAGATTCTCGCTACATGTGAATTCCTTTGAATTAATAATAGAATATGATGGAATTGAATATTTTTGAATTGAAATTGTCTTATTGTTAACTCCCAAACGGACAAAAGGAGTTAAAATTAAATCAACCGTTTTATCGTCCAAAAACATAAGATATTTAATAAATGCTTCATTATCAAACCAATCATCAGCATCCAATATCTTGATATACTTACCCGTAGCCTCCTTCAATCCACGATTTACACAGGAGCCATAATTACCATTCTCCTTATCAATCACTCTAAAAGTATCAGGATACTTATTCTGATACTTATGGGCAATGACAGAGGAATTATCCTTACTGCCATCATTCACTACTAGCACTTCTAAGTGCTGCATTTGTTCCTCTGGTACAATCAAGGAATCAAGACATCTACGAAGATAGTCTTGCATATTGTACGTAGGAATTACTATTGTTAATATCTTTTCCATATCGGTTATTGTTATTCTAGAAAAACAAATCAGCAGGCTTCATGCCAACAGCCGAAAAGTAGCTTATAAAATAAGCTGAAGGCAATCAGCCTACTGAAAAATATATTATTAATTCACTCTATATCTTTATAATTACACTGTTACACATTCTTTTTTACAAATTCTTTCCATCTATCCAACAAAGCTAATCCTTTATCCATTTCTACTTTTGTATAAAATGCACTAAGATTGTATCGTGCATTATCGTTTTTTTCGTCCGTAAGATAATATTCAAAATCACCCACGGAGAAACCTGCATTTTTCAAATCTCGCACTGAGCATTTGACATTATCCAAATAGCGAGAATATTCTAGACTCATAGGAAGGAGATCCCAACGAAGATTATTGAGCATAGTATATCGTTCTATCATCTGTTTCATCTTTGAATGAAAAAATCCATTATAATAAAGCATTACTAACTCATAACGAGAAAGTATTGCTCTTACAAAGGTAGCATACTTATACTGCTTATCTTCAGTCAACCAATCGTTTTCCGTAATGAATTTAAGAATGGTATAAAGATGGCGGAAATAATGATCGAACATTGTTGTTGTAAAATAATCATCAAAATGATTTTTTCCTAATCTTTTAATTACGTTGTATAATCCTGGTACCCATTTCAATTGACGATTAGGGCGAGTTTCCACGTCATGATCACAACGACAAAAGGCATAAAAAAACATGCTTCTTCCTCGATATTCATCTTGCGTAAGAACCTCTTTCGATAATCGACCATTATAATTTGGACTATCTTCTTCGAATCTTTCCTTATGAGAATCAGTAGCATACAAATCGTTGACTATACTTTGCTGTACTTCCAACATTTTGAAAAACGTATTTTCAAATCTTTCTATTCTTAGCGTTTCTTTCTGCTCATCAAACTCTGTTGTCTGATTTTGCAATTCTAATTGAGTTTGTATTATTGTTTGCCGCTGATATTCCAGAACAAGATGTTGTTGCCGGATAGTTATTATAAGACCTGCAAAAGCCAACCCCGAGAACAGAGCATTTACCACACCAAACAAATCGCCAAATTGTCCTCTGTGTTCCCAACCATTTATGCACTTAAATATCAAAAAAGCTGAAAGCAACATGACAAAAAAGACAAAACCTATCGCCCACATCATAGAACAAAGCCATTTGTCTTCCGATTTTTTCAAACCCTGTAACTCCTCATTCGTTTTCATATAAGACATCAAACGTAGTATATTTTTCTTAGAACTTCTCCATCACCTTCTCGATAATCGGAGCCATGTCATAATACTTGTATTCAGCTAGGCGACCACCGAAGATGACATTTTCTTCCGTATCTGCCAATCCTTTGTACTTGGCATACAGCTCAGAGTTCTGCATGTCATTCACAGGATAATATGGTTCCATACCATCCTTCCATTCTGTAGAAAACTCTTTTGAGATAACTGTCTTTGGAGTTTCATAAACCTCTTGACCAAACATCTCAAAATGCTTATGCTCAATAACACGAGTATAAGGAATTTCTCGCTCAGTATAGTTCACAACCGCATTGCCTTGATAGTTAGGTTTATCTATAACCTCTGTCTCGAATCGGACAGTACGATAGTTGAGTTTTCCAAACTGATAATCATAGAATTCATCTATCTTACCAGTGAAAACAATCTTTTCGGCAATACCTTCCCAATAAGGACGATTCTCAAAGAAATCTACATTCGTTTTGGTCTCGATACCTTCAAGCAAGCCATCAATCAACTTATTATATCCACCCACAGGAATACCCTGGTACTTATCATTGAAGTAGTTGTTATCGAAGATAAGGCGAACAGGCAAGCGCTTGATAATAAAAGCAGGAAGATCAGTACACTTTCTGCCCCACTGCTTCTCAGTATAGCCCTTAATGAGTTTCTCGTAAATATCTTTTCCAATCAATACCTGAGCTTGCTCCTCCAGGTTACGAGGTTCTGTTACGCCATCAGCTTTCATACGAGCCACAGCTTCTGCTTTCTGCTCATCTATCTTGGCTTGCGCCTCCTCAGGTGTGACAACACCCCACATCTGATAGAAGGTGTTCATATTGAAAGGCAAATTATAAAGCTTGCCTTTGTAGTTAGCCACTGGTGAATTGGTATAGCGATTAAACTCTACAATAGAGTTTACAAAGTCCCACACTTTTTTATTGGAGGTATGGAAAATATGTGCACCATACTTATGTACATTAATACCTTCGATATTCTCACAATAGATGTTGCCACCTAAGTGAGATCGCTTGTCTATTACCAAACACTTCTTGCCTTGCTTATGGGCAAGATGTGCGTATGTGGCTCCAAAGAGACCGGAACCAACGATTAGATAGTCGTATTTATTATTAGTCATAATTCCCTTAATTACTAAAAGGTTTAAAATCGGACATCAAAGTTCTAACTCTATGTGCTAATTTTAAAACTAACAAATCATCTTTTCTTTGTTGTTTTAGAAGACTCTTGTCAGCTTTACCCCACATTACTTTAAAAGATATTTGGGAAGTTCTATACATGGCAAGAATTAATCGATTTAATATAAAGTTAGGAATATGAATGAATTTTTTCATGCAATTCCTAAAATGCTTATCTACTTCTGCAAATTGTTCATAAACTGATAGCGATTCATTTTCTGCAACTCTATAACAGAAAGTCGGTTCCTTGCAGAAATATACATTATATTTAGTTGCCATTACCGCATTCAAGGCATAATCAGCAGAAGGATAAAATCCTGGAGAAAAGCCACCAATCTCTAATAAACATTTTTTTCTAAACAGGCATCCACAGCCAAAGCCTCCATTACGCCCTAAAAACAAATCTATTACAGATGATTTAATTATCTTATGTGATTTAAGAAACCCAAGTTTAATATGCGGTACATATTTTGCTTCAGATAAGATATTACCATCTGCTCCTATTTTATTAAATGCTGCATTCACACCATCAGCATTATATTTTTTCTGTATTCTTATTAATGTAGACAATGCTGTTGGCAGCAAAAGGTCATCATCATGGAGATATACAACAAAAGGAGCATGAGCTAATTCTATCAATCTATTCCAATTACCAATCATTCCTATATTTTTTTCATTTCTGTAATAAAGAATTTTGGAATTAGCAAAATCCTCAACTATTTTCTGATTTTCTGTAGGAATATCAGTCAGTTCATTATTGTCACAGATAATTATTTCATATTTACCTTTAAAATCTTGATTAATAGCAGACTTTAAAGATGTTTTCAGAAAATCCGGATGACTAAAACATGGCATGATGATAGAAACTTCAGGATTCTGTATTGCGTTCGTATCTCCCCATAACAAAATTGATTTTACATCTCTGTAATCAGCAAAATTATCTCGATATTCATATATATTTCTCATCGCTTAATAAGTTTTAAAATTGTTTCTTTGAAATATTGATCTTTTAGCCCCAATAGACTAACCACATATACTATCATTCCTATTATTGCCCACAAAAAACAACAGAGTGGAGAGAAGTCATTGGAATAGGTAGCTACTATAACCAAAAACATTAAGATTGAAGCTAAAATACATTTAACGGGCACAAAATCCATCCACTTGAGTTTCATATAACGATGAGCAAAATAAAAATGCATTGCAGTCACAACAGTTTCGGCTATAACGACTGCTATTGCTACGCCAATTTCTGCAAATAATGGTATCAACATGAAATTCACTGTTAAATTCGCAATTGCTCCTCCCCCCACACAATAGTTGCCATATTTTTCTTTATGCATAGGTATCAAAATTTGATTTCCTAAAAAACCAGATAATGTAATGATAACCAAAAGAGACGATAATATCTGCATAACAGGAACTGCAGGCAAAAACTCCTTACCTCCAAATAATAATATTAGGGGATGAGCTAAAGCAATTATACCAAATACCATAGGTATGGAAACATAAAGAAGTAAATTTAACGTTTTCTTTTGCAAAGCTATTGCTTCTTTTTCATCTCCCTTGCCTACAAGATAAGCCATACGAGGAATAATAGAAGATGTGACTGCCCCTAAGACTGTCATCAGCATTTGCACCAGTTTATTACCTGTTGTAAAAAAGGCGACAGCTGCCATTGTACCTAACGCTCCCACCATTACACTATTGAGATTCGTATAAAGACTAACAGCTATTGTACCTAAGAAAAGTACAGAAGCACCTTTTGTATGTTTCCAACAGTCCTGAAATGAGATTTTCAGCTTTATATATTTCCTTATTCTTATGAGGTTCAATATATTATTACCACAAGTTCCTGCTATTGTCAGTATCGCATAGGGTAAAATATCTTCATTTGTACGAACAAAGATAAAAAGACAAACTATTGAAATCAGCTTTATTGCTATACTTCTGATCGTTATATACTTAAAATCTTCAACGCCCTGATAAAACCAATCAAAGGAGATACACGACAGTAGGACTGACAGACCAAGAACAAAGTATAGCCAAAAGTTATGTTCTGAATGCGCAAGAAATAAAGAAGCTATAAAATATACAGCATAGACCACCAAACATGCAAGAATATTAGCTGTGAAAATTGCATTTGTTGCTGATTGCAGTTTATCTGGATTATCTTTACTCTGTGCAACTTCTCTTATACCATAAATAGGAAATCCAAGACTTGCAAATAAAGTGAAGTATCCTGCTATTGCTGTTATATAATTAAACAAGCCTAATGTATCTGGTCCCATAATTCTTGTTACATACGGAAATGTAACAAGAGGAAAGACTAGATTACTTCCTACCCGGATTGAATTATAAAATATATTCTTCTTTAAGGATGCCATATATTATTTTATTGCATTCATACCACTTAACAAACTCTGGTTACTCCAAAGATATCCCCATTCTCCAAATCGTCCGAAAGGCTCTATACCTACAGATTTAAGATAGCTTCTCACTATCTCCCGACTATCATAAATATTCTGATCGAAGATTACGTTGGCATACTTTTCGAAACCGACATGAGTAAAGAGTACATCTTCCTGTTTTATTATACCTAATTCAACCAATTTTCCTACAGTTCCATTCAAAAGCTGCTTTTCTGTGTATTCACCCTCCTTACAATATACTTCCATTTGCAAAGACGAACAACCTTCAGGAGCATTCATTGGTGATTTTAATGATGGAGAATAGACTCTAGCTGCCAGAATGTCCTCATCATAGATATACCACCACAAGTATGGAGGGATATTCTTAGTCTTTAATGCAATAGATACATGATAACCAGAGGTACATTTCAACTTACTTATTGCTATCTTTACATCCTCAGGGATATCATGCAAGAGGTGACTATATTCTGGCAATGGAATAGAAGAATAAAGCTTATCGTATTGATATACATAGCCATCTTCTGTCTTTACTTCTTTTTTCTCTGTGTTAATTGCCACAACCTTTTGATTGTATCGGATGTCAGTACTATCTGCCAAAGAACTAAAGAAATGCTTAAAACCTCCCGCCTTTGGATAACGCATCTCCTTTGCGTAATAAGTAACAGGTGTATCTGCTGTCCTAGATCCCTGGATAACTTCCTCTACAGATGGCTGATATACTCGCTGTCCTACCCATTTGGTCTCCAAGTCCTTTGCCTCGCACATCCAATACTTTTTGGTGTAAACCATTGGAAAGTGTTCGGCAAAGTAATCTCCAAACTGCATTCTTAGCCATTGCTCATAATTGGTAATTTGAGACATATTTACTTGTGGACGAGCCAAAAAATCGTCTATGATTTTCTTTTTCTCTTGCTCATCCAATGGAAACAGATTATTTTGGGCAGGATGCTTAATCCACTTCCTGTGATATATATTATAAGGATTAGGTATATGAGTGATAATTTCACCTGCTGAGTCATTAAAAATGTCCAGCACTTCTTGCTCCTTGGCAAAGGACAAGTGAACGAATCTATCAAATGTAAAGCCATCAATAGTAAAGCAGCCACAAAGACCACCAAATGTATCATCCTGTTCCAAGACTATCGGTTTCAATCCTTTTTGAAGGCAAGCATGGGCTGCACCAAGCCCAGAAATGCCTGCACCGAGTATGACAATTTTATCCATTGTTACTATTCTTCATTTTTATAATTCCATCCCTCAACGTTATCTTTGCATTCCAATGTAGCAACTCCATGTTCTTTGCAATCGGAGCTACGGCATACATGGTATCCCTTTCTCGATATGGGCGACCACCCCAATTAATATTGCAAGGACTGCCATATACTTGTTCTATCATGTCAGCCAAATCACGAATGGATGTACCAACGCCAGTGCCCACATGAAAGCTTTCACCTGTGTTTACGTTCTCCCAAAGTTCTTGATGCTCCAACAAATGTACATAAAAGTCACATAAGTCATCTACGTGCATAAAGTCTAATACCTGTTCGCCCAAGGTCATATCAACTGGAGATGGAGAATGCATCGACTCCAATATGTAATCCATCAATCGCTTGATGGTAGGTCGACCACCATAAATGGTATAAGGCACCACATTGATATACTTGTATCCAGACAATTGGGAATAATACGCAGCGAAACTTCTAAAGGCACTTTTAGTTGCAGCATAGAGATAAGCATCATTTATACTTTCTGCTCCATAACGGTATTCTGCAAAGGTTCCTGTATTCACAAACAGTTTCAAATCAGCAACATCTTTCAATGCAGAGAGCAACTGCACACCATACATCACATTCGACTGGATCAACCCTGGAATTATCTCAGCATCATTGCGTGATGTGGACAGACTAGCCAAATGCAATACCACCTCTGGGCGAAACGCTGTAACAGCCGACCAATCATCAGATTTTCTGACGCAAACATTGGCATAAGGGTACAAAGACCTAGCTTTCGCCACATCTCTGCAAAGCAATAAGATTTCCGATTGAGGACATCTATCCTCTAGCATAGGCATGAGATTCATACCTACAAAGCCCGTGGCTCCTGTAATAAGTATTCTCATGCTGCCAAAAGATATAGAGATTTAACATTACCTAGTAGGGGGGGTAATTCTTGTATCTTCCATAAGGATACTTATCCCTTCCTCCAAACTAATCTTAGACTTCCAATTGAGGAGTTTCAAATTCAGCTCAATCGGAGCCACAGCATGCATGATATCTTGCTCAGAATAAGCTCTGCCGCCCCAATTGGCATTCATTTTATGTTTCCAAACTTCTTCCATCACTCCTGCAACCTCACGAATAGAATGACCTTGACCTGTGCCTAAATGGAACTGATAATAGTCATTCTTTAATGATGAGAGTTTTTGGATTAATGTGAAAAAGAAATCTGCCATATCATCTACGTGAATAAAATCAAGAACCTGCTCTCCCTTGGTAAATGCCACTGGAGTTTCAGCATCAAACGATTCTATCATATAGTCTATCACTTTCTTATAGGGATTGTATCTTCCGTATGGCGAGTAAACCACCACATTAATCCAATTCCAATGAGATATACTTTGGTAATACTGAATGATAGGACGCTCAGCTGTCTTCGTTGCCGAATAGAGATTATTAGGACCATATTCTCCATTGCCATTTCTAAACTCAGAGAATGTTCCGATATTTATGAAATGACGGCATGATGTCTTTGACAAAGCCTCCAACAACAAAGTGGTAAAAGACAAATTAGCCTCTATCAACTTGCTGATATTCTCCTCATCATGTCGACCAGTAAATGCCGCAGCAAGATGAAGAGTTACATCAGGATTGATCTCTGTAACTTGGTTCACCCAAATATCATCTTCTGTTGAAATAACAGAAACATCGAATTCTGGGAAGAGATTACTTGCCTTTGCCTCATTACGCACCAGAAGGACAATATCCTCCATCCCCTTATTATATAAATAAGGTATCAGCGTTTTTCCAACAAAACCTGTGGCACCTGTAATTAAGATTCTCATACATTGAATTCATAAGGGATTTCAGACAAATCGACACGAGATGCCTCAGAATCATCATGTACATCTGGGATGATGTCCATCAACATAGAAGTGCCCTCACCTGCACCAGCAAATGCCATCCATAAGCCAGGTTGTACGGTTAAGCGTTGATAATTATCCTTTGGTGAAAGGACAATCTCTTCAAACTGTCCTTTTGTCTTGCTGCCTTCACGGTCATCATAAACAACAAACTTAACTGCACCAACAGGAACAACGATGTTCAACACCATACGATTATGACGTTTCCATCCTTTCACCATGCCTTGTTTGATTTCTGAGAAATAAGCTTCTCCAAAACCTGCATATCCTTCATCTGTACAATGAATGGCATGGAAAATATCACCCTTAGGTACAGCTATGTGCTTCATAGGGTGTAATTCTATTCCTTCTATCATATTACTTTGTCCAATTTAAGTTTTGCTTTTCAGCCTCAGCTGTATAATAATGGATTTGCTTCTCTGTCAAAGCGAACATATCCTCATTGTTTCCCTCATAGAAAGCCTTGTACCATTCTGCTATAATATGTACGCACTGCTCATAATGGAGAGTAGAGTGCCAATTAAGATATGCCAAAGCCTTATCACAATTCAGTTTCAAGAGTGTAGCCTCCTTAAATGGAACATTACCTGTGAGTTTGGAAGCCTTGTCCTTGTCGAGTCCCCACTCCTCAGCCAAATCTTGTGTCAACTCAAACACAGTCTTGGTCTGCTCTGCACGAGGTCCAAAGTTGTAAGCCTCGCCATTCTCTGATTTGTTCTCATATAGATACTGACCCAAAGTAAGATAACCACTCAATGGTTCCAAAACATGCTGCCATGGACGGGTAGCCTTTGGACAACGAATCTCTACTGTTTCTCCCTTAGAGAAAGCCTTTACGCAATCCACGATGATACGGTCTTTAGCCCAGTCACCACCGCCGATTACATTACCTGCACGAGCCACACCCAGCTTGATGTTTGGCATATTCTGAATGAAGGAATACCAGTAACAACGGATAGCCAACTCAGCAGCTCCCTTAGATCCTGAGTAAACATCCTTACCACCTACCTCATCGGTTTCACGGTAGCCCCAAATCCATTCTACATTATTATATGCCTTGTCTGAAGTAATCAATACACAGGTACAATTCCAATCAATGTTGCGGATAGCCTCCAATACGGAAGTTGTACCAATAACATTAGTGGTCATGGTATCAAATGGATCCTTATAAGATGTAAGCACCAATGCCTGAGCTGCCAGATGGAAGATGAAATCAGGCTTTACTTCCTGAACATAGGCGTTCATTGCTGCCTTGTCACGGATGTCACCATACTTGTGATGTATCTTGTTGGCAAGCCCACATACATTAAACATACCTGGCTCGGAAGGAACATCTATGGAATAACCATAAACTTCTGCGCCCAGCATAGTCAACCATGTAGACAACCAAGAACCTTTGAAACCAGTATTGCCAGTAATCAATACTTTCTTACCTTTATAAACGTTATTAAAAGCCATATATTTATTCTTTTTAAAATTTAATTCTACAAATTAGGAGACTTAGGAACCTCTCTTTCCCACTTTTTCCAAGGAGCGGTATTGGTTTCCAAAAGCTTCTCCAACATATTCTTCTCTCGAATATTGTCCATACACTGCCAGAAGCCCTCATGAACATAAGACATCAACTGACCTTCATTCACAAGTTGCTCCAAAGGACCTTTTTCAAATACGGTATTGTCGCCCTCGATATAATCGAAGACTTGTGGTTCCAGTACCATGTAGCCAGCATTGATAGGTGCTCCATCGGTGATATTCTTCTCACGGAAGGACTTGACAGCATTATCACCTCCAATATTGAGTACACCTTTCTCTTGTTTCATCTTAACAGCCGTAAGGGTAGCAATCTTGCCATGTGATTGATGGAATTTCAAGAGTTTGTCTATATCTACATCACAAACACCATCACCATAGGTCATGAAGAATGGTTCATTACCTACATACTTCTGGACTCTTTTGATACGACCACCAGTCATGGTGTTGTAGCCTGTATCAACCACTGTCACCTTCCAAGGCTCCAGTTGGCTCTGGTGAATAGTAACCTCATTGGTACCATTGCGCCAATCGAAACTCACATCACTATTGTGGATGAAGTAGTTTGCGAACCATTCCTTGATGTATTCTTGTTTGTAACCTGCACAAATGATGAACTCATTGTGCCCATAATATGAATATTCTTTCATAATGTGCCAAAGGATTGGCATTCCGCCAATCTCAATCATTGGCTTAGGCTTAAACTGGCTCTCCTCGCTAATGCGAGTGCCAAAGCCTCCTGCTAAAAGTACTACTTTCATAGCTATTTTATTTTTAGAATAGAATTACTTATATAAATTCTCGTTGATATCGAATGGAGAATCAAAGTCTTTCAGCATGGCATGCTTCGTATCCTTTTCTGAGAGATTGGCATGTTCTGTTGGGATTTTCCAATCGATACCAAGAGTGTCATCGAGGATGCTGATACCTCCATCAGCCTCAGGATGATAAAAGTTATCACACTTGTACTGGAAAACTGCTGTTTC
>ENA-OOZG01001058-OOZG01001058.1-human-gut-metagenome-genome-assembly--contig:-NODE-1058-length-20652-cov-2.521969_pt1 | contig 20652 bp, 10 predicted proteins | sample MGYA00241706_ERZ501384 | MGnify/ENA primary metagenome ERZ501384 (study PRJEB25962, sample SAMEA2042742) | human gut metagenome | biome: human gut; feature: human-associated habitat; material: faeces...
TCCGGGCTTACACTTGGGTCTGGGCTTACACTTGGATCCGGGCTCACACTTGGGTCTGGGCTTACGCTTGGATCCGGACTTACACTCGGGTCTGGGCTTACGCTTGGATCTGGACTCACACTTGGCTCAGGACTTACGCTTGGCTCTGGGCTCACACTTGGCTCCGGAGCCGGAATCTCATCATATCCACATCCCAGTACAATATCCATACCTGAGCAAGGAATTACATATCCTGCTGCCCAGTTAACTCTGAATCCAAGGTTCGGACAGTCATTTGTCCAATCCCAGTATGTAAAGGATGTAGAGAATGTAATAGTTCTTACATAAGTTGCGCCTGTATCCGGGTCAACAAATGTAACATCCTTAGTTACACTTACACTATAAACAGCTGGTGCTTCCTTAGTTCCAACCGGATAATTTCCAGGAACACGGATCTGTGCCATTCCGCTGACACCAACACTTCCGCTGAGGGAAGACTGGTCTGCTGAAAAGCCTGCATCACCGGAAATGGATGCATTTGCAATATCCTCAAATGTCAAAATTACCGGCTGTGTGATAGTCTTATCACCAACTTTCAGTGTTGCAGATGTAAGTGCTCCGATATCGATATGATCTACACTTCCAGTTGTGCTTAAACCTAAAGACTGCGGATCTGCTTCTTTACCTTCTGCATCCTGTGCATCTGCATCATTATCCTCTACTCTGTCTGCTTTCTGATCCTCATCTGTGGAATCTTCATCCTCTGTAGAGTCCTCTGCATCTGTGGAATCTTCATCCTCTGTAGAATCCTCTGCATCTGTGGAATCTTCATCCTCTGTAGAATCTTCTGCATCTGCGGAATCTGTATCCTCTGTGGAATCTTCTGCGTCCGCGGAATCTTCTGTATCTGCGGAATCTGTATCCTCTGTGGAATCCTCATCCTCTGCAGAATCTTCCTCATCTGTAGAATCTTCTTCTTTTTCATCTTTCGCAGCGGCTTTCTTTACACTGCTCTTTTCTGCTTTTGTGGAAGAATATTTAGCTGTTTCTGTCGCACCCATGGCAACGCTTCCGCCCTGCATAAGCAGTGCAGCGCCCATCAGGCAGGCAGCAACTTTCTTCCAGCCAGCCCATTTCTTAAACATTGCTCCTCCTCTCCTTGCTTTAGCGGATGGCGCTTGCGCTCCATCCGCTAAAATAAATAATTACTTATTTAATTTTTGTTTTAGTGCTCTTACTCCATGCGGAATATACTGTCTTGCCATCAGATGTCGTTTTGTAGCTACGGATACGGATATAATAAGTCCTTCCACTGGTCATCGGTTTCGGTACACCGCTTCTTCTCTTAGAATCTCTAATTGTGAAGGTTCTTGTTGTACCTTTTCTGAAATCACTCTTCTGACTGATCATAATCTGATATCCTGTTGCTCCTGTGCTTCCCTTCCAAGTTACTGTAGCCTGTTTCTTGGCTGTACTCTTGGCAGTTAAACCTGTCGGAGCTTTTGGCAGAATGCTGAATGTTGCAGAACCTGCATATTTAGCATATTTGCCTTTACCTTTTACAATTACGGAACCGATTCCCGGATTCTTGTTGTTCTTGAAGCTTACTGTATAGTAGCTGGAGCTGAGTTTAGTCTTTCCATAGTATACAGACTTCACAGCAGGTTTCCGTGTCTTTCCGTTGTAGGTAACTTTAGTCGGGGAAATCTTAACTGTAAGTTTCTTGGTAAACTTGGTGTATGTATTCTTGATGGCAATTGTGCCCTTGGAACTGATGCTGCCAATTGTTACCTTGTAACCAGTCGGTGTCTTAACGAGTTTTGCAGAGTAGGCAATCTTCTTGCCTGCTGAATTCTTGTTAAGTCCTGATACAGTTGCTTTCCACTTGTTTGCACTGTTCAGTACTACTTTCTTGCTGGTTGCTTTACCATTTGCATAGATCTGAACGGTTAAGCTGGAAGGACGGGTGAGAAGGGCATTGTCCAGGTCACTCCATGTGTTCTGTACGACTACAGATGTCTTGTAAACACTGTGTGTAAATGCTGCAACATAGCCGTCTGCAACGCTTCCAGTCACTTTCTTAGTATAACCGGATACATCGGAAATTGCAACCGCATATTTGATTTCTTTTCCGTTTGCGTACTTCGGAAGATTATTCCATGTCTTGAAAGAATCAATCTTCAGGTTGATGTTATCTCCCTCTTCTTTATCATCTTTCATAAGCTGTACGCTGATGGTTGCCGGACGGATTCCATCCTGGTTGTTTGCGTCATTCCATGCACTCTTGATGGATACATTTACTGTCTCCGGTACATGTTTGTAAGTAACTACAACTCCATTATCATCCAGGACATTACCTGTTGTTGTAATGGTGTAATCTTTGTTTTCGGTTGTCTTAACGGTATAGTTGATTCTCTTTCCGTCTTTCTTGACATCAACCTTTTTGAAGGAAGCTTTCCAGCTGTTCTTCTCATCTAAGGTTACTTTGTTTCCTGTTGCCTGTCCTTCTGCATAAAGCTCTGCTTCTACAGAATCAAGACGTTTGCCATCCTGGTTGTTTGCATCATCCCATTTTACGCTTACCGGGATCTGAACTGTTCCCGGGATGTAAGTATTGATCACATTAAATGTGTTGCCATCAGCTTCTGTTCTTGTCTCATATTCAGAATCAAGATCTGTTACTGCGACCTCATATTTAACTGTTACGCCAACTTTGCCTGCTTTGTATTTCGGAAGATCCTTCCATACTTTTGCAAAGCTGTTGTTGCTGCTCAGAGTAATCTCATCGCCAACAGCCTCACCGTCTGCTTTCAGCTGGACACTGTAAGCTTTCGGACGCTGATTATCCTGATTGTTCTTGTCATTCCATGTTGTGTTTACGGAAACGCTTACCACTTCCGGTTTGTGAGTGTATGTCAGAACAAGTCCTGCTGCTCCGCTTCCGGTGCATGTGTAAGTATATCCATCTGCTTTGGTTCCTACCAGAGTGTACTTGATTTCCTGGCCGTCTTTCTTCAGTTCCATTTTACCGAAGGAAGCTGTCCAGTTGTTATCTGCAGTAAGTCTTACTTTCTTACTGTTGGATACATCTCCTGCATAGATCTCTGCCTCTACAGCCTCCGGACGGATTCCATCCTGGTTCTCTGCATCATCCCATACAACAGATGCTTTTACTTCTGCTTCTTCAGGTACATGAGTTGCTGTAACTGTAAATCCGGTTGCTGCATCTCCGGTAATCTCTACTGTATACTCAGATCTGATTCCAGGTGCCTCAACGGTATAAACAACTTTCTTACCAGCTTTGTACTCAGCAAGTCCGCTCCATGTCTTGGTCCAGTTGCTGTTTGCATTAACAACAATTGCATCGCCAACATTCTCGCCATCTGCTTTCAGCTGTAAGGTTACAGTATTCGGACGGATTCCATCCTGGTTCTCACCATCTGCCCATTTTACAGTTGCTGTTACATCGACTGCTTTTACCTTGTGTGTATATTTCAGAACAAGGCCGTCTGCTCCGCTTCCCTCTGTTGTCAGATCATATCCTTCAACTTTGGTTGCCTGAAGTGTGTAGTTGATTGGTTTACCGTTTTTGTTTACTGCAAGTTTCTCAAAGGTTGCCTTCCAGTCAGTATCTGCTGTAAGGCGTACCTTTTTGTTTGTAGATACGTTGTCTGCATAAAGTTCAGCCTCTACAGCCTCCGGACGGATTCCATCCTGGTTGTCCTGGTCATCCCAGTTTGCAGATACAGCGATATCAACACCCTTTGGTGTGTAGCTGTTTGTGATTGTGAAGCCTGTTGCTGCGTCTCCGGCTGTTGCCTGAGTGTACTCGGAACGAAGACCGGTCTGCTCTACTGTGTAAGTAACCTTCTTACCAGCTTTGTTAACCGGAAGGTTATCCCATGTCTTGGTCCACTTGTCGTTTGTTCCATCAACTGTGATTCTGGATCCAACTGCCTCACCGTCTGCTTTCAGCTGAAGTGTTACAGAATCCGGACGGATTCCATCCTGGTTCTCTGCATCATCCCATGTGATGGTTGCGGTTACTGCTGTAACGGCTGCCTTATGGGTAAATGTAAGAGTAAGTCCGTCTGTTGCGCTTGTATAATCTTCTACTTCTTTTGCAGCTTTCAGAGAATAGTTCACTGCCTCGCCGACTTTACCTGCTGCGTATACAGGCATGTCTTTGATGGTTGCTGTCCAGTTCTCTTCTGCTGTAAGAGTTACTGTCTTGTCTGTTGCTGTGTCACCTGCGTAAAGAACTGCGTCAACAGATGCCGGACGAACACCATCCTGGTTCTCTGCGTCATCCCATTTTGCGGATACTGTGAGATCTTTTACTGCCGGTGTGTGGGAGTTCTTAACTGTGATAGCTCCTGTTTCTTCATCAGTTACTACTGCAGATGCGTATCCGTCCGGAAGTCCGGATTCTTCTACAGTGTACACAATTGCCTGACCAACTGCACCAGCTTTATTTACCGGAAGGTTTGACCAGGTCTTTGTCCAGTTACCATTGCTGTCTGCTTTTACAGTGATGGCATCTCCAACTGCTTCGCCGTCAGCTTTAAGCTGTAAGGTTACTTCCTTCGGACGGATTCCATCCTGGTTGTCTGCATCATCCCATGTTACGTTTGCGGTGATACCTGTTTTTTCGATTTCGTGTTTGTAAGTAACAACAAATTCATCATCAGAGGAGCTTCTTGTTACTTCGGCTGTATAGTTGTTTGCTGTCAGTGTGTCATCTTCAACTGCAGTTACCAGATAGGAGATATGCTGTCCGTCTTCATCCTCAGATGCAAGATTCTTCCATGTATATTTCCACTCGTTATCTGCGTTGAGTTCTACCGGATCCCCAACATTCTCACCGTCTGTTGTTGTCAGCTGAAGTGTTGTTTTTTCCGGACGTTTACCATCACGGTTGTTATCGTCATCCCATGTAGTTGTTACATTCAGTGTTCTACTTGGAACTACAGTAACCTGTACCGGGTCAGATGTAATGCCATTCCATGTTGCAGCTACACCAACAGATCCTTTTTTAACACCTGTAACTCCACCTTTGTCGTCTACAGTTGCGATCTTTGTATTGTAGCTCTGCCATGTAATTTCAGGATTTTCCACATATGCGGAACCGTCCCATGCTTTTGCCTCAATTGTCTGTGTATCACCCTGTACTACTCTCAGCTTGTCTGCTGGAGTAAGAACCAGTCTTGCGTCAGATGTTACCTCTACATCACAGGTCGCTGTAAGTGTTGAAGTATCAAACTGCACTGTGATGGTTGTTTTACCAGGAGCAACAGCTGTAAGTTTCAGAACGCTTCCGTTCTTTGGATCAGGTGCTGCTGTAACTACATTAGTATCACCATCAATCATATGAATGGTTGAGTAATCAGGGTGTTTCTCATTAGCCCAGTGACCCCACTCTTCTCCGCTTTCTGTAATGTAAGTACCCTGGATTGTTGCAGTATTATTTTCACCCATTTTCATGGATACAGAAGATTTGTTCAGATACAGACCTGCTGCACCGGTAACCTTAACTGCAATCCCCTGCCATACACCGCAAAGCTGTCCGGTTGTAAGTGGAATATAGTATTTGTGGCTCAGATATGCATAACCCTGAGAAGGTGATTTTCCTTTAACACTTGCTGTTGAGCCCGTGCCATCTGCAATTTCAAGATAATTTGCGCTACTGTTAAACTCGCTGCCTAAGCTTCCATGACCAGCTTTATAAGCACCGGTTTTCCAGGTATTACTCTTATCTGCGCCGTCTTTGTCAGTCTTTGTTTCACCTTTGGTTCCTGCAACATCTGTTGTTGTACCAGTTGTAATTGCCTGATTCTTAACTACAGTTACTTTAATATCTTTTACTTTGTTTCCTTTATAACTTACGCTTACTGTTGTTTCTGCTTTTTCTTCTCCCTCTGGAAGCTCTTTTGCAGTAATAACACCAACAGAATCTACAGTTATTAAATCTTCATTTGCAGATGTCCATGTTACATCAGAAGAAGTATTGTAGCCCTCTCCTGTAGATCCACTGGAATACTCACCCATATCCAGGAGCTGCCATACAATTTCCTGTGTGCTTTTCTGAGCTAATGTTACTTCGTTCTGTGCATCAGATAAATATAGACCATCGTAAACAACCTTTACTGTTGCATTATTGGTATAAGTTTTTCCGTTTTCAGCTGTCCAGGATGCTTTTACAGTTGTTGTACCTTCACTGATACCTGTAATCTTTCCATTATCTACAGTTGCGATTGCCGGATTTTCACTTTCCCACTTAATATCAGCATTTCTTACAGTAGAACCATTATAGGTTGCTGTTGCTTTAATGGTATCAGTTCCACCTTTTTTAACCTTGGATTCCGCTTTGTCAAATCCAAGACTTCCGGCACCTTTAACAATAATTTTTACAGTGTCTTTATTAGTACTGCTGTCACCATACTGTGCTGTTACAGTTGCTTCGCCAGCTGCTTTTGCTTTGACAACACCATCAGAGTCAACAGATGCGATTGCCGGTTTATCACAAGACCAAGAAATTATATCTGTCGGTTCAGCTTCCCCTGTACTGTCAATTACTTTGTACTGAATTTTCCTTGTGATAGACTCATCATCCAGTGACATCTCAATGGTATTTGTTCCATCTTCGGCTTTCTCATCAATGTAGAAGCCAGATACGATAACTTTGACATCAATCGTAAGAGGTTCTCCATCCGGATTTCCCTCAGAATCTACCGGCTGATAAGAACCATGTAACGTTGCAATACCCGCTTTATAGCTTGCAAGCTGTACAGAATATTTATCCTGCCTAGCTACTTTCATAACAGACTCGTCACTGCTGCTCCACTTAATATTGCTATAAAAGGTTGCGCTGTCAACTTTCTGCTGATTTTTAATACAGTAAGCGTATACATAAACATAGCTATTACTTGATACTCTGTCAAATACTACATTATTATTGACAAATGAACCTCTGTCACCGCCAGTTCCTGTCACATAAATTCCATCTGCCGGCATTTTACATGGACGTAAGAAAACATCTGTCGTACCACCAGGTGAATATGAAGAAACCGATTCTCTATAGGTAGAGTTGTCATAAGCACCTTTCTTACTATCAAGTACACCACCTATCATCTCTGCATAGTTAATGCAAAATGCATGCGTAATTTCGCCTGTATCAGACCATGCACCCCAGCTTGCATTACAGGTAGTCATTCCGGAATTATCAAAACTCTCTGTACTTTCAGGAATACTATAATTAACTGATGAAGTTCTGCCCCAATATAACTTAGCGGCTGATGAACCTTCACGTGCTACCTGAAATGGAGATGATGGGCTACCATTCAGAGTAAATGATGTTCCTACTTCAACCGGATCAGCTGCTTTTTCAACTTTAACAGTAAAGGAATTGGTAACTGTACCTAATGTATAGTTTCCATCACTGTCCTTAAACTTTGAACCCGGTTTCCATGTAGATGTAATAGTTGTTGTACCTTCACTGATACCCTGAACCCAAACTCCTGTTGTATATGGACCATATTGACTGTTAGAAACAACTTTAGCTACATTTTCATTACTACTCTTCCATTCAACACCGTACTGGTATTGTCCCATATTCTGTGATGTACAGTTAGACCAGCTTGCTTTTTTGTAATCTGTCTGAGTTGATGTTGTATATAAAGTTCTGTACTGAAGACCTTTTTTATCTCCAACTTTGACAGTTACGGTGCTGTTATTTGCCGGATATGTTCCAACTGCAAGTTTGATATAACCTTTTTCATCATACAGACGTGTATAACTGTAATTCTCGTTTTTAGTAATCGCAATTTCGCCTGTATCTCTTTTTAAATCAGAAACATCCTGTGCATCAGTACCATCAGAAAATGCCGCAACTGCGCTGCCGTCATCAAATGCGTTCTGCTCTGCTGCCGCATTGTCATCTGTAGTCTCCGGAGCTGTTAACTCCTCGCTGTCTGCCTCCTGTGAAATATCTTCCACATCAGCATCCTGCTCTACGTCCGGGGCAGCAATTTCATCTTCCTCTGACGTAACATCGTCTGATGATTCTGTTGTTTCAACAGCATCTGTGTCAAAATCAACTGCTTCCGCATCAGACTGTGTATCTGCCTGAGTTTCCTGCGCTGCCGCCGGCTCGCTGGAAAAATCATCCGCAGATACAACGAAGCATCCCTGTGCAAGCATTGCAGCTGTCAATAACCATGCAAGGGTGCGCTTCAGACCTGAGTGTAATTTTGTACTCATTTTTCTCTCCTTCTTTCTTTTTTTGTTTTACAGCTTCATCTGGTTTTTACTGTTTTTACAGTACCAGGTTTTCAGCAATCGTGATTCTTTTTCTTCAGCTCTTTGGACAACTCAATACGGTTTGTCTTAAAGTGGAAGAAAGGTCTCTCATCAATTGCCAGTATTTCAACTGGAAACATGTATGGTTCCAGACAAGACTGTACGTCTTTAATGATATCATCAACTTTGTATCCGTCCTCCAGAACAACATAGAGGTATGGAACAAAGTATCCGTCATGATCTTCATCCTCGATCAGTACGAAAAATTCATCTTTAATTCCTTTGATCTTGGCATCTGCAAGGCGGTTCTCCATAGGAAGTACTGCAAGCTCACCACCACCGTAACGGAATGCGGCACCACGGTTCAGTACGTAGAAAACGCCATCCTCATCTACATAACCAATATCTCCGGTATGAAGCCAGATCTTGCCGTCCGCATGTCTCTGGAGTGTTTTTGCTGTGGCACTTCTTCTGTCATAACCAAGCATATTTCCAGGACCTACAGTACAGATCTCGCCCATCTCGTTATATCCAAGTTCTTCCTGTGTTCCAGGTTTGAAAACGCCCATGTCGTTCAGCGGCATCGGGATTCCCACATTTCCGTTATGAACAGATTTCGGAGCCATCTGGAAGGTCAGGTTGGAACCACCTTCGCTGCTTCCGTATCCTACTGTAAAACGTACATTACAGTTATGTTTATGAAGAAATTCCTGTACACGGTCAAGCTGGTTGTTGTTTACTGCCTCACATCCGGCTCCTGCTGCCAGAAGATGGGACATGTCGTAATCCTCCGGAACACGGCCATTACGCATAACCGCTTCAATAAACATCGGAATCATCGGCCAGCCGTTTGGTTTGTAACGCATCATCTCGAGGTCTACATCCTCCGGATCAACAAACGGATCCATAATCAGAAGTTTATTTGAGGATAATGGAAGCAGTACCATGGAAACAACAACGGCTACCAGTGCAGGTGGCAGACAGGTTACCATCCAGGTTGGACGGACATCATCGGATCCACCATAGAAATTCATCTGGCATACAGTACCGAGCATACTATTCGCACAGTGAATAACCTGTTTGGACGGGCCTGTGGAACCACTTGTGTAAGCACGGAACAGCGGTCTGTTGAGATCTTTTTCCGCTTCTACTTTTCCTACGTAATAATTACCGATGGAGAGGAATTCATCCCAGGTCATGGTATTCTCTCCGGATGCCGTTACCCGCGGATAATTTTCATCCAGAGATTCTTTTATGTAATCCGGAAGTGTACTCTCATCTCCATAGTACATCGGATTCAGAAGAATTACTTTCTTTACGCCTGCTCCCTCACAATAAGTTCTCAGTTCCTTCGGTGCAAGGAAATCGTGTGCAAAAATTGCTTTTGCATCGGCTTTGCTGACTGCCTCAACGTTTTCCAGAAGTGTGTTATCTCTGCATAACAGAGAAGCACCGATTTTCTCTGCTGCCAGTAAAAGGAATACAAAGTTTGGAACCAATCTGAAAAATACAGGAATCTGATCTCCCTCGCCAAATCCCATCGCCCTCAATGATCTCGCACATTTTTCGGATTCCTCGAAAACAGTTTTCCAGGTAATATCTTCTCCATAATAATGGATTGCCACCACATCTGGTCCAGGACAATGCTGTTCCAGGTATTCCCATAAGGTGCACTCTGGTTTCTGAATCATTTTGAGCATCATTTCCGGATAATACTGCATCCAACGACGATCTTCGCTTGGTTTTCCTGTAGGTGCTTTTTCACAATTCATTTTTTCATCTCCTTCTTAAGTTCAATACTTTTGGATAATACAAAAACAGCCCCGGTCAGAAATCTGTTATCACTGCGGCTGTTATTACAGAGTTTATTATAGATTTTGCATGAATCTGACTGTTTCATGGCAAATCTCCTCCGTATTGTATATTCTGTTATATTTTACCATAACCAATTTTATCTGTAAACCCATCTGAAGCAGGTCTTTTCTGCTATTCCTGTCTCTTTTTCTGTCACCTTTGGATTCCTCTGACAAGTATCAGTAAAAGAGGCCGCCATACCGTCAGAACAGTACAGCAACCTCTTTTTAAAAGGACTTTATCATATAAAAATGTCAACCCGTTAATCAGATTTCTGATTAGTACAGTTTAGCCATCTCTTCGATGTTGCTTGTATCGAATTTCAGAGGTGCGCCAAGTACAACTTCTGTACCGCCGTCATCAGCGTCTGTGATTGTGTAGTCACCAAGGTCGCCAGCTGTGAACTTGTCATCTTTGGCACCTGTGATGTCACCGTTGATCAGAGCGATTGTTGTGTAAGCGCTGAGTTTTCCAAGGCCCTGCATATCCCACAGATAGAAGTATGGGCAGGAATGAGAATCTGCATCATCACCTGTGTACTCCTGCATCTCAGACGGAAGTCCAAGACCTGTCAGTTTGCACTCAGATCCGTTATCCTGAAGATATTTAGCAGCTGCTGCGATACCAACAGTTGTCGGTGCGCAGATAACTTTCAGATCTTTGTAGTTCTGAAGAAGAGCTGCTGTCTGGTCTGTAGATTTCTGTGGCTCATCATCGCCGTATACAACGTCTACCAGCTCAAGTTTGCTATATTTGTCGTCGCCTTCCATGATGGTCTTCATTGCGTCGATCCATGCATTCTGGTTAGCGGACTGAGATGTAGCGGAAAGGATAGCGAACTGTCCCTCACCACCGGAAATATCAAGAACTGCATCCATAAGTGCCTGAGCAACTTCTTTTGTACCAGCCTGGTTTACAAAAATCTCACGGCTGTCTTTGTTCGGTGCGGAGTCGAAGGAAGATACTTTGATTCCTGCATCCATAGCTTCCTCAAGTTTAGCCTGAAGAGCGTTAACATCGTTCGCGGAGATACAGATTGCATCGAAGTCCTGAGAAATCAGGTTGTCAAGAACCTTAATCTGTGCATCAGCAGTTGCTGTCTCAGGATAAACAGTCTCTACTGTGCCACCCTCAGCCTCTACTGTTGATTTGAAAGCATCTGCTGCGATCTCGAAGAATGCGTTGCCGGCTGCTTTACCAACCAGAGCGATCTTTTTGCCTTCTGCGGAATTTCCAGCTGCTTCTGTCTTAGTATCTTCGGATTTGTCATCTGCTGCGAGAACCGGGCAAACTGTACCAAGAACCATTGCTCCACAAAGGATTGCGCTAATTACCTTTTTTTTCATTTTTGTTCCTCCCTATAAGAATATAATTTTTTTATATGCTGCTGCCTCCGCTACACCGATGGAAACAGCTAACAATCATATGGGGTGTAAAGCGGATATTCGCAATCCGCTTCGCTACTTGCTCATGAACGCAGTCGCTTCGCGACCTGCGTTCAAAAAGTGATATTTAGTTTTTCTTCATTGCTACTGCTTTTTTTACATCACCGATGATGTTTGGAAGAGCAACTGCTGCTACCAGAAGTACACCGATGATAAGAAGGATTACCTGTGCGTTTACGTTCTTCTGTCCAAGACCAACTCGTAAGCATACGATGATGAATGCGGAAATGATACCGCCGGCCAGGTTACCTTTACCACCTGTGGAGGAGATGCCTCCGAATACTGCCATTGCGATGGCATCCATCTCGAATCCGTTACCGGTTGTTGTGTTGGCACCATAAGAAGATGATACCAAGAACAGTGCACAAAGTCCAGACATGAGTCCCATAACTGTGTAGATAATGAAACGAATCTTCTCTACATGAACTCCTGCATAATAAGCTGCCACACGGTTTGTTCCGATTGCGTAGGTACGACGTCCGAATGTGCTCTTTCCAAGGAAGATTGCAAAGAGAACACCAAGGATCAGCACCAGGAAAAGAATGTACGGAACCTGTCCGACTTTTCCACCGATGGCACGGAAACCATCTGTATTTGTAACTGCAATACTTCCGCCGGAACCAAGTGTTACCTCTGCAATACCACGGAAGATAATCTGTGTTGCCAGTGTTACGATCATTGGAGGAAGCTCTTTGAAACGGGTAAGGATGAATCCGTTAACCGCACCGCAGAGGGCACCAACAACCAGTGCTGTAAGTACGACTACAATGAATGGAGCGTTTGTGTTACAGACCATACAGCTTAATGTTGCGGAGAGACACACGATCGCACCAACGGAAATATCAATCTCGCCTAATACCAGGATGTACGCCATCGGGAACATCATGAATACCTCTGCAAGGTAAACCGGCATCTGACGAAGAACACTCTTCAAGTTATAAAATTCAGAAAATGATGCACAGAAAATATTTACCAGGATAAAGAGAATGACCAGGATGCCTTCCCAACTGAATATGATGTGTTTCATCGGATTTTCCGGCACATTGTTAATACTTCTTCCAGATTTTCCAGCCATGATTTACATCTCCCTTCCCTTTAATGCGTTTTTGTCTGCGATTCTCTGCAGGACAACATTGATCACAACTACTACCAGGATAATGACACCCTTGATCATGTTCTGCCACAGGGAACTGATACCTACAAGTGGAAGAGCTTTTGCGATGGTTGCAAGGATGATGGAACCAAGGAATGCACCAACTACAGTTCCACGTCCGCCGCTCATGCTTACACCACCGATAACGCAGGCTGCGATGACATCCATCTCACCGCCGTACTGCATATCCGGCATTGCAGAAGCATAAACAGATACCTGAAGTGCTCCGCCAAGACCTGCGAGGAATCCCATGATCACATATACAAGAAGGTTGATATTCTTTGCATTGATACCGGAAACCTGTGCTGCACTTGCATTACTTCCTACTGCGTAGATTCTTCGTCCTGTTCTTGTCCATTTCATAAAGAAGAAGAATACCACATAACAGATGATGATTACCCAGATAACCTTGTTGATTCCAAGGAAATTGGTTGTTGCAAAATTCTTAAACTCACCAAGAGCTGCGGCACTTGCCCACTCACCACCGTGAGAAACAAGATAACCCATTGCTCTGTAGATGTACATAAAGCCCATGGTTGCAATGATCGGCGGAACGTTTGCTCTTGAAATTACAAGACCTACAACAAGTCCGCAGGCAATACCGATTGCCATTGCAATGATGAAAGCAAGTAATGTACTTGTGATATGTCCGTATTTCAGGAGCATACCGATGGACATACCGGAAAGTGCCAGAGTTGACATGATGGAAATATCGATTCCGCCTACCAGCATGACACATAACATACCAAGTGACATTACCATTGTTACTGCATTATTTTTCAGCATCTCCATGAGTGACTTTGGCGTAAGGAATGACGGGCTGATCACTGTGACAACGGCAAACAGCACGACCACGATAATTGCCAGCAGAGCCTCTCGGGAGCCTGTAATCTTCTTGATGACAGATTTCTTTTCCATTATTTAGTCCCCTTTCCAGTGCTCTTTTCCATGGACAGCTCAAGGATTCCTTCCTGTGTTGCCTCATCTCTGCTCAGTTCACCAGTCTTGCGGCCGTTACACATAACTACGATACGGTCCGCCATACCCAGGATCTCCGGCATCTCGGAAGAGATCAGGATGATCGCATATCCTTTTTTAGCAAGATCTCCCATGATCGCATAGATCTCAGCTTTTGCACCAACATCAACACCCTTGGTCGGCTCATCCATGATAACAACTTTCATTTCCTGAGCAAGTGCCTTGGCAACTACAACTTTCTGCTGGTTACCACCGGACAGAGAGCTTGCCGGCTGGAAGATATCAACCGCCTTGGTATCAACTTCCTCAAGAAGTTTCTTGGAAAGTTCTCTTTCTGCCTTCTCATCGTTGAATCCGGATTTTGCATATTTGCTGATGATCGGAAGTGTTACGTTTCTTCCAAGTCCCCAGCTCATAATCAGACCTTCCTTCTGTCTGTCCTCAGGAAGAAGGATGACACCTTTTTCCATTGCCTCGGAAGGAGTCTTGATGTAAACTTCTTTTCCCTCAAGGAAAACTTTTCCTTCATCCGGACGGGTGATTCCGCAGACAGCTTCCACAACCTCTGTACGTCCTGCACCAACCAGACCGGTAAGACCTACGATCTCGCCTGCACGTACATTAAAGGAAACATCCTTGAAAAATCCTGTTCTGGAAAAATGTTCGATGCGGAGCATCTCATCTCCCAGCTCAACTTCCGGTTTCGGGAACAGATCATTGATCTCACGGCCTACCATAGCTTTGATCAGATCTGCGTTTGTGATTCCGTCTACATCATAAGTTCCAATGTACTGGGAATCACGGAATACGGTAACTCTGGAAGCCAGACGGTACATATCTTCGAAACGGTGAGAAATAAAGATAATGGAAACTCCATTTGCTTTCAGCTTGTCAACCAGTGTGTAAAGCTTCTCGGACTCGTTTCTGGTAAGTGCTGCTGTTGGCTCATCCAGAATGATGATCTTCGCATTTGTGGAAAGTGCCTTGGCAATCTCTACCATCTGCTGCTGTGCAACAGAAAGGGTACCCATCTCAGCGGTTGCATCGAAATCTGCATCCAGCTCTTTGAGGTATTTGTTCGCCTCCTGATTCATTTCTTTCCACTGGATCATATGATGTTTGATGATCTCATGACCCATAAAAATATTTTCTGCAACTGTAAGGTGCGGATATGATGTCGGATGCTGATATACGGCTGCGATACCTGCTTCCTGGGCATCCTTCGGACCTTTGAAGTCAACCTTCTGTCCGTTTAAGAACATCTCACCTTCTTCTGCTTTATGTACTCCGGTAATAACCTTGATAAACGTAGATTTACCAGCACCGTTCTCACCCATCAGCGCATGAACTTCGCCAGGTTTGAGCTGGAACTGTACATTATTCAGAGCTTTGACACCGGGGAATATCTTCGTAATACCTTTTAATTCAAGAACATATTCTGACACGGCTCTTTCTCCTCCCTTTCCTTTGATCTGGTTATATTCTATCATCCGGTTCCCTTGCTGATAATGGGAATATTTTTGGATAAGGGTAAAATATTCTCCTTTTCCCTGTAAAATATTACCCATAATAAAATCCGGCCTGCTCGTATTTCTGTGTATTTTATGCTATAATAGGAACGCTTGTAACAACATACTAGTATTTTTGCCGATTGGAGAATCCTATATGAAATTACTGATCGTTGATGACGAGGAACTTACACGTACCGGGCTTGTCTCATCCATTGACTGGGAGAGTCTGGGGATCACAGAAATCCTTCAGGCAGACGATGGAATGAACGGACTGGAAATGGCCAGTCTGCATAAGCCTGAGATCATTCTCTGCGATGTGCGGATGCCGCGGATGACAGGTATCGCCATGCTGGAACGTCTGGAGAAGATTCTGCCAGACTGCATTCCTATCTTCATGAGCGGTTACTCAGATAAAGAATATCTAAAAGCCGCCATCAAACTAAAAGCAGTCAATTACATTGAAAAACCTTTAAATCCTGAGGAAATACGGGAAGCGATCCTGGAGGCACAGTCCCTTTATAAACAGAAACTCCGCTCTCACCGCGGCGAAGCCCTTCATTCCCTTGAAACTTCTACCAGGCTGGCACTGAAGCTTACCGTTCCTTCCACTTCCTCGAATCAGGAAATTGTGGATCTGTGCCTGGAGCTTGGAAATCCTGAACTTCTGGATTCGGGAATAAATTTTACCTCCATAATCGTAAAACTGAATAATACCGCCGAATCTTCCAGTGCGGTTCTGGAAGATATCCACCGTGAGATTGCCCGTTTCCTGGCACATTACCATCTGAAATGCCTATTTGCAGAAAAACGGGTACAGTATCTGGTATACCATATATATGGAAGTAATCCGATTTCGCCAACTACACTTTCCGCTGTGGGAAGCTATATTTCCAGGCAGTACAGTACCTGCGGAAAACATATGATTGCAGCCGGAAACACAGTAACCGATATTTCCAAAGTTTACCAGTCCTATGCCTCTGCTGTCATTCTTCTGCAGAACTGTTTTTTCTTTCCGGCAGAAACCTTTCTCACAGAAGATATCGTAAATCAGCAGCCTCCCAAACCGCCCCTTCCAGGTACTCTGCAATCCCCGGAAAGCACTTTTTCCAAATATCTTCTCTCCGGTGAGGAAGAACCTTGCGGACAGTTTCTTGAAGAACTTTTTGGCTACTATAATGGAAACCTTACTTTTATGCCCAACCAGATCCGTGATCTTTATTACCAGCTGTTCAGCATACTTTCCGCCGCTCGCAAAAAGAATCAGGTGGAATCCGGTTTCCACGAAAAACAGGATCTCATCGTAGATACTCTGGACAATGCTTTTACTTATGAAGAACTCCACGAATCTCTGAAAGAAAAAACCGCACAGTATTTTGAAGACGCAAAGAATTCCCAGCCGGAAAATTCCACAATCTTTATGATCAAAGATTACATCAGCCGGAACTACATGAATGATACCCTTTCCGTAAAAGATATCAGCAGCCATGTGTATCTTTCTGCTTCTTATGTGTGCACCTTTTTCAAAAGTGAGACCGGACAGACTCTCAATCAGTATCTGACGGAATACCGGATGGAAAAAGCCAAGCAGCTGCTTTCCGATCCCAGATACAAGATTTCTGAGATTTCTTCCAAAGTAGGATATACGGACGGAAATTATTTTGGAAAAAGTTTCAAAAAATACTCCGGCTTTTCCCCATCGGAATACCGGGAGAAAATGTCATGAGGGCCCTCTGGCGCCGCTTCAAAAACGGCTATCTGAACTTAAGACTTCAGACAAAATTTACCATTGCGCTGATCAGCATCGTGGTACTTCCTGCTTTTCTCACTGTATTTCTTTTTTATGGAAAGCTTTATAACATGGTGGTGTCCAACACCATTCGCCAGGAGCAGGATGCTTCCGCAAAAACAGCGCCACTGATCGAACAAACCATGGATACGATCCTCGCTACTACCCGGAATATTACAGGGCAGACCTTTTTTCAGGAACTGTTTTATATGCCGGTCAGTGATTCCGCCAAAGAACTGGCTTCTTCCAACCATGCCATTGATTTCAAAAATGCCATCCGCCGTCTCACTACCGATTCGATTGTGACGGATGTACGGATCTACGTGGATTTTCCGGAAGAACTGGAAACACTGGATGATGATCCAAATACAGAAAATATTCTGGCTCCTATCAGCCAGGCCAAAGGAACTTACTGGTACGGAATCTTTCAGGGTAACCGGGAAAACCAGGAAATGTTCTGTCCTTCTTTTTACCTTGGTTCCCAGGAAAAAAAGAATTACGGAGATATGGCGTATATCTGTCCTTTAAGTCTTTATTATCATTCCAATGCCTATAAAGCTTATCTGGCAGTGTATTTTTCCGACAGCAAACTGAATTCCATTCTTTCCGACAATCTTTCTCTGGAAGGAAGTGTCTCCTATATTGTAAACGAACGTGATGCCATTGTTGCAACCTCGGATCAGTCCTTATCCGGAATTTACCGGCTGGATTACGACACTATCAAAGAGTCCTTCATGTCATCCAACAACTTCATTGAACGGAACATTCTGGACACAAAAGTTTATGCCGGTTTTTACAGCATTTCCAACACGGACTGGTTTATGGTTACGATCCTTCCTGCTCCGCCACTGATCCACGAAAGCAATCATCTGATGCTTCAGATTGCGTTGCTTTATGCCGGTTTTCTTGTTCTGGCCCTTATTTTTGCCAATGTACTGGCTCATTCCATTACCGGAAGACTCTCTTCGGTAATCCGGCAGATGCAGACTGTCCGCCATGGACCGCCAACTCCCATGGAAAGTCCACAGGCACATGATGAGATCGGTGATCTGATTGACACCTACAACTATATGACCAGAAAAATGTACGAACTGATGGAAAAGCAGGCAAAAGCTGCAGAAGATCTCCGAATTGCGGAGTTTAATTCCCTTCAGGCGCAGATCAATCCACATTTTCTCTATAACACCATGGACATGATCAACTGGATGGCGCTGCAGGGACAGACAGAAGAAATCAGCCATGCAGTACAGAGTCTTTCCCGTTTTTATAAACTGACGCTCAGCCGCAAAAAAGGAATTTCCACAATTGCCAGAGAGCTGGAACATGTGACAATCTATGTACAGCTCCAGAATATGCGTTACCATGACAGTATTGAACTGATCACGGATATTCCGGATGAATTGTCTGAATACCAGATCCCGAAGCTGACTCTTCAGCCGGTTGTGGAGAATTCCATTCTTCACGGAATTCTGGAAAAAGAATCAAAATCCGGAACCATTGTCATTACCGGATGGATGGAAAACGAAGACATCGTTCTTCTGATTTCCGATGACGGCGTGGGAATTCCCCCGGAAATCCTTTCAACAATTCTCTCCGGAAAGGGAAACAGCCAGTCCGGCGGCACCAACATTGCCGTTTACAACACACACCGGCGACTTCAGATTCTTTATGGAAAGGATTATGGGCTTATCTATTCCAGCAATCCCGGCGAAGGGACAGAAGTGGAGATCCGTTTTCCAGCACACAGAGAAGAGTAATTTACAGGAGGTATCCTACTTATGAATACACAACCAACAGTACTTCTATATAATTTCAATGATCCGGACCGTCTCCGGATCATCCGCCGCTATCTGAACCGTCAGAAAGTAAACGTGCGGATCGTCACCCCACCGGAGTTTCTGCATCCTCTGGGTTATCTCTTTGAACTTCCGGGATTTCAGCCCTCCACACAGTTTAATCTGGGCAAAAATTTCAGTGATGAGATGATGGTGCTGAACAATTTTTCCAGTGAGCAGATGGATGCGTTCCTGGCTTTTTTCCGGGAAGAAGCGATTCCTTCGGTTTCGTTAAAAGCCATGCTCACCCCTGTGACCCAGCACTGGTCTTCCATTCAGCTCCATGACGAACTTACAAAAGAGCATAAAATGATGCATAAGAAATAAGAAATTTTCCATCAAAAAAGGAAAGGAGACCGCATTTGCAGTCTCCTTTTTTTGAATATGTTTTAGGTTGGTTATAAGAAAGAATTTATCGTTTTTTATGGTACTGATAATTATCTTGTTACGATATCTACCGGTACGTTGAAGATTTTTGCAACTTTCAGGATTGTGTCGATGTGTCTTCCTGTAGCAGCTGCCATGTGATGTGTCGGGCCAGCCTCGCTCCAGCGATTTACAAATTCTCTTGCGCCACATGTGAAACGTGTTCTCATGTTTGTATCACCGAAGGAAAGGATCGGTCCTTCCTCGTTTACACCCTCAGCTACAACGAACTTGAAGTTTCCGTCTTTATCCTGAGTGATCGCAAGGTAGGTTACAGGGCCTGTGTATGGATAAAACTGTGTCAGGTATCCGCCGCCTGTTTTGCCGTGGAATACCGGCACGATTTTCATGGTTGGTTTCTTGTCGGAGATGTCAGCATCTCCACTTCCGGAATGTCCAATGATGCAGATGTCATCGTTGAAATCGATGGAGTACATCTCAGAAAGCTGGCCTGTACCGGAAATTGTCTTTAAGATACTCATTGCCATGGCAACTTTCATGTCACCCTCTACAGCGCATGCAGTACCCTGTTTGATCAGCATGGAGAATGCCGGGATCAGCATACTGTCAAGGACACCAGCCTTGCCCTGTGCAAATCCGTCATAATGGGAAGCAACCATGCTAAGATGCTCGTCTTTTACCCATTTCTCAAATGCTACAACATATTTTGCCATATCCCATACTTTCTCGATTGTTCCGCCACCCTCGATATCAAAGGTGTCCAGAATATCCTGTGCCTTGGCGCGGATGGCGTTTTCATCGGTGATGTTGTCGGCAATGGCCCACATCTTCTCCCAGTCGAACTGCTTGGTGTAGAGCCACATGCGGTTGTACAGGTTCGTCTCGTCAATGTACAGATCCATCATGCCGGGGTAGGGGCGGCCGATCTGGGCCAGATTGGTATCGCGGAAGCGGCGGCGCACCTGCGCGGCCTTGCACCAGTCGTTGATCTCGGCCGCGACAACGGGGTCACCGCCCTCTACCACGCCGGTGATAACGGCATGGCGCTTGCCGGCGCGCTCCAGATCCGCGACCATCTCGCCGACGGCACCGCAGGCGTACAGCTCGCCCAGCCATGTCGGGATGTCGGTGTTGGCGTAGTCGGGCGCTTTCTTCTTCTGGACATTGACCAGCACGACCGGCACATCCAGATCGCGCACTGCCGGCAGCATATTATAAGAGGTAGCGTAGGTCAGCAGCTGCAGGATGACCAGATCAACATCGGCAGCGCGGAATTTGTCGCCCGCAGCCATCGACTGCTCCTTGGTCGTGACGATGCCGCCGTCAACGATCTCAACGGTGTCGGGCAGCGTCTTTTTGAAGGCGGCATACTGGCCCTCAAACTCCGGCACCAGCGTGGGGAACTGCGGCAGATAAGCGCCCAGCG
>ENA-OOZG01001067-OOZG01001067.1-human-gut-metagenome-genome-assembly--contig:-NODE-1067-length-20554-cov-3.377287_pt1 | contig 20554 bp, 20 predicted proteins | sample MGYA00241706_ERZ501384 | MGnify/ENA primary metagenome ERZ501384 (study PRJEB25962, sample SAMEA2042742) | human gut metagenome | biome: human gut; feature: human-associated habitat; material: faeces...
CCTTGAGACGCCCTAAGCTTTTTTGATTCCCATTTGCCTTGTTTGCGGGCTGCTCTTTCCAACTGTTTTGCTCATCGCTTATGAAGGATATGCGCCTTTCCGGCGAGCTGCCCGATATTTACAGCACGACCTACTATACGCCGGGCCGCATGGACGATGAAGGCGATTTTCTCGACCTGTCGGGCTATGATTTCATGGACAACTACACCCCGTCGAGACTGCGCGACGTATCCTATAACGGCGGGATCTATATGCTGCCCATGGGCTATGGACCAACGCAACACGCTCATCGCTGCAACCTCCATCTGCCTCGGCGTCGGCGTCACGCAGGTCAACGGCTTTTTCAACGAGCTGCCGAGCTTCATCGGCGACATCTTCGCGGGCAATATGGTCGCGGGCGTGTTCGTCGTGGGCCTGATCCTCGATCTGTGTCTGCCGCGCGACCCCAGCCACTATACCAGCATGTGACCCAAATTTTGGGCATACAAAAAGGCTCCTGAGGAAATTCCTCAGGAGCCTTTTTTATATACAACTCAGTGCACCGGCGTCAGCACACCGAAGCGGTCCTTGATGACATGGCGCGGGCAGACCACCGCGCACGCCCCGCAGCTCAGGCAGCGCGCTGCGTCGATCAAAGCGTGGAACTGCTCAATATGAATGGCGTCTGCGGGACAATTCTTCACGCACAGGCCACAGGCGATGCAGCTCACATCGCACACCGTGCGCGCGCCGGTCTTTGTCGCCGCGTCGAAGCCCTTGTCGAGATTCGAGCACAGCGGTTGAATGCGGTCGTCCAGCAAGCGCAGACGGATAATGCCGCGCGGGCACTTGCGCGCGCATGCGCCGCAACCGATGCACTTTTCGTCGTCGACCTCGGCACAACCGAACTCGTTTAAGTGGATGGCATCGAAGCGGCAGGCGTTGACGCACACCTCACAGCCGATGCAGCCGTACGCGCACAGGAGCGCGCCGTCCTCATCCTTTTTTGCGCGGCAGCCGCCGCTGCAATAGACCGTCGCCACGCGGGGCGGGAATTTGCGTTTGATTGCCATTGCGTCTCCGCCCCTGTTCCATTCTGATATTGCCGCCCTCCGCGGCACAAAATTCCTCTGCTTACGCCCGATAGCCGAGCGCCGTTGAGATCTGCGCCGCCGCGCAGGTCAAGTCAATATTGCGCTGGAAATCCGGCGAACGCACACTGTCGAACATGCCGATAAAGCCGACGGCGTAGCGTACCGCGCCGGAGCTGTCGCGCACGGGCGCGGAGGCCGAGCACAGGCCGAAGCGGTACTCGCCATTCTCCACGGCATAGCCGTTTTCACGCGCGGCCTGCATCACACGGAAGAGCTCCTCCCAGGTGACGAGGGTCTTGGGTGCATAGGGCTCCAATGTGCGGCGCGACAGGACGCGCTTCGCCTCGTGGTCGGCCATCGCGGATAGAAACACCTTGCCCTGCGAGGTGCAGTGCAGCGGCAGACGCGTCCCGACCTCCGACACGACGCGCAGTCCCGCGCGGGACTGCACCTGTTCGATGGTGATGACCTCTGACCGATTCAACATCGAGAGGAACACCGACTGCCCTGTCACGCTTGCCAAATGCTGCAAATGCGGCTTTGCCAGGTCTGAAACGCTCCAGCATGCGCCCACGGCGCAGCCGTACTCCAAAAGCCGCACGCCGAGGCAGTAGCGCCCGTTGCTCTGCTGGTCCACGACCGCGCTCTCGCGCATCGTGCTCAAAAGGCCGTGGATCGTGCTCTTCGGCCAGCCGGTCTTCTGATACAGCTCTGTTAAGGATGCGGGCCAGCGTGAGCGGCTGGTGCGCCTCCATCAGCAGGTCGAGCAGCCGCAGCGCCTTGGCAACGGACTGTACGGGACCGTTTTCATGGGACATCGCCTTCCCTCCTCTCGATTCGTCATTGCCGGATGAGCCGCCGTCATTTTCTTGATGACAGTATCGCGCAGGTTCAAATAAAAGAAAAGGGCAATTTCCGCAAATCGCACAAATTCCATCAGCTAGACTATCGATTTTCCGTCAAAAAAGCCCGCCGTCGCATCTGCGACGGCGGGCCTTGCATTTTCAGTTACTTCTCTTCGCCGTGGATGATATCGCCGAAGTAGGTGCCGCGGACGATCTCCTCCACGTCCTCTCCCTCGTGTCCCCTGAGGATCTCAAGGAGCTTGCTGTGCGCGGCGACGAGCTCGTCGCCTCTGCCGCTCGTAATCATCGTGCTGACGGTCTCGTAGCGGACGGCGTGCGTCAGCGTGCGCACGACGCGGCTGATCTTGTCGGCCAGCGGATTTTTGCCCATCTGCGAGATCAGGTCGTGGAACTCGTTGTCCACGGCGAAGAAGCGGTCGACCTCGTTGTCACCGCTGTGGACGATCTCTTTCATCTGTTCGAGCATCGCCTCGAGCGCATGGCCATCCTCCTCGTCATACTTCTGGCTGGCAAGGCGCATGATGCCGGTCTCGACCATCTCACGCAGCTCCATCAGATTGTCGAAGGAATCCTGATTCAGGATGATGCCGTAGATCATCGGATCGATCATGCTCTCCTGAAAGCCGCTGCAAACAAAGGTCCCCTCTGAACGCTTGCTCTCCAGCACGCCGAGGTAGGAGAGGATTTTGATGGCCTCACGTACGGAACTGCGGGCAACGCCCATCGACGCAGCCAGCTCCGGCTCGGGTGGAATGCGGTCGCCGGGCTTGAGCTCTTTATTGCGCATGGCGTCTGTCAGGCAGTTGATGACACTCTGCACCACAGACTCTTTTTTCAAATTTTTCACATATCCGGGCGTATCGTTCATAATTTTCTCCTTTTATGCCTGACAATATGATTCCCATGTATAACATAATACAAAGTTGAGGTTTCGTCAATGAAAACCGTCTTTCAAAAAAGCGGCGGGCGGCAGATGTACCAGTCCGCCGCCCGCTCATTCAGGAAGGAATCAACGGCAAGCTGCCGTTTTTTGCAGGAATCATATGGGCGCAGGCTGCGCGAGCCGCTTTGCGTCGTTTGCCGCGGCACAGCGCCGCACGGCTTTTTTTACCGGCCGAGGTAGATAGACTGCTTGGCCAGCACGAGCTGGAGCATCAGGTCGTTGCAGGGCGTGGGAATGCCGTGCTCACGGCCGAGGCGGCAGACAGCGCCGGTGATGATACGGATCTCGGTCTCGCGGTGATGCGTGACGTCCTGCACCATGGAGCTGATGGTCTCATCAGTCATGCGAGAGACCTCATAGGCGTGCTCCAGCTCAGCGTCATGGTCGAGCGTGCAGCCGCAGGCGTTCGCCACGACGATAGCCTCTTCGACCAGCATGCGGGCCGCCTCGTGGGCGTACTGGTTGCCGTCGACAAAGCCGTTCTTGGTCTCGAGCAGGGCGCTCATGCCGTTGATGGCGACGTTCGCCAGCAGCTTGTGCCAGATGGCATTCATCACGTTCTCGTGGACCTGGACCTCAAGACCGGCGGCGCGCAGGCCCTCGGCCATTTCCTCGACCTTGGCCATGGGGGCCTTCAGGGAACCCATGTTCGTCACGCCGGTACCAGTGTGCTTGACATGGCCGGGAGCCACGGGCGTGGAGCCAAACGCCGTGTTGCCGATGATGATCTGCTCTTCGGGCACGACCTTGGCGATCTCATCGTAGTTGCCAAGGCCGTTCTGCAGGCAGAGGATCATGGTGTGCTTGTCGATCATCGGCAGCGCGTTGCGCACAGCCGCTTCAAGATACTGATAGTGGACGAACACGATCAGAAGATCCACAACGCCGATCTCCTTGGGGTCGGTCGTCGCCATGGCGGGATGGAAGACGACGGTCTCGCCGGTGCCCGTGCCGGGCACGCACTCGTCGACGAGAATGCCGTTTTTCTTGATGGACTCGATGACCGGAGCATAGGTATCCAGCACGCAGACCTCATGCTCGCGGGACAGATAGCTTGCATAGCAGCTGCCGATCGCGCCGCAGCCGACAAATCCGATTTTCATGGTAAATAACCTCCTGTATCAGATAATTCTATGATGAATGTTATTTAACTGGTTTTTCTCAGCCCTTGACGAGCGTCTCGGCGATCTCGGTGATGTTCTCGACCGTCACGCCGTTCATGGCGAGCAGGCGCTCATAGGGCGCGGACTGGCCGAACTGGTCCTGAATGCCGACTCTCTTGACGATGCCCTTGCCCATCTCGGCGGCGACCTCGCACACGGCGGAGCCGAGACCGTTGAGGATGTTGTGGTCCTCGACCGTGATGATCTTGCCGACCTCGTTGATCGCGGCGGTCACAGCCTCCACGTCGAGCGGTTTGATGGTGTGCATGTCGAGCACGCGGGCGGAAATGCCCTTGCCCTCGAGCACCTTGGCGGCCTCGATCGCGAGACGGACGGTATCGCCGTTGGCGATGATAACGACGTCCTTGCCGTCCTGGATCTGGTGGGCCTTGCCGATGGTGAACTCCACATCCTCGTCGTAGATCTGAGGGATGGCGTCACGGGTGAAGCGCAGATACACGGGGCCGTAGACCTCAGCGGCCTGACGGACGAGCTTGCGGGCGGAGTTGTAGTCCGCGGGCATGATGACGGTCATGTTGGGGATGGTGCGCAGCACGCCCATATCCTCAATGGCCTGATGGGATGCGCCGTCGTTGGCGGGGGTCACGCCGCCGTGGGAGCAGGCGATCTTTACGTTCAGGTTGGGGTAGCAGATCTCCTGGCGGATCATTTCGCACATACGGAGGGAACCGAACACGGCATAGGTGACGACAAAGGGGATCTTGCCGCAGGTGGCAAGGCCCGCGGCAACGCCCGCGCCGTTCTGCTCGGCGATGCCGACGTTGATGTACTGGTCCGGCAGCTCCTTGCGGAATTCGCCGGTCTTGCAGCTCTTGCCGATATCAATATCTACGACCAGAATGTCGGGATTCTCCTTGCCGAGCGCGACGATCTCCTTGCCGAAGCCCTCGCGAGTGGCGATCATTTTTTTCTCACTCATTGCTCTTCCCTCCTCGCTTAATCGATCAGCTGGGCCTTGAGCTCAGCCATGGCCTGCGCGTACTGCTCATCATTCGGGGCAACGCCGTGCCAGCCGCACTGGTTTTCCATGAAGGAAACGCCCTTGCCCTTGACGGTGTGGGCATACAGGCACTTGGGCTTGCCGTTCTTAGAGGCGTAGCACTTGTCGATGCACGCGACGATCTCTTCCATGCTGTGGCCGTCGAGCTCGAGCGTCTCCCAACCGAAGGCCTTGAACTTTTCGCCCAGGTCACCGTTGGGCATGATCTCGTCGCAGGTGCCGTCGAGCTGCAGGTTGTTGTAGTCGACAAAGACGATCAGGTTGTCGAGGCCGTACTTGTGCGCCGTGTTGGCAGCCTCCCAGATCTCGCCCTCCTGCGCTTCGCCGTCGCCGACGACGCAGAAGACCTTGTAGTCCTTGTGGTCCATCTTGCCCGCCATGGCCATACCGACCGCGCAGGCGAGGCCCTGACCGAGAGAGCCGGTGGAGATATCAATGCCGGGGCAGCGGTTCATCGAGGGGTGGCCCTGGAGCATCGAGCCCTCCTTGCGCAGGGTGTCGAGCTCAGACTCAGGGAAAAAGCCAACGCTTGCAAGGCAGGCATACTGGATGGGGCACACATGACCCTTAGAGAGCACCATGCGGTCGCGGTCCGGCCAGCGGGGATCCTTCGGGTCGATGTTCATGTACTTGAAGTAGCAGGCAGTGACAAAGTCCGCCGCAGAAAGCGAGCCGCCCGGATGACCGGACTGCGCCTTGTAGATCATGTCAATGACCTTCATGCGCATCTGCGTGGCGGTGTTTTTCAGTTCCTTGATGGAAATATCTTTCACAAAAATCACCTCATGAATAAGTTTGGTTCTGTGGTTTCTTTATGCTATGTCGGACAAATGACAATTACAGTATAGCGCTTTGTCTGACAAAGTCAAGTCCTTTTTAAAATTTTCTTTTTTATGATTTTTTCTCCCGTTTTTCTGCCGTTTTGTACAAAAAAGCTCCGGACATAGCGGTCCGAAGCTTTTTTGCATAGAGAGGTCAACCCACGAACATCAAAGAGAGATCGGGAATATATGTGATGAGGAGGAGCACCACAAGTTCTGCAAGCAGGCACGGGATGATGCCCTTTGTGATCTCTTCGATCTTGATATCGCCAATGCCGCACGCGACATACAGGTTGACACCGACAGGCGGGGTGAACAGGCCGATGGCCAGGTTCACGATCATTACGGTGCCGAGGTGGATGGGATCGATGCCCAGCTGCAGCGCGACCGGCGCAAACAGCGGCGTGAAGATGTAGAGCGCGGAGGTGGAATCGAGGAAGCAGCCCGCGATCAGCAGCACGATGTTGACGATGATGAAGAAAATGACGGTGCTGCCGCCGGTGATGTTCAGCATGAAGTCCTTGATGGCAAGGTCAAGTCTTGCACGGGTCAGGACGTAGCCGAACAGCGTCGCGCCCATGGTGATGAACATGACGGTGGCGGTGGTGGAGCAGGAATCGACGAGGATGTCCTTCATCTTCTTGAAGTCGATCTCATGGTAGATGAACACACCCACGATCAGGCCGTAGAACACGGAGACCGCGGCGGCTTCCGTCGGGGTGAACACGCTGCCGTAGATACCGCCGAGGATGATGACGGGCATCAGAAGGCCCCAGAAGGCGTCCTTGAACGCAGCCAGGCGCTCCTTGCCGCTGGCCTTGGGCAGGACCTTAAGGTCCATCCTGCGGCCCATGAGCATGGCGGCCACGATCAGGCCGAGACCCATCAGAAGGCCGGGTACGACACCGGCGACGAACAGATCCGTGATGGAGGCGTCCGCGATGGAGCCGTACACAACGAAGGTGATGGACGGCGGGATGACGACACCGATCGCGCCGCCCGCGGCCATCAGCGCGCAGGAAAACGAAGCGGGATAGCCGGCCTTGACGAGCGCCGGGATCATGATGAGGCCCAGAGCCGCGACCGTTGCCGGACCCGAACCGGAAATAGCAGCGAAGAAGCAGGAGACGACCACGCAGACCATCGCCATGCCGCCGCGGATGTGACCGAGGCACTTTTCCGCCAGATTGATGAGGCGGCCGGAGATACCGGCCTTCTCCATCACGTTGCCGGACAGGATGAAAAATGGGATGGCCAGCAGGACAAACTTACTGCTCGCCGAAGAGCACAGACGGGGCAGAACGCTCATGATGGCCTCGAGCGGCTTGCCTGCACCCTGCACAAGGATCGCGCTCACGCTGGACATACCGAGGCAGACCGCGATAGGTGCGCCGAGCGCCAGCAGCAATACAAAAACACCCAGTAAAACGATACCTACCATTTATTTGTCCTCCTCTGCCTTGAATTCCTTATACATCTGCACCATGGTCTGCAAAAAAGCCATCATGGCAAACGCAGCGCCGATGGGGACAAACGAACCGTAGATCCACTCGGGCCACTGCATCGTGGCGGTCTCCTGACCCATCTGATACTGGCTGATGACCATCTGGATGCCAAAAATGACGATCAGGAGGCAGAACAGCGCAGAAATGGCATACATGACCATGCTGATGATCAGGCGTGCGCGGGGGCTGACATGGTCGGTGACGATAGACAGGCCCAGATGCGCCTTGCGGCGGGCGGCGACGGCTGTACCCATGAAGCTCATCAGAACGAACAGATACGTGGACATCTCATCGGAAACTGCCAGCGAATTGCCGAATACATAGCGGGCGATCACATTGACGAAGACCAGCACTGCCATGATGGAGACGCAAACACAGGCTACCAATTTTTCGATCTTGCTTAACATGTCTTCCCCTCCTTAATTGATGCCGAAGGCCGCACAGGCTTCCTCGCCGTAGCTCTGCTTCAGCTCAGCCGTCACACCGGCAACCGCTTCCTTGAAGGCCTGGAGCTGATCCTCGGTCAGGATATCGACCTGCATACCTTCTTCCTGGAAGCCCTTGATGAGCTCATCCTCTTCCGCCTCAAGGCGGTCACGGCCCCACTCGCAGGACTCCGTGGCGCACTGCTGGAGAAGCTCTTTCGTGTTGTCCTCCAGGTTCTCCCAGACCTTTGTGTTGGCGACGAAGAGGTCGTTTTCGTAGCTGTAGTTCCAGATGGTCATGTAATCCTGAATTTCGTCCATCTTGGCAGACTTCGTCACCGAGCAGCCGTTCTCCTGCCCGTCGATGGTGCCCTGCTGGATGGCAGTGAAGACCTCGCTCCAGCTCATGGCCGTCGGGCTGGCGCCCAGCGCCTTGAAAACACCCATGTACACCGCGGAGCCGGGGACACGAATTTTAAGGCCCTTCAGGTCCTCCGGCGTGGTGACGGCGTGCTTGCTGTTCGTCAGCTGACGGAAGCCGTTGTGGAACGAGCCAAGGTACGTGATGCCCTTGTTCGCCAGCATCTCAGCGTAATACTCGCCGCCGGTGGTATCGATGACCTCGCGCGCCTGCTGATAGGACGTAAACGACCACGGCAGCGTCGCGACCGAGAGCTTCGGCTCCAGATTTGCGAGCACGCACGTTGCGTAAGCACCCAGATCCGAGCCGCCCACGGCGATGTACTCAACACCCTTGGTGCTGTTGCCACCCGCCAGTGTATCGTTTGAGAACACGTCGATCACGATGTTCCCGCCCGAGCGCTCAGACACAAGGTCGGCAAAGTGACGCGCTACCAGCGAGTCGATCTGCGTATCCGTTCCGTTGACTGCCATGGAGAGGTTAATCTTTTGATATTCGCCGCTCTCCCCATCGTTTGTTCCTTTACTGCCACAGCCGGCCAGGCTTGTGATCAGCATGGCCCCTACCAGCGCAGCTATGATTAGTCTCCCATGTTTCATACACAGTTACCTCCAGCGATCGTTAAGTCTTTGTCATTTGTCCTATGTCTGATAAAGATTGAGGTCATTATATCTATCAAAACTACTAAAGTCAAGGTTCAATCTTATTTCTGGCATTTCTGACAAAAAGGCCCAATTATTTTATTGATTTGGTCAATTCTGTGTTAAAATTGTGTCAATCCGTCATTTTTTTAACGATTTGGCGGAGTGAGTCCTTTTTGTTGCAAAATACCAGAAAACGCCCCTCCGTCTGCTTGACGAAGGGGCGTTTGTTTTTTATTCTGCTCGTCGATCCAGCCGTTTCGGTAGGATAATTCCATACGATCCAACAGAAGCCCATATAACAGCTTCGCATCAGAAGAAATACCTCAAAATGACTGTCGGTAATTAACAATTTGGGGATACGGAAAAAAGCGTATTGTTCACCAGTGTGTCCGTAGTAATAGGGCAAATTTAGCGGTAGCCTCATGTCTTTTATCACTTCCCTGATATATAAAATGGCACTCAACTAAGATACCTTTTGCCTTTCGTATTGATCTCTATGGGCAAACTAACTTGTGCATCGTCACGTTTCGTCCACAGCAGATTTTGATTCTCAATAATCGCTGATAACTAAGGCGTGAGCTTGCTTCTACCTAAAAAACGCCATATCAAGGCTTGTCCAACCTTGCTACGGCGTTTTAGGTGTAATCATAGAGGATGTTAAATTATTTTAGAATTGCTAAAAGCCGCATGGTTGCGGCATTTTCTGGTTGTGCATATATCAATGGCTCTACGGGTCCCGAGGGACCTCGAGGAGAACAGGGCATCCAAGGCGAGAAAGGCGACACCGGCGAAACGCCGGTCATCACCGTCGCGTAGGACACCCCACTGAGCTACAAGCTGCACTTCCAAACCAGCGAGCAGGAGTTGACGACGCCTAATCTATTCGCGCCGTTCACCGAGTACCATGTCGACCTCTCCGCGGCAGACAGCACGCTGAATATTCCGCTCAAGGACCTGATTTTGACCTATCAGCGCGCGTCGGTCAGCGCGCTGCGCATCAGCATCGCGCCGAAGAACACCGCCGCGCCCGTTTTGGTCGACCTGCGCAGAACGACCATCTACGACGGCAGCACGATCGAGACACAGACGCTCAACGGCAGCAGCATTTCCGCAAGCATTGCGATCGACGGCACCGTGTACACAAACTCGCAGGAGACGCACAACATGCGCATCCGCCAGCAGGATCCCGTCACGAAGCTCTGGTCGATGTGTGAGATCAATTCGTTCCTTTCCGCGGGCGGCGCACGCTGCTCCATCCGCATCCAGTGGAGCGAGTACGACGTGGCCTGCGCCGCGCCGACGGTGTAACCACACCAATACCATATAAAGATACCGTCCGCGTTCCGGAAAGATATCCGAAACGCGGGCGGCATTTATTGTTTTATCCGGATCGTTTCTCCGTCATACACGCCTTGCAGGCATTCGCCATTTCCGATGTGGTAGGCGTAAAAGTCCCTTTTCGGGCGCGCGTAGGCCTCCAAAATTGCCATAATGACGCCGCCGTGAACGACGAATCCCACGCACGAGCCGTCCTGCACATTTTTGATCGTCTCCGCAAACGCCTCGCAGCAACGCGTTTTGAAGTCCGTTACGCTCTCACCCTCGGGGATGGGCGTCAGGCACATCGCATCGACCCACGCCTGATAGGCGGGGTCGCCCAAGAGCTCGTCGGCGGACTTCCCCTCAAAGCGGCCAAAATCCGTCTCAATCAAGCCGTCCACGACGGTATAGGGCATCTTCGGAAAAAGAATGTCCGCCGTCTGCCGCGTGCGCAGCAGCGGGCTGACAAAAAGCCGATCGACTGAAAGTCCCCGCTTTTGCAGCGCTTTGACCTGTGCGATGCCCGCCTCGCACAGCGGCTCGTCCGTGCGGCCGATGTAGCGGCGGCGGAGGTTGCCCTCTGTCGCGCCGTGGCGGATGAAGAAAATGTCGATCACAGCAGCCCTCCGATCCAAATGCCGATCAGGCCACAGAGCTCGCAGAGCTGCAAAAAGAAGCCCGACGTATCCCCCGTCACGCCGCCAAACTGCGCCAGCGCAAATCTGCGATACTTGAGCGCGGAAAGCACCGCAAACGCCGCCGCCATTCCGCCGACTGCGGGAGACATCCAAACCATCGTCGCAACTGCGGTAAGGCCGGCGAGCGCGAGCGCGGCTGTCGCCGTGCGGCGCTGGACGCCGCTTGTGAAGGCGCAGAGCATGCCGGACTTTCGCGCGTTCGGCAGATTCACCGCGCACAGGCCCGACAGCGCGCGAGAGAGCACGAACAGCGGGCAAATCAGCAAAATATGCCCCGCGGCGAACACCTCGTAGGCAAAGCCCGCGTAGGCGAGCAGGTACACGCCGCCGTAAATGACCGCGAACGCGCCGCAGTTGGCGTCTTTCATGATCGCGAGCTTTTTCTCGCGCGTCTGGTGCGACGAGAGCGCGTCCACCGTGTCGAGATAGCCGTCCATATGGATGCCGCCCGTCACCAGAATCGGCAGGCATGCCGCGATTGCCGCGAACAGCACGCCGCTCATGTCACTTTCCTGCGCAATTACGGTCCACAGCCAGAGCGCCGCGCCGCAGAGAACACCCACCGCGGGGAAAAAGCAGATCGCGTAACGCATATTTTTCTCGTTCCAATCAAACTGCGGAACGGGCACCGCGCTGTACGTCGACAGCGCGATCAAAAGCGATTCAAATAATCTCATCGAGGTCTCCCTTTTCGGCAAACGGCGCGCCGTCTTTCATTGCGACCGCCGCCGCGGCGCGGTTGTACAGTCTTTGATTCAGGCCGTTCAGCGCGCGGATGTAAGCCGCCGTCTCGCCGTCGTAGCCGTCGGCGCACAGGCCTGTGATCGTCACGGCGACGAGCAGACGGCAGCGCGAGCACAGCGCTTCGATGTCCGCGTACACGCTTGCTTCATCCCCGCCACGCTCGAACATCGCGTTTGCCAGCAGATTCGACACATCCTCGAGCAGCACGACGCTGTCTTTTTCGACTTTCGCCGTCCCGATCCGGCACGGGCATTCAAGCGTTGTAAAATGCAGGCTCTTTCGCTGCAGGCGGTGCTTTTCGATGCGCTGCAAATTTTCCTCCGAGCAGGGCCGCATCGTGGCGATATAATAGCGCCTGCCCGCCGTTCGCGCGACGATGCGCTCGGCATAGCGGCTCTTGCCGCTGCCATTTGCGCCGGAGATCATGATCAGCGTTCCCATGCACGTTCCTTCCTCTCAAGGCGTGAACTGGTCGCCCCGGCGAATTTCGTCCAGATAGTCGTCGTTGATGCCCGCCTCGTCAAAGGTCGCCATGTCGTTGATGACAGCGCACGCAGCGTCGAGCACCTGAAAGGCGAGCGGGCAGCCGCTCCCCTCGCCCAATCGCATGCCGAGGTCAAACAGCGGGCGCAGGTCCATCGCCTCCATCGCGAGGCGGTAGCCGATCTCGAACGAGGCATGGCTCGGCACCAGATAGCCGCGCACATTTGGGCACAGCCTGACGGCGCACAGCGCCGCCGCGGCGGAAATGAGGCCGTCGATCACCGCCGGCCGGCGTGCCGCCGCCGCGCCCAAAAATGCGCCGCACATTGCCGCGAGGTCAAAGCCGCCGACCTTGGAGAGCACATCGACAACATCGTCCCTGTTCGGCCGGTTTACTTCAATGGCGGTGCGGATGACCGCTTTCTTTTTGCGAAAGCTCTCCTCCGTGATGCCGCCGCCGCGCCCCGTCACGGCCTCGACGTCCGCTCCCAGCAGCACGGCCAGCACCGCCGAAGAGGTCGTCGTGTTGCCGATGCCCATTTCGCCGACACCGATCACGTCCGCGTCGACCGTCCTCGCGATCTCTGCGCCGGTCAGGATGGCCTGTAAGGTTTGCTCCCGCGTCATCGCGGGGCCGGTGCAGATATTTTGCGTGCCGTAGGCGATCTTGCGGTTCAAAACGGCGCTCTCGCAAATATCGGCATTCACGCCGACATCGCACACGGTCAAGCCGCAGCCAAAGTGCTTTGCCAGCACCGCAGCTCCCGTCTTGCCCCGCATCAGGTTGATGGTCTGCTGCTTCGTCACGGACTGCGGCGCGCTGGAAACGCCCTCGGCCACCACGCCGTTGTCCGCAGCGAAGACGAGCAGCTGCTTTTTATTGAGCGCATTGTGCACCTGCCCTGTGATCCCCGCAAGCTGGATGGAGATCTCTTCGAGCCGCCCGAGGCTGCCGGGGGGCTTGGCAAGCCGCGCCTGATGCTCTTCCGCCGCCGTCATCGCGCCGCAATCAAGCGGCGCGACTGCGCGCACGAGCGTGTCCAATTCCTTCTGCATGGCTCTCCCCTCCTTAAAATTCGATGCCGCGTCGCGCCGCGATTTCTCGGTCAAATGGGTGCTTGCGCTTTCGCATCTCCGTCACATAGTCGGCGGCGTCCAGCAAATGCTGCGACGGGTTTCGCCCCGTCAGCACCACTTCGAGCGTTTCCGGCCTGCGGCGCAGAAAGTCAATCAGCGTTGCCTCTTCGATCAATCCGTGGTTGCAGGCGGCGACCGCCTCGTCGAGCACGAACAGATCAACGCCGTCCGCGCTCTTTCGCATCACGTCTTCCAGCAGCGCGGAATAGGCCTTTTGCGCCGCCGCTTTCGTCTGCCCGTCCATCGACTTGAAAAAGCCGAAGTTCTGCTCACAGCACGCGACCTCGACATTTTGCAGCGCGCGCAGGACGTTCAGTTCCGACGAGCTGCCGTCCTTCAAAAACTGCGCAAACAGCACGCGCTTTCCAGCGCCCGCCGCGCGGACGCTCAGTCCGACCGCCGCGGTCGTCTTGCCTTTGCCATCGCCGCAGTACAGGTGAATCATCCCCTGCATGCTCACACCTCCCGATTCAAAATGCGGTAGATGAGCGGCATATCGAGCCCCGCGCGCACCGCGTCTGCCAGCAGATCATACTGCCGCTCCTTGTAGGCCCTCGCGTCAAAGGTGCCAAGCGATTCAAAGGAAACGCCCTTTTTCGTGCACAGCGCTTTTAAGATCGTGTCGGCGACCTCCTGCTCATCGAAAATACCGTGGACATAGCTGCCGTAGACATTGCCCACGCTGATGAGCGCGCCGCGCGCTTCTTCGCTGCGGCCCATGTGGATCTCGTAGCCCGCGTAGCGCTTGCCGTTCAGCTCAGAGAACAGTCCCGCGACGCCGGAGAAGACGCCGTTTGTCTGCGTCTGCACCTTTTCGCCCTGAAATACTGTTTCGAGCGGCAGAAGGCCCATTCCGTCGATCTCCGTCACGCCCGCGGCCTCGACCTGTTCGGGGTCGGAAATGTGCCGCCCGAGCATCTGATAGCCGCCGCAGACGCCGAAAACCAGCGTGCCGCCGCTCGCGGCCTTTTGGATCGACGCCTCCAGCCCGCTCTGGCGGAGCCATTGGAGGTCGGCGATCGTACTCTTCGTACCGGGAATCACGATCATATCCGGCGCGCGCAGATCCCGCGCCCGCTCCACATAGCGGAGCGAGACATTCTCGTAGCGCTCAAACGGCGAAAAATCCGTAAAGTTCGAAATGCGCGGCAGGCGGATGACCGCAATGTCGATGAGCCGCGGCTCCTTATCCCGCCCGAAGCGTTCGCTCAAGCTATCCTCGTCGTCGATGTCGACATGGAGGTATGGCACAACGCCCGCCACGGGTACGCCGCAGAGCTCCTCAAGCGTTTTGAGCCCCGGTTCCAGAATGGCGCGGTCACCGCGGAATTTGTTGACAACAACGCCCTTGATGCGCCTTCTGTCCTCTTCACTTTGCAGCGCGACCGTGCCGTAGAGCTGGGCGAACACGCCGCCGCGGTCGATGTCGCCCACCAGCAGCACCGGCGCATCCACCATGCGGGCAAGACCCATGTTGACGATGTCGTTTTCCTGCAAATTGATTTCCGCAGGGCTGCCCGCGCCCTCAATAATGATGATGTCATACTCACGCGCAAGGCTCTCGTAGGCTTCCATCACCGCGGGGATAAAGTCGCGCTTTCTGCGATAGTATTCCATCGCGGGCATATTGCCCTGTACGCGTCCGTTCACGATGACCTGACTGCCGACGTCCGTCGTCGGCTTCAGTAAAATCGGATTCATGCGCACATCCGGCTCGATGCCCGCGGCCTCGGCCTGCACCACCTGCGCGCGCCCCATCTCGCCGCCATCTTTCGTGATGAACGAGTTGAGCGCCATATTCTGGCTCTTGAACGGGGCAACGCGATAGCCGTCCTGCTTCAAAACGCGGCAGAGCCCCGCGGCCAGCAGACTCTTGCCCGCGTTGGACATCGTCCCCTGGATCATGATAGTTTTTGCCATGCGCTCACTCCTTTCCCACCCTTCTGATTGCCGCGATAAGCTGTTCGTTTTCCTCGCACTGCCGGACCGCGACGCGATACCAGCCGGATGTCAGGCCCTCGAAATTTGCGCAGTCGCGGATCGCGACGCCGCGCGCTCGCAGCTGTTCCGTCAAGCCCACATCGCCACGGAATAAGATGTAATTCACCTGCGATGGGCACACCCAAAAGCCGAATTTCCTCAGTTTTTCCTCGAGCCACGGGCGCTCCGTGCGGATGATGGTTCGGTTTTTCTCCAGAAACTCCGCATCGCCCAGCACAGCGACGCCCGCCGCCTGTGCAAGCGTCGAGACATTCCACGGCGGCACCGCCGCCGACATCTTCCGCAGCAATGCCTCGTCCGCGCTCAGGCCATATCCCAGCCGCAGCCCCGCCATGCCAAAGCTCTTCGTAAAGGCCTTGAGGATAAAAAGCTGCGGGAAGTCAGATAGGGACGGCGTCAGATCAACGCCGCCGTCCGACAGGCTCAAAAAGCACTCGTCGACAAAAAGCGCGATATTTTTCTCGCGGCAGATGCGCAGAATTTCTTCCAGCAAATCGTCCGCAATGAGCCGTCCCGTCGGGTTGTTCGGGTTGCAGAGGAACAGCGCGTCGATCTTTTCGCGCGCAAGAAACGGCAAAAAGTCCTTCCGCAAGTCAAAATTCTCATTTTGGTCAAGGGCATAGCGCACGATCTCGCAGCCTGTCCGCCGCAAGGCAAGCGAATACTCCGAAAACGTCGGTGCGAGCTCCATCGCGCGCTTGGGCCGCACGGCCCCGCAATAGGCATAGATCAGCTCGGACGCGCCATTGCCGCAGAGGACAAAGTTCTTCGGCACCCCTTCATATTCCGAGATCGTCTGTACGAGTGTCCGGCAGTAGGGGTCTGGGTAGCGGTAGAGCTCGGGCAGCGCACGTTCGATCGCGTCGGTCACGCTTCTCGGCGTGCCGAGCGGGCTCACATTCGCCGAAAAGTCGAGCGCAATGCCGCCGTAGATATCTCCGCCGTGGCGGTTTTCCGTTTGATAAAGCATTCTCTTCCCTCACAGCGAAAAAATCAGCAGCCGGACCGCGCAGCCAAGCAGCAGCGCCAGAAGCGTCGTGCCGTACATCAGCCGACAGGCGCGCGGGATATCCTCATGCTCGATCTTCCGCAGTGCGTCGCCGATGTACTCCTTTTTGTGCAGCACGCCGTGATACCACGCGTCGCCCGCGAGGCGCACATCCAAAAGGCCCGCGCAGACCGACTCCGTCTGCGCGGAGTTCGGGCTCGCGTGCTTGTAGCGGTCGCGGCGGAATATCTTCCAGCCGTTTTTCACGTCCATGCGCAGAAGTCCGCCCGCCGCGAGCATCAGCAATGCAGAGATGCGCGCAGGCAGATAGTTCGCAATATCATCCGCCTTCGCAGGCACAAGGCCGATGTCCTTATACGGCGGCTCGACGTAGCCGAGCATCGAGTCCATCGTATTCACAGCCTTGTAGAAAAAGCCCAGCGGCGCGCCGCCGATGGCAAGGTACAGCAGCGGTGCGACCACGCCGTCTGACGTGTTCTCCGCCACGGTCTCGACCGCGGCGCGCGTCACGCCCGCATCATCGAGCGCCGCCGTGTCGCGTCCCACGATCATCGAAACGGCGCGGCGCGCTGATTCGATGCTGCCGTGCTCGAGTTCGTGATACACCTTCATGCTCTCATCCCGCAGCGACTTTGCCGCCAAGATCTGCCAGCACATGACGCTCTCGACCGCGAGGCGCAGCCACGGACTCACCCTGCCGCACAAACACAGAAGCAGCGCGGGCACCGCCGTCGCAAGAAATGCGACGATCAACCACAGCACTGCGCCCGCCGCGCGCTCACCGCGCGGCGTTTTGGCGAAAATTCTCCGCAGGACGCACTCCAGCGCGCTGATCGTCTTCCCGATCAGCACGACCGGATGCGGCAGGCTGTGCGGATCGCCCAGAACGCAGTCGATGCCAAAGCCGATGAGAAGCGGCAAAATGAGGCAAATCATGGTTTCTCCTCCGACTGCATCGTGAAGATATACACGGGGTTCTGCCCCGTCATCAGGTGATACGGCCCCGCCTTTTTGCCGCGGGCGATCTGGACGGAGACGGCCTCCGCCTCGGTAAAGGCAAAATCCTTCATGCACGCCGTCAGCTCGGCGATGCTCTCAAGCGAGACGGCCGTCGCCACGATGCGGACGTGCGGATTTTTGGCAAGCAGCATCGACAGAATATCACGCAGGTTGCCCGCGCTGCCGCCAATAAAGACGTGCGTCGGTGCAGGCAGATCGCGGCACGCCTCCGGCGCAGTGCCGGAAACGACCGTCAGGTTCTCCACATGGAACGCCGCTTGATTCTTTTTCAACAGCTCGACCGCGTCGTCTCTGCGCTCAACGGCGTAGACATGACCGTGCTTCGCCTGAAGCGCCATCTCAATGGCGACCGAACCCGTTCCCGCGCCGATATCATAGCAGACGGCGCGCTCGGTCAGGCGGAGCTTCGAGAGCGCGACGGCGCGCACCTCACTCTTGGTCATCGGCACAACGCCGCCCTCGCCCGCGCCGCGCAAAAACGCCTCGTCCGGCAGTCCGTGCGTCACGATGGCATCGGGATGGTCGTTTTCGATCAGCACGGCGCTCAAGGGCGCAAAGGCCTTACTTTGCAGCTCCTCCGCCATGCCGGTGGTAATGGTCTCATCCTCGTAGCTCAGCTGTTCGCCGACGCTCACCGTCACGGTGCCGAGGCCGTTTTCCGCCAGCGTTCGGCACAGGCCGTTCACGCCATTCTCGCCGCCGACGAGCGCGAAAACGCGCGCGTGCGCGCGCACGTCTGTCGTGATGTCGTGCGCGCGGCCATGCAGGCTGACGACATGAACGTCCTCATAGGACGTTTGCAGCTTTGCACAGAGGTAGGAAAGCGAGCTCAGGCCCGGCAGCACGCTGACCTCGCAGTCAGAAAGCAGCGGCAGCAGCTTCCTCGTGCCGCTGAAAAAGCCCGTGTCGCCCGACATCACGACCGCGCTTTGCCGGTATTCGCAGTGCGCGTGAATGAAGTCCGCGATCTCCTGTGGTGCGATGGCGGCATAAGTCTTCTGCCCGCCGCGCGCGGCGGCATCCAGCATGCGTCTCGCGCCGATGAGGCAGTCCGCCTCTTCGATCGCGCGGCGCGCCTCCTGCGTCATCGCATCCCTGCTGCCCGGCCCGATACCGACGATCTTCACACTCTGCGCAAATCGGAAACCAAAGCGGCACTCCAAGCTGTCCAACACCTGCGAAAAGGACTTCCCCTCCCGCTGCTTTGGCCGTCCGATCACGAGCACATTTGCCCCGGCCTTTCGCGCCGCGGCGACCTTGGCGGCAAAGCCGCCCGCCTCGCCGCCGTCCTTCGTCACAAGCCACTTAGCCGACACGGCGCGCAGCATGGCCGTGTCCATCTCCTCGGAAAACGGCCCCTGCATCGCTAAAATGTGCGACGGCTGCACGCCCGCCTCGCGGCAGAGCGCGAGCGACGCGTCCAGCGGCAGCACGCGCGCATAGGCTCTATCTGTAAAGTCTTTTACCTTGCTATACGTTTTCAGATCCTTGCTGCCGGTCGTCAGCAGGATATTTCCGTCCGTCTTCGACAGGAACAGCGCTGCTGCTTCCGCATTCAGCACGCAAGTAAAGTCAGATACCTTGTCAGACTCCTCGCGCAGAAGGCGCAGATATTCTGTCCCTGTCTCCGCGCAGGCGCGCGCAACGCTCTCGGTGATCGATGCCGCGTAGGGGTGCGTCGCGTCGATCACCAAATCAAATTTCGTGTCGGAGAGCATTTGGATGATCCCGTCCACCGGGATACGCCCCGAGCGCACCGTCACGTTCCCCCCTTTGGGCAGGAGCGTTTCACCGTATTCCGTTGCCACGCAGGCTGTGACGGAGACCGGCTGGGTGCTCAAAAGCTCCACGAATCGGCGCGCCTCCGTCGTGCCTGCAAAAATGCAGATCTTACACATTTTTGTACCCTCGCGGCGTGATGAGCCGCCCCGCAATTTCCTTCGTTGATACGTTGCCGACGATCACCGTGCAGAACATATCGACCTCTGCCTCTCTGAGCTCCCCGAGCGTCAGGGTGCGCCAGCTTTCCCCCGCGCGGCCGATGTTGCGCGCGATGCCGCAGAGGCGACTGTCCGGCAGGTCGCGCAGCAGGATATCGCACGCGCGCTTCAAATGTGCGGGCCGCGAACGGCTCGCGGGATTGTAAAGGGCGATGGTCAGGTCGGCCTTTGCCGCGTGCGTCAGGCGCTTTTCGATGGTCTCCCACGGCGTCAGGCGGTCGCTCAGGCTGATGACGGCAAAGTCGTGCGTCAGCGGCGCGCCCAAAAGCGCCGCGGCGCTGCACGCCGCCGTCAGGCCGGGGACGACCTCGATCTCAGGCTCTTCGCTCTCGCCGCGCAGCTCGTACACGAGCGCCGCCATGCCGTAAATGCCGCTGTCGCCCGAGCAGACCATCGCCGCGGTCTTGCCCGCGCGCGCCAGATCAAGCGCGAGCGCGCAGCGCTTTGCCTCCTGCGTCATGGGCGTTTCATAAAACGCCTTGTCCGGATAGCGCTCCTTCACAAGGTCAACATAAACTCCGTAGCCGACGATGGCGTCGCACGATTGCAGCGCGCGGTCGGCGCGGATCGTCATATCCTCATAGCTGCCGGGGCCGATGCCCACCACGATCACTTTACCCAAAGGTAACCTCCCAATGCTCCGCCGCCACGGCGACGGTCACGCCGTCCACCGCAGTCTTTTTCACCAATAATTTCTCCGCGCCGCGCATCGCTGCGCGCTCGCAGACGTTGCCGACGCCCGTCATCTCCTGCACGAAGGGGGAATCCGTAAATTCGCCCGGTACGCTGCGCAATTCCTCTGCCGTGTAAAATACTGTCGGCCAGTTGTGCTTCGCGCAGGCGGCAAGCAGCCCCGCCTCCTGCTGCTTTAAGTCAATGGAATAGACACCCTTGACCGCGCTTGGATCCAGCTGATGCGCAGAAAGCACCGCCGCAACGGCGGCTTCAATGGTTTCCTGTGCAGTTCCCCTGCGGCAGCCGATGCCGACACGCAATACTCTCGGCGTGAGGCGCAGCGTTTCGGCAAACGGTTCTTTCGTGCAGTATCCGATCACAATTCCCAGCGCGCCCTGCGTTTTTTCCACAATTCCGCCGGGCAATGCACCCTTGATCGGAAAATCGCTCACAAGCGGTACATCGCGCTCCAGAATTTCCGCTGCGACCTTTTTTGCAAGCAGCATACTCGAAATGGCGCATTCATTTTTTGCTGCCCAGGCATCGGCGGCAAATTTACCGTTCACGTCCGTTGCCGTCGTGATG
>ENA-OOZG01001092-OOZG01001092.1-human-gut-metagenome-genome-assembly--contig:-NODE-1092-length-20239-cov-4.218738_pt1 | contig 20239 bp, 17 predicted proteins | sample MGYA00241706_ERZ501384 | MGnify/ENA primary metagenome ERZ501384 (study PRJEB25962, sample SAMEA2042742) | human gut metagenome | biome: human gut; feature: human-associated habitat; material: faeces...
ATATTTGGAGAAATCCCACTGTTTGGTTGGCCCAAGATCCGGGTGGTACTCGATCTTGTCATAGCAGGACTCGACACCTTTATAGTGCGGTGCTGCAAACCAGCCGGTATCATCTAAAAGTGAGATTCCACCCTGTGAAGTGTCGTGGATCTGCGCATTTAATTTCCGCGCCGTCATCCACGCATAGGAATACCAGCTGTTCGAATATTCCCCATCATGCTCAGGATCTGGTTTTCCAACATACTCCACAGCTTCTGAAACTTCTCCACAGGAAACACTGTCCCCGAAAAATTCCATTTTCCGTTTTGGTTTTTCCGGCAAAGGCAGCACTTTAGCCCCGTCATCAATCTCAAATCCGTAGAACGTAAACGTATGACAGGAATCCATCCGCTTAAATAACAGCAGTTCATGTGTTCCCTCTGAAAGTCCCTCCGCCAAAGTATAAGTCTTTTTCTCTTCATCAGACGACAAGGTAAAACGCTTCTGTTCCCCGTCTATAAAATATCCCAGTTCAAAAACAACACAGCCAATTTCTTCCAATTCACTAGCTTGTTTTTCCACTTTCACCCCACTAGCTTTCAACTCTTTCTTCGTTACTGCATAAGTAGGATAAACATTATCTGACAAAAGAGAATACTCACATAAAGCAGAAATACCTGCTTTCTTTTCTATTTTCATATCTTCTCTCAGAACAAATCTTCGAATCACTGGATTTCTTAACACACGCTCAATCTGCTGCCATAATTGTTTTCGGTCATTCGGAATATTTATTACTCTTGATTTACCTTTTATGCCCAACACATCAATATTTAAATATTCCAGTTCATCAAAACACCGGCTTGCAGATTTTGTTGACACTCCTATTCGTTTCGCTGCATCAGATACTTTCACTTCATTCCATCGTTCATAAATAGCCATCAGGAGCATTTTTTGCGTCAAAAATGAAATCAAATGAACTGGTGCTAATTCTCTTTCATTTTCCTTACTCAGCAAATATCCAATAAATGGGAGAAATACCTGCTTCCCTTCTATTACAAAAGGAATTCCTTCTTCCATCATTTTTTCCTTTATATAAAATGTTGTTCGATCAAGAAATATTGCACAGTTTAATCCTGTCATTTTTTCTACGCCAGCTCTGTCTCTACGTAACATAACAAGTCCGGCATCATCTTTTGGATGAATAGCCATCCATAATACACCATTCGTCTCTACTGTAAAAATATCATATCTTCCACGATATGCTAACGGGAGCTTTTTATATACCTCTTTATTCTCCGTCATTATTACATTTTGCCGTAATGTTTTTTCCAAAAATTCTTTCACATTAATCACCTTTTTATAAACGTGACACTTTTTACGTCACATTTATAATTTATCATATGCTATTTCATTTTTCAAGTAATTATATGCTTACATAAAATCCAAGAAAAAGACGTAAGATTCATCTCACGCCTTTCCTGTTCTAACTTCTTTCAACACAATTTCTAACTGTTCCTATCCCACTTCCCGCCTATACTCCTCAATTACCTCAAGAAACCGCTCTCCATACTTCGCAAATTTATTTTCGCCCACACCTGAAACGTCCAGCATTTCAGGCTTGGAAGCCGGCATTTTTGCTGCCATATCGATCAGGGTCTTGTCACTGAAAATAATATACGGCGGCATACTTTCCTCACGTGCAATTTCAAGGCGGAGTTTCTTAAGCCGCTCAAACAGCTTGTAGCCGGAAGATGTAAGTGTTTCCACACTTTTTGCTTTCTTCTTCGTTTTGGCTGTCTTTTCCGGCTGTTTGTCTTCATCTGTGATCTTAATGGAAACAGAAGCCTCTGGATTTTTCAGGCCACTGATATCACCCAGTTTGAGAACCTGATAATCCCCCACGCGAAGATATCCCTCTAATACCAACTGTTCGATCAAACGTCTTAACAGATTCTTGTTCGTTCCTGCCAGAACGCCGTATGACTTGTAGCGAACAGCTCCTATTTCCTCCAGCCTCGCCGTCTTAGCTCCGGCAACAGTGTCAATGATGATCTGCCTTCCATATCTTCCCTTCGCTTCGTATACGCAGTTGATCACTTTTTTGGCTGCTTCTGTCATATCCAGAGTTTCAAATTCCCGCAGGCAATTGCCGCAGTCCTGACACGGTTTTTTCGGATTTTCCCCGAAATACTTTAAAATATAATTGCGCAGACATTCTGTTGTATAGCAGTATCGCTCCATCACCTGCAGCCGCCGGACATCCCTTTCCCTGACCGTCTCCCTGTCCGCCGGATCGAGATCCTGCATTTCCTTATGATCCAATAAAAACCGGTTGATCACAATATCCTGCGGTGAAAATAAAAGAATGCACTTAGCGTCAAGTCCGTCACGACCGGCTCTTCCTGCCTCCTGATAATAATTTTCCATACTCTGCGGCATATTATAATGAATGACAAAACGGACATTTGATTTATCGATTCCCATGCCAAACGCATTTGTGGCAACGACAATACTCGTGTAATCGAATACGAAATCATCCTGCATTTTTTTCCGCTCCTCAGCATTCATTCCTGCATGATATTTTCCCACAGAAATCCCCTTGCTCTTAAGCAGTTCATATATATTATCAACATTTTTCCTTGTCGCACAATAGATAATTCCACTGTCGCCGCTATGCTCGGAAATATATTTCAAAATGTACTGTTCTTTATTCTTTGGCTTTTCCACCTGAAAAAATAAATTTTCCCTGTCAAATCCATTTACCAATGTAAAAGGATTCTGCAGTCCTAACGTGCAAACAATGTCTTCGCGGACGGTTTCTGTTGCCGTAGCTGTAAATGCACTGATGATCGGACGCTTCTCCAATGTTTTGACAAATTCAACAATTTTCATGTAGCTTGGGCGGAAATCCTGCCCCCACTGTGAGATACAGTGTGCTTCGTCCACTGTCACCATTGAAATAGGTACGCTTTTTGCAAGAGCGAGAAAGCCCTCTGTGACGAGCCGCTCCGGCGCTATATAAATAATTTTGTAAATGCCCTGTCTCGCTCTCCTGATAGTCTCATTATAATCTTTTTCAGAAAGCGAACTATTGATAAATGCCGCCGGCACTCCTGCCTCATTTAATGCTTTGACCTGATCCTGCATAAGTGAAATAAGCGGCGAAACCACCAAGGTGATTCCCGGCAGAATCACCGCCGGGATCTGATAGCACACAGATTTTCCTGCGCCTGTCGGCATGACTGCAAACGCATCTCTCCCCGCCAGGATACTGTCGATCACAGATTTCTGTCCCGTCCTGAATGAATCATATCCAAACAAAATTTTTAATGCCTGTTCGGGGGTATGGTATTTGTCATTATTACATGTATCTTTTGTTTTCGCGTCCGAAGTATTGATATCTTTTGATAATAATTTCATGTGTCATCCTAACTAAAATTGTGTTTGTTTTATGTTATGTTTATTTCTCTATCCCTTTTTCTATTGCATTTGCAATCATCTTCAATCTATTTACTGTTGCTTTAGCATTTTTCATCGTGTATGTTGTATTTTCCTTTGCAGATGCTTGTTTATTCATCTCTAAAACATCTATCTCATCCGTTGAAAGAAGAGAAAAAACATTTAAAATTTCTTCAAGAGAAGGAGAATTATCCGTCATTCTTAATAACAAAAACATATCTCTTGCAGAAATACTTTCCAACATCTCTTGCTCTTTTCTAAAAGTAGCAACGATTAGTTCAATTAAATTCTGTTCTCTTTGCTTTGTTGAAATCAACTCTTGTAATCTTGATTTTCCATCAGGAGATTGAAATATTATCGCAATCTCCTGCAAATTTAATCCCAGTTCTTCTGCTTTTTTTGCTATATCAATCAATTCCTGATCCGTTATTAAGGCAACTTTTTTCCTTGATGCAAAGTTCTTTATTGTATCACCACTAAATCCAGCACCTACAATTGCAACATAATCAGCATTATTCTTCTCTTTATGAGCATCGATTGCCACATCGCTCACATCATTATGTGAAACCTGACCACTTGATTTTGACTTTGCGTCAACGATAGCCGTTACTTTTTTTCCTTCATCATCTATCCAACGTACTACTACATCAGTATTTCCTGGTCCACCTACTCTTTTCGCTTCAAAACCCATATATCTAAATACTTTTGCAATCTCTTCTTCAAAAGCTACTCCTGAAGCTTTTCCCTCTGCTAATGGATCTAATGCTGCTGCACTTAATCTCTCAAACAAATCATTTTCAGATGGATTCTTTTTTGTTTCGGCAACTATATTTTCCTTACTATTTATTTCCTCCATATATACATTTTTATCTGTCAATGGAAGCGTATTCGCAAATTCCATGCCAAAGGTTGTTGCCTTTAAATGCAAGTACTGTGGTTCTTCTAATAATCCAGCTTCAACCAAAAAACCAGCTATCCATCTTGCCTTTTCATTATTAAGACCATATTCCTTTGCTTCTTGATAAATTTCATTCCTTGTAACATCGTTTTCTGCAAAAAGAATCATTTCTCCGACAAAACGATAATGGCAATGCAAAATCCTTATAAAGTCTATATCCACTCCTGTTTCACACCATTCCTTGGCAACCGAACTGGTAATATATATATTTCTTCCAACTTCTTCCAGTAACCCAGAAGCCTTCAGAAATGGCATCATTGACTCTATACTGCTTACCTTCAAATTAAACTCATCACCAATATATTTAAACAGCTCTATCCTTGTTACCTTTTCACACGAATACTCTAATATTTTTCTTAAATTTTCAATTTTATTTGGACTTGGAGACCACAAATTATATGTACAACGCTCTTTCTGTAATAAATTGTTATCATATAATTCCTGTATCATATTTGATATTTCTGTCGGAGCCTCGCTAATCTTGTAAGAAACTTCAGCATCTTCGAATGAATCCAGCATTTCTGGAGTAACTAGAATCCATTCTTTCAATGCTCTTTTCCCACTTTCAGTTACTACCCATTTTCGATTTCCAATAATATCAATAAGCCCTAATACTTCTAGCCAATCCATTCTTTTTCTTGTATTAGAACAATTTTTCCACTTCAATTTATATAAATCACAAATTTTTTCATCAACTTCCTGCACGGTGCTTGGTTCAGAATCTAACACATATAAAATCTCTCCAAATATACGAAACCTCTCTTGCATCACACTTGCAATATTATAAAATGACAAATTTCTATGTAACCATTCGCCTGTTTCTGATAAACACAAACTTCCGTTATGATTTCCAACGATTCCAATTCCTTTCAGAAAAGGGACATATTCTCTCCATGTTCTAGGCTCAAAGACACCTTCCAATTTAGGGAAATCATCCATACCGTTTGCATTACCAGATGCAATCTGCTGGATCAATCCTATAACAATCTTTGTATATTCACTTTTACTTCCTAATAAATCTGGAATGGACCATGATTTTTTTCTCCACATATTTTTTATTTCTGTATTCATCAAAATCCCCCTTATGCCGGACTCTTTATCAGCATTCCTTCTGCTATCTTACCTGTATGATTGTCTGTATCATTTTTTCAAAAGATTGAGCAAAGCGCACATCATCTTCTTCTATACGTTTTCTCGGTCCTTTTATATGATTTTTGTGAGAACCTCGTCTTGCTTTCTTATTAAGGTGTCTCTCCATCAACATTTGGTCTATATTTTCATCAGTATACCACTTACCTGATTGTTGAATGGCATACGCACCTTTCCCAAGTGCCATAGCAGCTACCCCATAATCCTGAGATACCACAATATCACCCTTAAGACAAATGCTGATCAGCTTATAATCTACTGCATCAGCTCCTGCTCCGACAATAATCTCATCGCTATAATCTGAATATAGCACATGGTTCGTATCACAAAGCAATGTTGTCGGAATATTATATTTTTCTGCCAATGATTCAACAATGCCCACCACCGGACAAGCATCTGCATCTACAAATATCTGCATTATTACCTCTATCCACCTTAATTATCTTGTCATTGAAAGTAAGTTTCTAATTTTCTCAATCAATGTAATATCCGCCGGCAACCACTCTACATTATTCAATTCGTCCTTTGTTAACCATCTTGCTGCCTCATGCTCTTTTAGCACAAGATTTCCTCTTACAATTTGACACCAAAAACAATCCATAGAAAGATGAAACTGTGGATAGTCGTACTCAACTGTATCCATCAATTCTCCAACAGATACCTCCGTATCAAGTTCTTCTATAATTTCACGCTTCAACGCTTCCTGAGGTGTTTCTCCTGATTCAATTTTTCCACCCGGGAACTCCCAACCGCCTTTGAAATCACCATATCCACGCTGTGTTGCAAAAATGATTGTTTCTCCATTCTCGTTAACTGCTTTTATAATCGCAGCAACTACTTTTACTGTCTTCATATATCCTCCCATTAAGAATTCACAATGTACTCATAAATATCTTCTCGCACCGGAACGTCAAGTATCCACTCTATTTCCACTGCTGTTTTCTCGGTATTTGTCATTGTAAATTCTTTGATATTTCCACTTGCTGTCATATGACCAAGATAATAGAACTCCTTCGAAACCTTGTCATCCTTGTTTTTTCTTACAAAAAGTTCTACTTGAATACCTCGTTCCTTTGCTTTCAAAAAATTTTGAACATCCTCCGACTGTAAATTTCTTCCAGATTTTGAAATAGCAATCAAACGATCTCTAAATCCTGGTATAAAATGATCTTCATATTTTGTGGTATCACTGATATCCTCTGCTTTATCATAATTAATGAAAACAGGAAATGTTTTCGTCTTTTTATCAAACTTATAACCACCAATATTTAATGGTACTTCGTTTTGCTCCCAGTTCAAAAGTCGGCAAACATCCTCATATGTATATTTCTGATATAAAACCAAATCTGTCTGATCATAAGTGTTCTTGTAATCTCTTTCATATCGACTTATTCCAAAGTCAACAAGTTCCTGAAGCACACCATAAAACTCATCATTTGCCAACATCTGCATAAATAATTTTGTTGGTTTATAATCATTTCCTTCTTGCTCCATAAATACGCATTGCGAATATGTCTTTTTACTTGCTCCAGCAGGAAATTTGTTTGTCATAACATTTACAATATTCTCCTTCTGGTCCTGACTGATATTTTTTCCATACTCTCTCATATCCTCTGATAAACCCGCAAATAAACCAATTTTTGATAAACCATGAGCGTATGTAAGTATTCTCTTTAGTATCTGAAGTTCCTGAATACGTTTTCCATTAGCCAATTTTTTCGAAACAAATTCAATTACTTTTTCTTCATCCTCAGATAACCGGATCTTATATTCTTTCTCATATTTCACCAGAAACTTATAATATGATCCGAGGCTATTGTTATCAAATATTCGCATAACATCCATCTCACCGTAATCATCAAAATCATGTAAACGAGGAATGCGCCCAAGTTTATTCTTTAAATTTGTGTAATTTTCTTTGATAAGCTTAATGTCACTAAAATTTGCATTGTCTACAGATGCAAAAATTCTTTTTCTACTAATCTCATCAAAATGAACCGTGGAAGCTCCGGGAATCACTCTTCCGCCTTCCATAATATATCTACGAATATTGTCCTTGTTATAGGTTCTATCCCCTGATAATGCAATTGGAATCATGAAATTGTTATTGTAATTCCCAATGAAATCCAAAATGACTACATACTCTTTTCCATTTGCTTTTCTAAGTCCTCGCCCAAGCTGCTGAATAAAAACAACCGGTGACTGTGTTGGTCTTAGCATAATAACCTGATTAACCTCAACGATATCAACACCTTCGTTCAAGATTTCAACCGAGAAAATATAATCTAATGGTTGATTCTCAATTGTTGCATCTTCTTCATTCATAGCAAGCCTTTCAAATACATTCTGCCTCTCCTGTTCCGAGGCACTACCATTGAGGGCAATTGTTCTAAATTTTTTTCCTGTTGATGGGTTAATCATTTCATTAAACTTTGCGGATAACTCCTCTGTTTCCTTAATATTGCTACAGAAAATCAATCCCTTCACTTTATCCCCACTATATCCGTAATAGTCAGCCTGATTGATAATATGTTTTACCCGTTCCTCACTAGTAAGCATTGAGAAATCACGACTAGTATCCCCATTATCACCAATGATTGCTAAATCTGTAATTCCAAAATAATGGAATGGACAGAGAAGTTTTTCCTCCATTGCTTGCTGTAATCGAATCTCATAAGCAATCTGATAATTAAAAAGTTCATAGACATTTCTACCTTCCATATTATCATCTCGCTTATCTGGAGTAGCGGTCATTCCAAGCCACAACTTTGGTGTGAAATGATTCATTACTTTCTGATATGTATCTGCTGGAACATGGTGCGCTTCGTCTAAAACAATGCAATCAAATGCATCTTTTTCATACTGTAGTAAATGTTCGTCACGATTTAAAGTTTGTACCGTCGCAAATATATAATCTGCATCATACTCATGATATCCAGCCCCTACTAATCCCATAGAAACAGACTCCGCAAACACTTTTTCATAAGATTTCTTTGTCTGCCTTGCTAATTGTCCTCGATGAACCAGAAACAATACCCTCTTAAATCCTAATTCGCGCATTGCAAAAGCTGATGCATATGTTTTTCCCGTACCAGTTGCAGAAATCAGGAGTGCTCTGTCCTCGCCAGCCTCAAGAATCTTTTTCAAGTTAATAATGAACCCAATCTGCATACTGTTTGGCTGCAATTTATACTTCTCAATCGAAGTGATTTCTTCCTGTTTTGCAACCTCTCTCTGATGTTTAATAATCTTATAGCGCTCATTATAGTTCTCATAAAACTCATCAAATGTTAATGCATAGTTTGAATTCCATAATTCATTAAATTCAGTAACAATTTCTTTTGCCGTCTCGCCGTGTACTGTTGAAACCAGCTTTGTGTTCCATTCGCGATTATCTGTAAGTGCTGCACTTGTAATATTGGAACTTCCAATAATGATATGATAAATTTCTTCTTTTCTGAAAATGTATCCCTTTGTATGAAATCCCTCATTCGCTACTTCAACATCATACATTTTAAGTGTAATATTCGAAAGTTCATTAAGTTTTTTCAACGCTTTAGGCTCACTGAAATTCAAATAGTTCGTTGTTAAGATTTCACCTTTAATATTTCTTTTTTCTAACTCTTTTAAAGTCTGCAGGAGGGGAGTAATCCCATTCATAGTAATAAATGCTACACTGATTTGAAATCCGTCACATACCAAAAGCTCATCCTCAATGGATGAGAGTACTTTCTTTCCTTCTTTATGATTATTTGATACGAATTGTGGTCTATAGATATTGCTTGAAACAACCGAACCATCAATATATGCTGTTTCAAAACCTAAGCGTAATTCATCAATTTTGCTCACAACTTCCCCCTGCTTTCTTCTATTTTATCCATTCCGTAAATCCACCCATTTTGGCCGAATCATAAACTGGTTGTATCACGTTATATAATCTTTCTCTATAGCTTGGCAAATCAATATCAGGCTGATACAAACTATTTCTAATCTCTGTACTATTTACATGATAATCCAGGCATATTTTGAATTTATGCCGAACTATTTCATAATCATTGCACATCATAAGAGCTTTGTGTTGTAATTCTGCTAACCTTTCAAAATCTTCATAGAGATTCGGTAATTGATTTCCCTTCATGCTATTAATATTCTTTGTTGTTGGGCTTAAATTCCATAATTCATCATGTGATAAATATTGCCACGGTACAAAATGATCGATTGATATAGGTTTATCTTTTAAACTTACCTTTTGATATATTTCTTTTATTTTGGGATCAATCTCAATGATTGTCTTCCAATAATCACTCACTCTTCTTAAATCTCTTTTTTCTGGCTTTTGAACTTTTTCCACAATTCCAGGAACATTCGGATTTCTATCTTGTAAATAGCCGATAAGATTGTATCTGACCCATTCTAATAAAATTGTTCTATTTCGAATTAAGTAGTCAACCCATTCTTCATTAATTTTAAACTTAGAAAAAATCCCCTCAAGTGCAACGAAATAATACAATAAGTGGGCCTGCTCATTTATTTTGTAAACCTTTGACTGACCAGGATTTTTAATTGATGAATAAAAAGGACTTTGCATACAATACGGCACATTTTCTATTAAACATTTCTTATATTTTTTTATTTGGGGATCTGTATTTTCTTTGAGATACTGGATTACAGAACCTCGTTTTGCAGTAGACGATATATTTGACTTCGAATGTATATACTTAACCACTTCCTCTAAATTATCTGTTGTATTACACGGACCTAAACGTAATTTAAACTCTGTAACCATATACCATGCATCTTCTATCATTTGATTCAGAATTTCATCATATGTAAATACAACTTTATCTTCTACGATATTTTCCAATATTGCCTGGAACCAAAAATACTTATAACAATTGGAAATACGTTTACGTTCAAATACTTTACTTAATACACCTATATTCAGTTTTTCATCAAACGGTATTCCTGTTATTATCATCCTATTTTCCTTCTCGATAAATATATTCTTAATTATATCCCCCCTTTTTGTTTTTCACAAGTTTATACAAAAGTTTACATTGCGTACTTTTTGAAAATTCTTTGAATCGCAAAAAGCGCCAAATTCATCTCTGAATTCAATGGCTTATATTGTTTCTTCCATCAATTTCTTTTATCCGACCTACAGTTCTTTCAGAACCTCCCCGATATCTTCGTTCATGCAGACAGACTTTCTCCTTATTTCTTCCGGTGCATATGCTTCGCTCTGGTTCAGGCACACATAAAATGCATTCCGTACTTCTCCAATCGTTTTTGAAGAAATACTTCATATCTTTATTAACCTTAAATTTTTATAAACCTTACACTTTTATATCATTCCTTACAAAGTGCATAAAAAAGAGCCAATTAACATTATCGTTAATTAGCCCAATAATAATTTCTATTTATTTCCTTTTGCCCTATTATGTGTTTTACAAAGCATTTGACAATTACTAATATCCGTTACTCCACCTTTACTCCAAGCTGTTACATGGTCTGCGTCCATTTCACTTAATTTCCATATCTTCTTTTTATTACTATTATTCTCTAAAGCACATAACGGACAATTTGATATACCTTTACTTTTAGCCTCCTCTGTTTGCTTTGTATAAACAATTTTCTTTGTTGGTTCATCAAACACCCTTACCTCTAACAACCCAGTTTCTTTTCCTTAAATATCTGATATACGTATGCAGCTATTTCTCCGGTAATGTTTGTCGCATGGTCAATCTTTTTCTGACGGGTAAAAGAGAATAATTCATTATCCCTGACACTTATCTCAACCACTCTGCACCGGAATCCATTCTCACGAAGTCTTGCTGCAACACTCTCAGCCAGAATATAAAGAACAATCTTTACATCCTCATCGCATACTAAATCCTTTGGTGTCGTTGTGCTGTTCCCCACGGATTTGATTGGAGCGTGGGTGTTCTCCAGCTTGACAGGTGAATCATCATAGCCATTAGCAAACGACCATAAGATACTGCCAATCTTTCCAAGGTGACTGTTAAGCACATCTTCATCTGTTCTTGCAAGATCACCTATGGTTTTAATACCAAATAATGCAAGCTTTCTGTTCGTACTTTTGCCAACGTATAGAAGATCTGCCACCGGAAGCGACCAAGCCTTCTGCTTAAACTCACTCTTATACATAGTAGTGATAGCATCCGGCTTCTTGTAGTCAGAACCCAGCTTTGCAAATATCTTATTGAAAGAAACACCAACACTCACTGTGATGCCAAGCTCTGACTTCATTCTCCTGCTGATTTCCTGTGCGATAAGCAATCCATCCCCTTTAAGGGAACTGCTTCCTGTCACATCAAGCCAGCACTCATCAATCCCATATGGTTCCTGTCTGTCCGTATATTCTGCATATATCTCATGAGCCATCCTTGAGAACCGAAGATATAAGTCCATTCTTGGTGATACAAATGTTATGTCCGGACAGACCTGCTTTGCCTGCCAGAGTGCCATTCCTGTTTTCACACCGTACTTCTTGGCAATATAGTCAGCTGTTAAGACAATCCCATGTCTTGCCTCCGGGTCTCCGCCTACTGCCAATGGCTTTCCTGCAAGCTCAGGATGATGCAAATGTTCAATCGAAGCATAACAACAGTTGATATCTGAATGAAGTATTACCCTGTCTCCCATCTGCATAACCTCCTGTATTTAATCAGTCTCTACCATAACCTTTAGTCCAAGTATATGAGTAATGTTTCTTACAGTGCATAGTATAACCCCAAGAATAATCGACTGTCAACAGACACATACGTCATTTTTCTCATTATATTGGATTTTTAGCTTGAATAATTGGTACTGTTGCTATATACTATGGAGTGAAAAGAGACATTAGAAATCAACAAAATGAAAGAAAAGAGGTGTATTTATGTACTCAATCGGAGAAATCATTTCATCATATAGAAAAAAGAAAGGCTTGCTCCAACAGGATCTCGCTGATGAATTAGCTAAGGAAGGTGTTACCATTTCCTACAAAACTATATCTAACTGGGAAAGAAATCTTGCTGAACCAAGCGTTACCATATTTTACAAGGTGTGTAGAATCCTTGGTATTACTAATATGTATGAAGCATATTTTGGAGTAAATCCTGCTGATCCTTTTTCATCACTTACTGATGAAGGCAGGGAAAAAGCTATGGATTATATTAATCTGCTCCACGCATCCGGAATGTATGAAAAGCAGACTGCTAAGATAATTCCATTCCGAAGCATTGATATTTTTGAAAATGCCGTATCAGCCGGAACCGGTAACTTCCTTGTAGACGGACCGAAAGAGACTGTATGTATAGATGAATCTATCTTACCGGAAGATACTACTTTCGGTGTCCGTATTAGTGGTGACAGTATGGAACCTGAATTCCACGATGGTCAGATTGCATGGGTATTACAACAGGAATCTGTTGCTAATGGAGAAATCGGCATCTTCGCTCTAAACGGAGAAGCCTACATCAAGAAATTACAAAACGATAAAGACGGAATTTTCCTTATCTCGCTTAATGAAAAGTATGCACCTATCAAGGTTAGTGAAAATGACCGCTTAGACATATTTGGAAAAGTTCTTGGAAAATCTGATGCTTCTGCTATTACAGGACATTACCGATAAAATTGCAAGTCCTTTTTATCGGACACATTATTTTGCATAATTGACAATAAGAAAATATCTATAGAACTGAAAGAAGGGATTTTTATGGCGGTTACCAATAATATCAGAGAAATCCGAGAGCAGCGTGGCATTTACCAGGATGACCTTGCCGCTGCTATCGGATACAGCACCAAAACTGTCGGCAGGATAGAACGTGGGGACAGCACCCCATCTGCCGAATTTATGCTGCGGATATCAAAGTACTTTAATATGCTGGTGGAAGATGTCTTCCATGTAGAAGATTGAGTCGGAGGGAGCAATTCTGTAACAAAGCAATTTTTTATAACAGGCTTATTTCGTGCACCCTTTTTACTTGGGTGGTGACTGCTAAAACCAGACCCTATCGAAGAACCCTAAAAAACTATGCTTTTTTTAATGCCAGACCCTATCGATAAACCCTAAAATAGATTGGCAAACCCTAAAGAACTTTGATTATCCGAAAAATCTCGGAAGCCTTAATTTTACTATATTTGTTATCAGAAGGTTGTTCTGCTCGCAACGCTCACAGAACAACTTTCTCACTAACTTCGCGCTTACGCACTCATTAAGTGTTCAATGATTACTCGATAACTGTAGCAACACGTCCAGATTCTACTGTACGTCCACCATCACGGACTTTGGTTTCGTGATATTCGATTATTTGAAACTAATTTGTGCGGTTCTGTTGTCTAAAGTAGCTTATTTTTGCTGAGGAATTAGTGCTTTATAAAAATCTTGTAGCCAAAATGTAGCCAATTAACGTTTAGATAAGCACAGGCAAATGAATTTCAATAATTCTTTCAAAATAACATAATCACTTTAATATAAATAAGTTATGTTATTTTAAAATATATCTGCCTTCTTCTTTATATATTTCTTGCTTACCGTCAACACAAAATGCTGGTCTGATACCATTCATATCGTATGCATTCGTGCTTCCAATTTCACCTTCCGGTCCTACTGCATATACACAAGAATCATATGTAGAATCCGCACTTCTTAACCACCAACTTACAGTAAACTTTCCATTATTCGTAGTAGCAAAACGATTCTTATTATCTTTAAAATACAACAATGGCACCCCTTCAACTCCGACATGCCCATTTTTTTTATATCCAAGTTCAGTAAAAGACAACAAAAACACTTTTCTTACAATAGTTATCACGCTATCATCTATTTGATTCAAGCATCGTTCATCTAAAATCTCTATTTCCGAATCTTGAATTAAGCAACGAGTTTGAATAGGTAAATTATCAAAAAACTCTCCCATTAAGTAATTATCAATTTCACTTTCTTCATAGTAAGCCGAATAATCACTAACTCTTCTATTCTCTGGAAGAATTTCTTTTCTTAACAAAAGTGTTTTACCATTATAATCATTAGTTAATACAATATATGGAACAAATCCTGCTTTTTCTTCAATATATATGATTGGTTCAATTTTACATTTTTCAGAATATGCCAAATCACTTATTGTATTATATTCCTCGGTTACTGCTTGTCTTTTACTACAAGCATTTAATAGAACTCCAAGAACAATTGCTAATACTACTACTTTATACGTTTTTCTGAACATTTATGTGGCTCCTTAATTTCTCTGCTTTTTACGTCTTATTTTTGTAAATGCCATACACATCACTATACTTACCATGATTACAGCCATTAGACTACAAAATCCAACTGCAGATTCGTCTCCTGTTGAAACAGATTCTATCTTTTCTCCTCCATTTTCATTTATTCCCGAACCAGAATTATTACCTGTATTATTATCTTTTCCCGAATCAGGATTTTCTGGGTTCGCTGGATTTTCTGGGTTCGCTGGATTTTCTGGGTTCGCTGATTCTCCATCTTTTTCAAATTTTGCAACTAAAAGGGTATCTTTTTCTACACAAAAACGATATTGTGTTTCTTGCGAAATTAATTTATCATTCTCATACCAACCAACAAATTGGTAACCTTCTTTAGCAACCGCTTCAACTTTTGCAAAATTTCCTTCTTGTCTAATTCCTTGACCTATAGCAATACCATGTTCATCCGAATCAACTTCTACTGTCACCATATAATAAGCAGATTTTGCATCTTCACCACTTAAATTTTGATCAGGATTAATTTCTTTACCATCAGGTGACTTCAACTCATACTCTGTAGCTGAACCTTCTATTTCATTATTTTGTTCATCATCTACATAAGCAGGAACAACTGCATTAAACACATCATTTTTATTCAAATTTATATCTTTATAATTAACGACTCTTGTAATATCACCTGCTGTAGAAGAAAATTGTGTTATTGGGCATTTATATAAATAGTAATTTATGAAATACTATATGTCTTGTAGATTCATTTCATAAATTACTATAATTTTTATAGTTTTATCATTTATACATTTGTTGAAAAAAGTTATATAAAACATTACAATATTTATTGATATAAGATTCTTTCTCGCCATCTATAACACCACAAAAATAACTGTACTTAGAACCATCAAAAACAACTGTACATATATTAGTTTTAAATAAGCTCATATTATCATCATTTTCCATATAATAGAGAATGTTATCATATATACTATATACATTCCCTTCATCAGCCTCTTCAATAGTTGGTAATAAACCTTCAAACTTTTCTAACGGTTCAGCCGTTATATATACTTCAATAGAAGAATCCACATGATTTTCGTCATTTGTTTCATATTCAAATGTATATCGGAAATAAGCTCCACCGAAACTTTCATCTTCATTTAAGTAACATCGCATTCCAGAATATCCTTGGTCAAATGCAACATCTACCTTCGTATATTTTTCAAAAACATCATAATTCTTGTTATCTTCCACCACTACTTCTTTATAAGAATCATATTTCTTATAAAATGCTTCATTGACATTAGCAACTTCATTTACTTGGAGAAATTTGAAGTTAACTTCATTTATATTTATATTTTCTATGTTTTCCTCATAATACTTGTCAGACTTTATATATTCCCGTTCTTTGCCATCCTTTAATACATTCTTGCCTATAAAAATTAATGCAATAAAAAACAAGCATACAAATAATATTCTTATTATTTTCTTCATTCATTTCTCCTATTCTGTCAATCCTAAATCTATTGATTTTACTGGCTTTGACGATTTTTATTTTACCTCAAACAAAAGCCGAGAGTGATGGATATCGTAGTGTCATGTACCGAATAGCTGATAAATAAGTATAGCTAATAAAGCATCCTTTTAGTTTGCTTTATAAAGGCTATTTTCCCTCTGTTCAACTATGATGATGAACCTTCCGTGTCTAAGGGGATCATGTCCCAACTTCCTTCGTAGCATCTACCATTCACTGAGTGCCAGCCAAGCTCCTAAACGGGGGCATGCCCCACGGAAAAAAACGATGCCGGCTACAGCTCTTGTTTTTATGTTTGATTGTTACTGACCTGCATTCACCTGTCGTGGTACTGATTTACTCAGTGGACGCTATACCATCTCAGGTTCTTGTTGGTCTTTTGCAGATGCAGTCCGTTCCGGACTCCATACCATTTTACGGCTTCACGGCCTGCATCCGTTCCATCCGTTAATCCCACACTTTTCTCTGCATAGCTCACGATTTAATTGGCTCTACTGTAACCACGTCCTCTTAGTTTTGCATTATGCCAGATATTTTTCATGCCATTCGCTTAAAAGAAAATGGCAACCTTCGCAAGCTGGCATCTCATATAGATGAACAGCTCGCTGAAATAACAAAAGATGATATGGTTTCCTATGCGGTCTATTACGGTGAATTTCAGTATCAGGCGGCAATGTTGTCAACTTAAGCCCCAAAGCCTTGATTTTTCAAGGCTATAGGGCTTTATTTTTTTGTGAAAATTTCTGTTTTTTTCTGAAAAGACTTGACAAAAGCCTCCAAAAGTGAGGTCGTTGCAGCGACAAACTTAATCACACTTAGGAGGTATGTCTTATGAATCGAACCGACATATGCAAAAATATCATTCAATCCATAAAGGAGTATATCACAAACCCTGACAAACTGGAAGCTCATCGGAAAATGAAGTTTGCACATCGGAATTCAATAATAGCCTAATAGCAATTATTAATAAAACAGGCTGGGTAAATAACCATAATACTGCAATAGCAATACAAAAAATCCTACAAATATACCGATTGCAGCTATTCATGAATAATCCCCATCACAAGCGGCAATGATTGAACCAACAACAAATATTAAAATAAACACCAATATATGCATAACTGCCACCTCCGTAAATGTTCTATTAAACTCATTTATCATGCATCCGTCACTTATGCTTTCCTTATGCTTTATTTATAGCACTTTAAACTGTACAATAATCATCCCTTGTACATCGAATTAATGTTCTGTATTGCAACAAATCGGTGTAAAAAAGGACGCAGAATCTCTCCCACGCCCTCACTACTATCTGGCTTTATCTGCTCTTACCTTCGATACTTCCTTATGTGCTGCTTCCTGCTTCACCTCATCCACACCTCTTGCCTCAAATGCATCTGCATTATACTGATACTCCTGTGGTTCAGCGACCATTGGTGCATATACAATCTCTGCTTCTACTCGCTCAGCTTCTGCCCTCTCCGGCTCTGTCTGTTTCTGCGCTTTCGCATTCTCCATATGCTTTTCCTTATCAAGCTGCACATCCATCGCCAGATTATCCAGCTTATCTATGGATGCGTCCAAATGAATCTCCATTAATACAAGCATCTTTTTCACTGCTTTCATAGGGGCAAGCACCGCCTTTGTAATGGGATGTTTCTGCTCTTTCTGTGAATAATCCACCTCTGGCTTGTCAGCAAAAGTACGAAATGCATTGGTTACTGTCTGACCGGCTTCACGAAATCCTTTTGCAAGAAGTTCTGTCTTTGCTATATCCTTATCCGTTGTCTTGATTGCACCTCTTACATTCTCTCTGATATCAAGAAGTCTTTTCTTAATTCCTAAGAACTCAGACAACCTGTATAATGCAGATCTTCCCTTTTCTTTTGCCTTATCGACTATGCTCTTAACACCTGTGACAAATACCTGAGAGATTGTTTTCATCATTGACCAGCCATGATCAATACCGATTACTTCTAACTTGTTATTCATTTTCTTCTTCCTCCATAATCTGCATATTCTTTTCATACATCTACCCATACCTTTCGGTCTGTTCGCCTTTTCTCTCTTCTTTGCTGCTGAAATGTTTATAAGCAAGTTCATCATATATGCGATCACCCTCTGCTTTAGCTTTCATAAGGCATGCCAAACAGATTGTTACAATAATTACTGCTACTACTATAAATACTTTCATATCCAGCCACCTCTCTTTTTGTGAGATGACTTACATTCGGACCAAATCAGCTTCCTTTCTGCCATTTCCTGCTCCTTTCCAATAAAAAAGGCAGGACAAACAGCCGGATACACTTTTCAGTGCAAAGCTAATTTAGTCCTACCTAAAATTATTACTATTCAATTTTCACCTCTCTTGGGTACATAAAGCACACTCAGCCCATGAATCTGAACTGCTCTATGTAATGGTCATATTTCGGATTGATATGTCAGCGCTGCCCTATCCTGTACCGATTTAAAGGTATAAAAATAAGGACTAAATTAGTTCCAACCCCTTGATTTTACTGGGTTTCTTCTAACTTGTCCCAATTATAACTCAAGCACCAAGAATGATCTCATCGTAGGATTCCATATCCAGATTGGAATCTGCGATTTCCGGCCGGATGGATTTATCACTCATTTCAACACTGCTTCTAGATTTTTTGTTCATCCAGTTTAAATCGTCTTTTGTATACAATACTTTTGGTGCGATTTCATACAGATCAGCGTTTGCTGCCTCTGCGATCATTTCCGCAATCTTTTTTGTTGTTCCACTTGCACTGAAAAATGCAACTAATTTTTTCTTCATTGCTGACACCTCCTGAAAATCTTAATTATTTTAATCAAAAAAAGATGCATAAAATATGCTGCCATATCTTACGCATCTATTATATAACCCATTTTTCTATTATGTCTAATACTTATAATATATGTTTTGTTATGCTTTTCAGGCATAATATTTTTATCTCTTTTTATAAAGGAGTAATTCCGGATCTGTACCATCTTTCTCATAGGTACAAGTCATGATAAAATCCATATCCGCAACAATTCCAAAACATCTTTCGCCTCCTAATTCAGATTCCAACTGGTTTCCAAGATAAGTTTTCTGATCATCTAAAAATTTCACTTTCTGTCCATTTGGCAGTCTGTATTCAAGATTCACATATTTGCCTACAAGTGCATTTAATCGATCAAGTCATCCATATTGCTGTAGGTATAAGTTCCATCTGCATAGCACCACTTGCAATATTCTTCATTCAATGTGCCATCTTTGTCACGCCCCAATATAGATTCATCTTCAATCGGCATTCCACAGCACTGGCAGATCAGTTTTCTTGGTTCTCCGAGAAGTGTATTAATGGAAACATCAAATTCCTTTGACAAAAGTTTTAATGTTTCTGTATTTGGTACTGTCTCGCCATTCTCCCAGCGGGATACTGCCTGTCTTGTCACCATGATTTTCTCTGCTAATTCATCCTGTGACAGTCCTTTTTGCATGCGAAGTTTCAAAATGATATTCTTTGTTTCCATAGCTGCTGCCTCCTTAACCCATATCATACAGATAAATTCAGTTTGTGGAAAGCAACTTGCTGTTGCTATCGTTTTATAGCACATCCATTTTCTAATTCAGTTCTTCGATAAACCTGCTTACCGCCGGTGAATACGGAATATTCCGCCTCCATGCGATCACTGTGCTAGTTTTAAGTTCCGGAAAAAGCCTTTTCTGAACGACCAGATCATTCCGCCAGTACCTTGCTGCTCCCTCAATGGAAACCGGATAGCCAAGCCCGTGCAGCGCCATCACTCCCGCATTGGTTCCCAAATTGCTCGTAAATGCAATGTGAAGCTTCCCGAAATCCTTTCCAAACCAGTTTGCCAGCTCACTCTGCACATTCATGCGCCTTGGAAGAATCAAAGGCAGTACAGACAAATCTTTT
>ENA-OOZG01001095-OOZG01001095.1-human-gut-metagenome-genome-assembly--contig:-NODE-1095-length-20210-cov-2.360109_pt1 | contig 20210 bp, 20 predicted proteins | sample MGYA00241706_ERZ501384 | MGnify/ENA primary metagenome ERZ501384 (study PRJEB25962, sample SAMEA2042742) | human gut metagenome | biome: human gut; feature: human-associated habitat; material: faeces...
TGCACTTCCACAAGCACCACAACAATTTAAACAATTATTAATGGTTAGTGGATTTAATAAATATTATCAAATAGCACCATGCTTTAGAGATGAAGATCCAAGAGCAGATAGAGCACCAGGAGAATTTTATCAATTAGATTTTGAAATGAGCTTTGCAGAACAAGAAGATGTACTAAAAGTTTTAGAAGATATATTTACAACAGTATTTACAAAACATACAAATTGGAAAGTAGATCAAGCACCATTTATTAGAATTCCATATTTAGAAGCAATGGAAAAATACGGTTCAGACAAACCAGATTTAAGAAATCCACTTATAATACAAGATGTAACAGAAGTATTTAAAAATACAGAATTCAATGCATTTAAAGAGAAAACAATAAAAGCAATTGTAGTGCCAAATGGTGGAGCACAAACTAGAAAATTCTTTGACAGCATGACTGAATTTGCGGTTCAAGAAGCAGGTGCAAAAGGTTTAGCTTGGGTAAAATTTGATGAAGCAAACAACCCAGTTGGAGGAATTGCAAAATTTATAGATGAAGAAACAAAAACAAAATTACAAGAAAAATTGGAAGCAAAAAAAGAAGATTCAATATTCTTTATAGCTGATGAATTTAAGACAGCACAAAAAGTTGCGGGAGCAGTAAGAATAGAACTTGGAAACAGATTAGATTTAATTAAAAAAGGCGAATATAAATTATGCTTTATAGTAGATTTCCCAATGTATGAATTATCTGATGAAGGAAAAATAGATTTTTGCCATAATCCATTCTCAATGCCACAAGGTGAAATGGAAGCTTTAGAAACAATGAATCCACTAGATATTTTGGCATATCAATATGACGTAGTTTGTAACGGATATGAAGTAGCATCAGGAGCAGTAAGAAACCATAATCCAGAAATAATGGTAAAAGCATTTGAAATTGCAGGATATCAAGAAGAAGATATAAAAAATAGATTTGGAGCATTATATACAGCATTCCAATATGGAGCACCACCACATGCTGGAGCAGCACCTGGATTAGATAGAATGGTAATGCTTGTTGCGGACTCAAACAATATTAGAGAAGTAATAGCATTCCCTAAAAATAAAAAAGCAAGAGACTTACTTATGAGAGCTCCAAGCAAAGTAACAGAAGAACAGTTAAGAGATGTTCATATAAAAATAGACATAGATAAAGAGTAATTACAAAATCCAATCTATCAACTCAATTAAAAATTATATAGGATGAAAATATGAAAAAGATACTAATTACAGAGAAACCATCTGTTGCGATGGAATTTGCAAAGGCTTTAAAAATTAATACAAATAGAAAAAATGGATATTTAGAATCAGAAGAGTGGATAATCACTTGGTGTGTTGGGCATTTAGTTACTATGTCATACCCAGAAAAATATGATGAAAAACTAAAACAATGGAGATTAGACACTCTTCCATTTGTGCCTAAAGAATGGAAATATGAGATAATACCACAAGTCGCAAATCAGTTTAATATAATCCAGAGTTTATTGCAAAGAGACGATATAAGCGAAATATATAATGCAGGTGACTCGGGACGAGAAGGAGAGTATATACAAAGACTTGTGTTAATGATGGCAAAACCAAATCCAAGCATAAAAATAAAACGTGTTTGGATAGATTCTCAAACAGAAGAGGAAATTCTAAGAGGAATAAGAGAAGCAAAAGATGCTTCAGAATATGATAGTTTATCTGATTCTGCATATTTAAGAGCAAAAGAGGATTACCTAATAGGAATAAATTTTTCTAGATTGCTTTCAATTACACAAGGAAGAATGGTAGCAAAACAAGTAAATGAAGAAAAAACTTCTATTGCAATAGGACGAGTTATGACATGCGTTTTAGGAATGGTAGTTGCAAGAGAGCGAGAAATAAGAAACTTTGTTAAAACCAAATACTATAAAATTACAGGGAAATTTGGCGAAGAGCAGAGCTTTTGCGAGGCGGAATGGAAGGTAAACGAAAAATCAATAGAATACAATTCTGCAAAGCTATATAATGAAACGGGATTTAAGAAAAAACAAGATGCAGAAGAATTTATAAATAAAATAAAAGATAAAGTGGCAGTAGTAACAGAAATAAAAAAATCAAAACAAAAAGAAAATCCTCCACTTTTATTTAACTTGGCAGAAATTCAAAATGAATGCTCTAAAAAGTTTAAAATAAAACCAGATGAAACACTTGCAGTAATTCAGGAATTGTATGAGAAAAAATTAGTTACATACCCAAGAACAGATGCAAGAGTGCTTTCAACAGCAGTTGCAAAAGAGATTACTAAAAACTTAAATGGAATAGCAAAAGGATTTAAAGATGACGAAGTTCAAAAATACATTAATAAAATGAAAGAAGAAAAATATTCTACAAATTTAGTAAAGACAAAATATGTAAATGATAGCAAAATAACAGACCACTATGCAATAATACCAACAGGTCAGGGCTATGAGAATCATGAAAAATTAAATCAATTGCAAAAAGATATTTATAAAATAATAGTAAAAAGATTTCTGGCTATATTTTATCCACCAGCAGAATTTAATAAGTTAAATATAACAATAAATATAGAAAACGAAATATTTACAGCAAGCCAAAAAGTTTGTATAAAACAAGGATATTTAGAGATATTAAAACCAAATGTAGGTACTGATAATCAAAAAAATGATACAGATGTAGAGAGCACGCCCCAGGGTGACCAACAGGCCAGTACGTTTCTAAACACACTAAAAAAAGGACAAGAAATAAAAATACTAGATTTAACAACAAAAGAAGCTGAGACATCTCCACCAACAAGATATAACTCAGGTTCTATGATTTTAGCAATGGAAAATGCAGGGAAATTAATAGAAGATGAAGAGTTAAGAGAGCAAATAAAAGGAGCAGGGATAGGAACAAGTGCAACAAGAGCAGAAATAATAAAAAAACTAGAAAAAATAAATTATATTGCAATAAACAATAAAACACAAATAATTACACCAACACCAAAAGGTGAAGCAATATATGATGTAGTAAATAAAACTATGCCGGATATGCTTAATCCAAAGCTAACAGCAAGTTGGGAAAAAGGGCTAGACATGGTAGCAAAAAAAGAAATACCACCAAATGAATTTATGACTAAACTAGAAGCATATGTAAATTCTAAATTTGATAAATTAGTAATGAGGTAGACTAATAACAACTTTATGATATAATATAGAAAAAAATTAAAAATAAGGGGAAAAAAGTAATGGTAGGATTTATTATTTTTATAATTATATTATGTATTGTAATTTCTAAAAAAGAAATGTACAAGTATAATGAGGGAGTTAGTGTAACTAGATTAATGAATTTATTAAAAAAACAAAGATTTTCAGAGATAAAAACTAAACAACTTAATGGAAACATTACGATTATTACTGCAAATAATTTAGGAGAGAATTTTTTATATGCAATGAGAAACGATATGACTTCAATAAATCCAAGCAATATAGAAACTATTTATGAGTATTCAAAAAAAGCACATATTCATAATACTATAGTAGTGGTAAAATCTTTAAAAGGTGGAATAACCGACAATGCAGAAAGTAAGGCGAAAGAATACGATTTAGATGTAGTAGAAGGCAATGAACTAATAAAAATGCTAGATCAAGAAAAAGCTTCAATATTAAAAACAAGCGATACATCTGATGATACTTGTGAGATAGATTATTCTCAAAATGAGGATCCGATATCTGAAAAATCAAGTATATTAAAAGAGCTATTCAAAGGTCCGGATAGATTATAACTACTTGACATATTATGTAAAGCATGATATAATAATAGTACAACTAGGATATGCTAGATGTAGCAATCTAGTTGATTATATAGATTCTCTTCTATAAGTAATAAAAAGAAACAAGGAGGTTTTGATGGAAGAGTGTAATTAGAAAAGGAGCATTTGTTAAGAGTAATAAATGTTCCTTTTCATTTGGCTAAAAAACGATTTAATTTATTATTTATTACTAGATTCTTTAAAACTAATATGCTAATATATTAGTGTAAACAAAGGAGGTTACTATGCCAAATATAATTGATTATATAGAGTGGAGAGGCGATTTGGGTTTTGAAAACTCTCCAATAAACGAAATAGATGATATAATTTTTGCTAGATTTTCGTATTTACCATTTAAATGTATAGAACTAAAAGATATTGATACAATAGAAAATATTGCACAAAAAATGAAAGACCTAGATATAGAAAACTATTTATGGGACGATGATAAAGTTTTCTTACAAAAAATAGGTAATTGCAAAAGATTTAAAGATATAAAAGTATCTGATTATGTAGAAATTTTCGATGAAGCTGCAGAGAAACAGTTTGCAGCTATTACGCTATGGATTCAAAAAAATCAAAAATATATATCTTTTAGAGGAACAGATTCATCTCTTGTTGGATGGAAAGAAGATATAAATATGGGATTTAAAAAAGATGTTCCATCACAAAAAGAAGCTGTTAAATACTTAAATTCAATGGCAGAAAAATATAAAGAAAAACTTATTGTAGGAGGACATTCTAAAGGGGGAAATTTAGCAGTTTATTCAGCAGTATTTTGTAAAGATAGTGTTAAAAATAGAATAGAAAGAGTTATAAATGCTGATGGACCTGGATTTGACAAAAGCGTAATTTTAACAGATAATTACAAAAAAATATTGAACAAAATTCAAACATATATACCACAATCTTCAATAGTTGGAAGACTATTAGAGCATGAAGAAGAATATCAAGTAGTAAAAAGTATTCAAAAAGGCGTTATGCAACATGATATATATTCATGGGAAATTGAACCTACAAAGCTAATTAGAATACCAACAGTTACAAATAATAGCGAGATTTTTAATGGTATTGTAAGTGATTGGCTAAAAAACACAACTCCTGAGCAAAGAGAAAATTTTATAAACATAATATATGAAATAATATTGGAAACACAAGCTCAAAAAACTAGCGATTTTAGAGTAGAAACAGCAAAAAAAATAGGAATAATTTTAAATGGATATATAAATATAGATTCAGAAGATAAAAAAGAAATTGAACATATGGTAAAGCTAATATTAGAAAGTGCATTTAAAGTATTAAAAGAGAATAGAAATGCAAATAAACTTATGGAAAAAGAAAAAAAACAAAAAAATAAATAAGGGAGAAAAGTCTTATGAATGTTAGCTTGGATTGGTATAAGATATTTTATGAAGTAGCAAAAAAACAGAATATAACAGTAGCAGCAGAAAACTTGTGTATTTCTCAACCAGCAGTTAGTCAAACAATAAAACAGCTAGAAGAAAGTCTAAATGCGGAATTGTTTTTAAGAACAAAAAAAGGTGTAACTTTAACTAAAGAAGGAGAAGTACTATATTCATATATCTCAGAAGCAATGGGAAAAATTAAGTTGGGAGAGGCAAAAGTTTTAGAGCAAGTTAATTTGGAAAGTGGAGAGATAAGAATAGGATCAAGCGATATGTGCTTGCAATTTTTCTTGCTTCAATATTTAGAAGAGTTTCAAAAGATATATCCTAAAATTAAGATAAGTATTACCAATGGACCAACGCCAGAAACTATAAAACTTTTAAAAGAAGACAAGATAGACTTTGGTTTGGTAAGTGAACCATTTGAACTAGAGGAAAAATTTACAGCTATAGAAGTATGCAAAATTAAAGACATATTTGTTTGTGGGGAAAAATATAAAGATTTATCAAAACAAAAAGTGAGCTTAAAAGAACTAGAGAAATATCCATTAATATGTTTAGAAGAGCATACAAGTACAAGAAAATACATAGACGAAAAATTTAAAGAGAATAATGCAGAATGCAATCCAAAATATGAGCTTGCAACAAGTAATTTAATAGTAGATTTTGCTAAAAGAAATTTTGGAATTGGAGTTGTAGTTGATAAATTTGCAGAAGAAAAATTAAAAAATAAAGAAATATACCAGATTAATATAAAAGAAAAAATAAAACCAAGAAATATATGTATAATAAAGAAAGATAAATTAATATCAAAAGCTTCAAACGAATTACTTAAATTTATTATTGATAAGTAAAAGTTATCGATACCATAAATAATATATATTTTACTTATATAAAGAAAGACGTTAAAATAGATAATGTAGTAGGAATTCTACATTATCTATTTTTTATATACTAGAAAATTTCTCATTTCCTAGTATATAAAAAATGCTATAATCGCTATTGCCTTTGAGATTTCCTCATTTCATTCGGAAACTCAAATCGGCGAGAACAAAGGGCGACTAAAGTCGCTTTGTTAGGAGGTAATATTTATGGTAAGTGCAATTGTTGGAGGAAACTGGGGAGACGAAGGAAAAGGAAAGATGTGTGATATCTTATCAAAAGATGCAGATGTAGTTATTAGATTTCAAGGAGGAGCAAATGCAGGACATACAATAGTAAACGAATATGGAAAAACTGCTTTACACATGTTACCATCAGGAATTTTTAGACAGGATGTTATAAATGTAATTGGACAAGGAGTTGCTTTTGATATTAATGCATTCTTTGAAGAGCTAGAGTCTGTTAAAGAAAAAGGAATGAAAAATCCAAACATAGTTATTTCAGATAGAGTTCAAATATTAATGCCATATCATATTAAATTAGATGAGTTAGAAGAGCAAAGATTAGGAAAAGCAAGTTTTGGTTCAACAAAATCAGGAATTGCACCATTCTATTCTGATAAATACGCAAAAATAGGAATACAAATTTCAGAGATATATGATGATGAGCACTTAAAAAACAGACTAACAAATATTTTAACTGCAAAAAATAAAATAATATCAGCTTTATATGGAGAAGAAAATCAAGTAGATATTGAAGAGATGTATGAATTCTTGGTAAACTCAAGAGATAAACTAAAACCATATTTATGCAATGTAGTTAAATTAGTAAATGAAAAAATAAAAGAAAATAAAAATATAATAATAGAAGGACAATTAGGAACATTAAGAGATATAGACAATGGAATATATCCATTTACAACTTCATCTTCACCACTTGCAGGATTTGGAGCAGTAGGAGCAGGTATTCCACCTTATGAAATTAAAAAGATATATACAATAGTAAAAGCATATTCTACATGTGTTGGAGCAGGAGCCTTTACAACAGAAATATTTGGAGAAGAAGCAAAAGAATTAAGAGATAGAGGTGGAGAATATGGAGCAAAAACAGGTAGACCAAGAAGAGTAGGTTGGTTTGATACTGTTGCAACAAGATATGGATGTATGGTACAAGGAGCAACAGATGTTGTTTTGTCATTAGTAGATGTATTAGGATATCTTGACAAAATACCAGTATGTACAGCATACGAAATTGATGGAAAAATAGTAAAAGACTTTCCGCCTACAATAGAATTAAACAAAGCAAAACCAGTATATGAATATTTAGATGGTTGGAAATGTGATATAAGCAATATTAAAAAATATGAAGACTTACCAGAGAATACAAAAAAATATATTGAATTTATAGAAAAGAAAATAGAACGCCCAATAAAAATAATAGGAAACGGACCAAGAAGAGAAGATATAATATTGAAATAAAGTAGAAAGTGCCAAAAGGGACGGGGAATTTTGGCACAATAAATAATAAAATTTATAAATAACCTCTATATGAATAATTCATATAGAGGTTATTTAGTATTAATCTTTAAAATATTGATACACTTAAAGACGTATGATATAATGCACCAAAAGGAGTTGAAAGACTTTGGGCAGAAACAAAAGAAATAAAAATATAAGCACAAAAAAGGCAATATATGTTTTAATTATTTTTGCAATTATAACTGTATTTACATATTGGAATGAAAAAAATGATTATAATTCGAAAAACATACAAAATAGTGAAAATACCTTTGGAAAAGCTACATATTCTACCTTACAAGACATACCAGAATATAATGGGGAAATATGTGTAATGATAAATGAAAACAAACCATATTTTACTGATGCGGATTATACTACAGAAGTTTTTGAGAATTACAGCGATTTAGATTATTTACAAAGGTGTGGGGTAGCTTACGCAAATATATGTAAAGAAATAATGCCACCAGAAGGAGACGAAAGAGGAGATATTAGCTCTATTCATCCAACAGGATGGAAACAAGCAAAATTTAATGGAGAATATTTATATAATAGGTGCCATTTAATAGCTCATAGCCTTTCAGATGAGGACGCAAATAAGCAGAACTTAATTACAGGGACAAGATATTTTAATGTGCAAGGAATGTTGCCAATTGAAAGATTAGTGCTTGAATATATAAATAAAAATCAAAACAATCATGTTCTTTATAGGGTTACTCCTATTTTTAAAGGAGAAAATCTTTTAGCAACCGGAGTAGAAATGGAAGCATATTCTGTAGAAGACAATGGAAAGCTATCCTTTAATGTATTTATCTACAACATACAACCAGGAGCAAATATTAATTATGCAACAGGGGAATTGTTAAACAATTAGTTGACAAATTATGTAAAAAAATATATAATCGCTCTAAATTTAAGTCTTTTTACTATATTTCTATAGTAAATTTCCCAAGAAAAACAAAAACTTAAATAGGAGAGTGATGCTTATTGAGATTAGATTTAATTAATAATATAGTTAATAATGCAAAAAATAACAAATTTTTTCTAGAGGAGTTACAAAATAGCATAACAAAAAACAAATATTTTAATAGTGGAAAGGAGGATATACCTTTGACTAATCCTACTTATAGTGAAAATAGAATAATTACAAAATATAGAGACAAAATGCTTATTGAGAGAGCTAACATCTTAAATAATTATGCAAAACAAACATTAAATAAAGGAGAAATGTATTACATATATAGTAAAAATTCTAAAATTATAGATGACTATAACTTATGTATCTGTAGAGAAGGAATGAGCCATGCTATTATAGAGATAAATAAAGCTAACCTACCAAACGAAGCTAAAATAGGAAGTGTGTTAAGAAAATTTGGTAATAGCTACATACTAGATGAAGAAGCAACCAAAGAGGTTGAAGAAAAAATATATAACATGAAAGCTGAATTATTAAAAGAACAAACAGAATATTTAAAAAGCAAAAGAATGGAAGGGCATATTTATGAAATGTCAGAAAATAATGGAGATAGGGCATGGCTATTTGATATTACAAGTGGCAGTAATGAAGGAGTAGAAGAAATAGATTTTGATATAGATTTGTTGAAAACTAGTAAAGAAGGAGATTTATTTATATACAAAAATGGAAAATATCAAAAATACCAATAAATGCCAATGCCAAAAGGGACGGGGAATTTTGACACAATGAAACAGCAATAAAATAAAATTCATAAACACACCTCTGTGCGAATACAATTAAACAAATGTATTCGTATGGAGGTTTTGCTTTTATGAGAGGAGTTTCAATAGAGGAAAGAGCAGTAGCTCTAGCACAATATATAATAGATTCAAAAGATACAGTACGTGGAGCAGCTAAAAAATTTGGAATCTCAAAATCAACAGTACACAAAGACGTAAGTGAAAGGCTAATACATATAAATCATGCATTAGCAATAGAAGTTAGAAAAGTATTAGACGAGAATAAAGCAGAAAGGCACATAAGAGGAGGAATGGCTACTAAATTAAAATATAGCCATGAAAAAGATATAGCAGGTTAATATAAAAACGTAAATTCATTTATTAAATAAAAATTCCAAGAAAGTTTCTTGGAATTTTTTTATATACTATAATCGCTATTGCCTTTGAGATTTCCTCATTTCATTCAGAAACTCAAATCGGTGAGAAGAAAAGCGTGGCAAAGCCACTTTTCTTGTGCTTACTAGAAATTATTTCTTCTTTGTTGTTTTCTTGCTTTTCTACATTCTGGGCATCTTACAGGATCATTTTCAAATCCTTTTTCTGCATAAAAAGCTTGTTCACCTTCTGTGAAAACAAATTCAGCACCACAGTCTTTGCATGTTAATGTTTTGTCTGCCATTGTATAATACCTCCTTCTTAGAAATTCTAATTTAATTATTTTGACACAAATGATCCTATCTAAAAAGAAGGGTAAAAGTCTCTAATAAATTAAATTGGCTGGGCTTTACAACCATTCACAGTATAACATTAAAAATGGTAAAAAACAATAGTTAAAAAAATAAAAATAACGCACATTTCGCCAAAAAGCGACATAAGATATACTAGCCAAAATATTTTTTGAGGTGATAAATGTGAATATAAAAAAAGGAGATATAGTAGGAAGAAAATCATATGGAAAAGATATATATTTTATAGTAAATCAAATTTTGACTACTACTAGAAATCATAAATTTGCAATATTAAAAGGATTAAATATTAGAATTGAGGCAGACAGCCCAATTGAAGATTTAGAAATAATAGGGAAAGATGAAATAATAAACAATATAAAAAAATATGATAGTTTTTTAGAAGAAAGAATAAAAAAAAATAAAATCTATGAAAGCAATGAAAAAAACTTTACTAGGCAAAAAATATATTTAGGCAAAATATTGCATCTAGATGGTGACAGAAGATATAGTGATAAATCCGCAAAATACTATAATAAAGCAGGTTTAAATGCGATAGTAAAAAATGTACCAGAAAATAGGCAAGCAAGTATTGTAGTACCACTTTTAAAAAAATATAATCCAGATATATTAATAGTTACAGGGCATGATGCAATGCTAAAAAAAGGAACTAATTACAATAATATATATAATTATAGAAATTCGAGGCATTTTATAAATACAGTAAAAGAAGCAAGAAGATGGGGATCTTCTTCAGATAAACTTGTAATATTTGCAGGCGCGTGTCAAAGTTTTTACGAAGCAATAATAGCATCTGGAGCAGACTTTGCATCATCACCGGGAAGAATTTTAATAGATTTCGTTGATCCATTAATTGTAGCAGAAAAAATAGCTATTGCAGATGAATGTAGATTTGTTACAAGCAATGAAATTTCAAGAGAAATAAAAGAAGGTGTAAAAGGAGTAAGTGGCGTTGGAGCCAGGGGAAAAAAGAAAATTATAGGTTAGTAATAGCAATGTAACAATAATGTAACATAAATGTAATAAAGCAAAACCAAAGCACGAAAACACTTACAGTACCAACAATTACAAAAGATAAACAAACGCCATTCTTTTTTGACATTTTTCATACCCGATGATATAATAACGCTAACCAAAATAGTGAAGGTGCGTGATTATATGATCTACAAAAATGATATTTCTTCATTAAAAGAAGAAATAGGAGAAAAAATTGGACAAAAGATAATTGTTAAAGGATCACTTGGGAGAAACAAACCTTTTGAAGAGGAAGCTGTTATTAAAGAAACATACCCTAACATTTTTGTGGTAAAGTATGAAGAACATGACACGAATGTAAGTTACAGATATACAGACATACTTACAAGAGATTTAGAGGTTTCTGTTTTTGATGGAGAAGGATATTGTCCTTTAATTCCACCAATACAAAAGTAAGATAATTGGCTATTAGAGAAATCAAAGATTTCGACAGCCGTGAAAAAATTCCTAATTTATTAGGAATTTTTTTTGTCCTTCTTAATATAATATATATTATTAAACTTTTAAGGAGGGATTTTATATGCCAGTAGAAACAGAAAAAGAGAATGTATGTATAAACCAAATAATTGGACAAAAGAGAGCAGAAACATTGGTAGAGGGAGATGTTATTGTAAATGATGTTAAACCAGATGTCTTAAATATAATAAGCGCAAATGGAATAGCATGCGTATATAAAAAAGAAGTAATGGATGGAAAGATAAGAATAGATGGTAGTGTAAATACATACATTATATACCTAGCAGACAGTGAAAACGGCAATATTAGAAGTCTAAATACAGTATTAGACTTTACTCAAATAATCGATATTGATAATTGTAGACCAGATATGATTTTAAATGAAAGTGTTTCAGTTAAGAATATTGATTGCAGAATTATAAACGAAAGGAAAATAAGTATAAAAGCAAGTTTGGATGTAGAAGCAAAACTATACTCTAATGAGCAAGCAGATATTATTACTGGCATAACAAATTTTGATGATATGCAAACATTAAGTAACAATAAATGCATTAGTTCATTGGTAGGAGAAGGAAATACAAGAGTATATGCAAAAGATACACTTTCAGTAGACAGTGTAGACGATTTAGCAGAAATAATGAATGCAAGTTTAAAAATAGTTAATAAAGAAGTTAAGTTAAGTTATAATAAAGTATTGGCAAAGGCAGAGGCAGAAATTTGGATAATGTATTTAACAGAGGACAATAGGATAAATAATGTTAGTACAAAAATACCTATAATGGGATTTATAGATATAGAAAATATAAATGATAATAATATTTGTGATGTTGATTACAAATTAAAAAATTTAATAATAAAGCCAAACAATGGGGAAACTCATTCAATTTATGTGGAAGCGGAAATGGAATTAAGTTGTTTTGCGTATGAAAGTAAAGAAATTAATCTAATCGAAGATATGTATAGCATATCACAGGATGTTGAATTTAATAAAAAGAATATAACAACAATAGCAGGAAAACAAAATATCAGACAAGATTGCAATATAAGAGAGCAAATTTCAATGCCAGAAGTAGGTTCAAATAAAATATATTGTGCAAATACAAAACCAATTATAAACGATACAAAAGTAATGAATGGAAAAATATTGTATAGTGGAGAATTAAGCATAGAGTTCTTGTATGAAGTTAGCAATGGTATGGAAGCTAAAAGAATAAACTTGCCATTTAATTTTGAAGCACAATCAGACCTTATAGAAGCAAATAACAATGTAGATACAGATTTGACAGTAGAACAAGATAATTTCGTTATTGTATCAGATGGAAACATAGAAGCAAATATAACAATGCAATTTAATATAGGCATTTCAAAAACAGAAAAAATAAGCATAATTGATGATTTAGAGGTTAAAGAATGTAGACAAAACAACATTTATAGTATGATAATCTATTTTGTAAAACCAGGAGATACTTTATGGAAAATTGCTAAAAAGTTTAGAAGTACAGTCGAAGACATTGCAAGAGTAAATGGAATAGAAGACGAAAACAAGATTTATGTAGGACAGCAATTATATATACCAAAATATATAAAGAAAAGAATAGCAGTGTAAAAAATGGATAGTATTTATTCACGTAAAAGAATAAACATTCCTAAAATAAAAGGATTTTATACGAAAAACAATAATAAAAACAAAAAAATCTTAACAGTTTGCGTAATAGTATGCATAAGCGTATTAACATTTTACAGTATATTAAAGTCAATTGATCCAATATTTGATGGCTTATGCATACAAAAAGCAAAAACAATTGCAACAGAAATAGTGAATGCACAAAGTAGTGTTGCATTAGACAATATAGACTATAAAGATATTGTATCAGTAGTAAAGGACGAAGCCAATAATACAAATATATTAAAAACAGATGTGGTGGTTATAAATAAAATTGCCTCAGATGTAGCTTTAGAAATAGAAAAAGAACTCCAAAATCTAAAAAACGAAGAAATACGTATTCCAATTGGGGCATTAACTGGTAATAAATATTTAGCTGGTATGGGCCCGGGAGTAAAGATAAAAATTATACCAACAGGAAATATAACAACAGAATTAAAAACAGAGTTTCAAGCACAAGGAATAAATCAAACAATGTATAGAATATATTTAGAGTTAAAATGTGATACAAATATTTTAACTCCATATAAAACAATACATGAAGAAATTGTAAATCAAGTATTGTTAGTAGAAACATTAATAGTGGGAGATGTACCACAGACTTACTATAATTTGGAGGGATTAGACAATAGGAATACAGTTGATATAATAGAATAAAAATATATGAACACTATTAGATAAATTGTAATTTCGCGAAGTGTGAGGTGAGAAGTGCGAAGAATAGAGAAAGGACTGCGAAACTTTGGACCTATAAATCACACCTCGTACCTCACATCCAACACATCGAAATAAAATTCTAAATTTTGCTTGCTTTTAATTCTAGTATGTGATAATTTATAAATTGTAAGAATAGAATTTAGGAGGAATGTAAAATGGAAGATTTAAAAGGAACAAAAACAGAAAAAAATTTAATGCAAGCTTTTGCAGGAGAATCACAAGCAAGAAATAAATATACATATTTTGCTAGCAAAGCAAAAAAAGAAGGGTATGAACAAATAGCAGCAATATTCCAAGAAACAGCAGATAATGAAAAAGAACATGCAAAAATGTGGTTTAAATTATTAAACAATGGAATACCATCAACAGCAGAAAATTTGAAAGCTGCAGCAGAGGGAGAAAATTTTGAATGGACAGATATGTATGACAAAATGGCACAAGAAGCAAGAGAAGAAGGATTTGACCACATAGCAGATTTATTTGAAGGTGTGGCAAAAATAGAAAAAGAACATGAAGAAAGATATAAAAAATTACTAGAAAATCTAGAAAACGGATTAGTATTTAGCAAAGATGGAGATAAGATTTGGAAATGTAGAAATTGCGGACATATATGTGTTGGAAAAGAAGCACCAGAGGTATGCCCAGTATGTGCACATCCAAAAGCATATTTTGAAATTAAAGCAGAAAATTATTAAAAACAATAAAAAGAAGTGAACTCTATACGGTTCACTTCTTTTGTTTTAATATAACTTTACAATAGCATGCAATTTGCCATCTATTTTATCTTTAATAGAAATTATATATTCATTATTACTTGTGTGAGCACAGAAAAGACTAAGAGTATCACCAAGAGTAGCTTGATGCTTATACATAATTTCTACATTTGAAAATTTGTTATTTTTAAATACTTCTAAAGGTAATGCTTCATAAGCATAATCTAAATAATATAAATTATTTACATGATGATTTGTGTCGATATCCCTTCTTTGAACAGCGTAATCCAAAACAAATTCAGAGTTTAGAGGCTCTTTTATTTTTTCTTCAAATTTTTCAGGGAAAACTTCTTTATTAACTTGAATGTATTTTTCATTTACTCCATCTGTAACTCTACTAATAGATTTATTATTTACATTAAATAAAACCCATTTAGAACTTGCAATTGCAACAAGATTATAAGCGTTATCATAAATTTCAAAATCTCTATATACAAAATCATTTTCTGGCTTTGTCTTTTCCACAGATTTATCTAACTTATCAATATTTTTAACAAGTTTTTCAACATCTCGCACATTGAGTTTTTCGTCAAATATCTTCTGTGCAACCATGTATTGTTTTTCTTTATCTTCAATACTAATAATTGCTCTTGCATGACCACTACTTAATTTTCCTTCGATTACCATTTCCTGAACTCTTTCATCAAGCTTTAATAATCTCAACGAATTTGTAATTGCGGTTCTTGATTTTGCCACCTTTTCTGCAACTTCATCCTGTTTTAATCTATAATCTTTAATAAGCTGCTGATATGCAAGTGCTTCTTCTATTGGATTAAGATCTTCTCTCTGTATATTCTCAATAAGAGCTATCTCCATAACCTCCTGTGATGAATAGTCCTTAATAATAACCGGTACTTCTTTAACACCCGCAAGTCTTGCAGCTCTGAATCTTCTTTCACCAGCTATAATCTGATAATTTTTATCCATCTTTTTAACAAGAAGTGGCTGTAACACTCCATACTGTTTTATTGATTCTGAAAGTTCTATAAGTGCATCCTCATCAAATGCTTTTCTTGGCTGATTCTTGTTAGGCTCAATCTGAGAAATCTTTAATTTAGTTTCTGCCGGAACCGGAACTTCTTTAACAACCTCTTTTACCACTTCCTTAACAACTACTTTCTGATCATTAGTATCTTCTTCCTGAAACAGATTACCAATGCCTTTTCCCAATCCTCTTGATTTACTTGTTTTAGTGTTCTTTGTTGGCATACTATTACAATCCTCCATTATATTTATTCTTCTCTTCCCATTACTTCTTCCGCTAATAACCTGTAACTTTCTGCACCAGTAGACTTTGGATCATATAGATTTATTGGTAGTCCGTGACTTGGTGCTTCTGCCAGACGAATATTTCTTGGTATAATTGTTTTGTAAATATTTTGTTTAAGATTATCCTTAACATTTTCGACTACTTGTAATGACAGATTTGTTCTTGAATCATACATTGTAAATACCACACCTTCAAGTTCAAGTTGTGGATTTAGTTTTTTCTTTACAAGATTAATCGTATGTATAAGCTGTGTTAATCCCTCTAATGCATAATATTCACATTGAATTGGAACCAGAACAGTATCAGCTGCCGTCATTGCATTAACAGTAAGCATACTTAATGAAGGAGGACAATCAAGTATAATATAATCATATCTGTCTCTTACTTCTAATATACTTTCTTTTAAAATATACTCTCTATTATCTACGTCAATTAAATCAATCTCTGCACCTGCAAGATTCACATTAGATGGAAGTATATCAAGATTATCAATTATATTTTCTACTATTGCATCTTTAATATTACATTCTCCCAATAATACCTCATAAACTGTTTTTTCAATGTCTGTCTTAGATAATCCAAAACCACTTGTCGTATTTCCCTGCGGATCAATATCTATTATAAGAATCTTCTGTCCAGCTTCTGCAAGACATGCTGCCAAATTTATAGCTGTTGTTGTTTTACCAACTCCACCTTTCTGATTTGCTATTGCAATTATTCTTCCCACATTACCCTCTTATTCCATATGTTCTATGTTTCACGTGAAACATAATCTCATATCATTTTATTTAATAAATAACTTTTTTATCATTTTTATTATAGCACACATTGTTACAATATGTTATAACAAATTGTATTTTTTATGTTTCACGTGAAACATAAAAAAATGATATATATATTTCTATTTTGAAATATATATATCATCTCATATTTTTGTTCAATCATAATAAGTAATATTAATTGTTAAACTATTTTATACTAATTATATTATTTTTTATTGCAAACACTGCAGCCTGTGTTCTATCAGAAACACCTATTTTCTTAAATATGTTAGATACATGATTTTTTACTGTTCTTTCACTTATATTAAGTGTCAATGCGATTTCTTTATTAAATGCACCAGATGCAATCATTTTCAACACTTCCATCTCTCGTCTTGTAAGATCTGATACTTTTTCTTTTAATACATCTCTTTCTGCAAGACTAGAATTAAGTAATGGCATAAGAGAAGGTTCAATATATGTTTCACCAGAATAAACAGAAAATATAGCTTTCTTTAATGTATCAAAATCAGAATCTTTTAATATAAATCCGTCACATCCAATTTCTAATGCTTTAACCAGATATTCAATTTCATTATGTATTGTAAGTACAATAACCTTGCATAACATTTTTTGTTGTTTCATTATATTAAGAACCTGAATTCCATCCATATTAGGCATATTAATATCCAATAAAACAATATCAGGTTTTGTCTTATTAGTAAGATTGAGACATTCATACCCATCTCCTGCTTCTGCCACAACATTTATCTCTGAATCAGTTTCTAAAAGTTGTTTTAAACCTTCTCTTACCATTCTATGGTCATCAGCTAATAATATATTAACCGCCATAATTACACCCCTCTCTTACCAAACTGGTATTTCTATAAAAAAATCCGAACCATTATCATATATATATTTAATATTTCCATTTAATAATGCAACTCGTTCTTTTAACATTGTTAATCCAAATCCAGAATTTTTATTTCTATCATAAACAGTATTATAATAATCAAATCCTTTTCCATTATCCTTAAATTCAATAATAACATTGTTATCTTTAAGAGTAACGTTAATTATAATTTCTGTCCCGTTAGAATATTTAATCGCATTACTATTTAATTCATTTATAATTCGAAGTATTGATATAATAAGATTTGAATCGATACTTAATTCATCATCAAAATTAATTGATGAATAATATGTAATTACATTACTTTCTCTATTAAATTTATCAATCATATTCATAATAGCATTCTTAAATCCAAGATCATCAACACTCATTGGTCTTAATTCATATATTATATTTCTCAATTCATTAATTGATTCTTTTATCAATACAACTGAATTGTTAATTTCGAGTTTTGATCTTGTAATATCAGTATTAATAATTTGAGATATAAATTCCTGTTTATGTATTAACGCTGTAAGATTCTGCACAACACTGTCATGAATATCTCTTGATATACGTTTTCGGTCAAGTTCAATAAAATCAATTAGTTTGACATTATCATGTATAGAATCACTCATTGTTTCACGTGAAACATTGGAATCATCATCTCTTAAAATATTAATAAGTTCTTCAATTTTAGTTTCAACATCTTTTTTCTGATTATTCAAAAAATTAATTTTATTATTCAAATTTTGAATCCTGTAATGTTTGTAACCTAATATTATCAGTTTGTTTTAATGAAATCAATGAATGAAATATATCTTCTGACCAGTCTTTTTCTTTATTTAACTTAATAAGATTCTTATCAACAGTTTTTAGCTCAATCTCTGTTGAATGAATTTCATTAGTAATATCATATAATTTTTTCTTATAACAATTTAATTCATTTTCAACATACTGTTTACATAAATTTGACATTATATTACTAACTCCATTCTCAGTTTGTATATTATTAATCAACATTAAATATTATATAAATACTTTATTTATTACCCTTAAAATAATAATTCATAATAAGATATTTCAGAAACTTTTAAGATGATAATACTCTATTAATTACAATAAATAAAGTACTTTTTTACGATAAAGTACTAATTTATATAAAAACATCTTAAAAAGTTCTAATAATTTGTATTTCAGATGATACATTAACATAAATTAATGATTGCCACACACAAAATAATGGAATATAATAATTTTATCTAAAAGTGCGTTAGAACATTTTCTTTCGGAAATTTCAGGAGGCATCTATTATGAATAAATGGCAAAAAATAGGACTGGCAGTAGGTATGGGAACTGCTGTTATTACTACTACACACCTGATTAACAGCATAATATTCAAATTATCTACCGCTAATAATTATACAGGTAAAAGAATAAGAAGCAATTATCAGTGGAAGTTCGGCAATATTGCATATATAACTGCCGGCTCAGGTTCTCCACTTTTACTTATACACGATCTTAATTCTTACAGTTCAAGCTACGAATGGGAACAGACTATAAACAGTTTTGCTAAGAATCACAAGGTTTACGCTATTGATTTATTGGGATGTGGTCATTCTGATAAACCTAATCTTACTTATACAACATTTATGTATACACAGCTTATCAATGATTTCGTGCTCAATGTTATTCGTTCCAAAACTGATGTTGTTGCTACAGCAGGCTCAACACCAATTGTGATAATGGCTGCATTTAATAATCATGCACTGTTTAATAAGATTATTCTTGTTTCTCCTTTATCAGTTGAAGATGCTCTTAAAGGGCCTGATAACTTAAGTGGAATAAGAAGACACATTTTAAATGTGCCTGTTATTGGAACTTCTGTATACAACATTCTGTTTAACAGACCATCTCTTAGAAAGCTTCTTTCAAAAAATTTTATAGATGGAAGAATTCCGGCTGATTATATCAATGCATGCCATGAGAATGCACATCTTGGTGATGCTTCAGCCAAATATCTGTTTATCAGCACTGAATGTAACTTTACTACTGTTACTATCTCAAAAGCACTTTCTGAGCTTGATAACTGTATATACATGATTAACGGTATGCACAATAATAATGACGTTATTGATGAATATATCCACATCAATCCAGCAATTGAAAATGTTATGATTCAGGATGCCAAGAAGCTTCCACAGGTTGAACAGCCGGCTGAATTCGTAAGACAGGCTGAGATTTTTCTTAATTAGTTATCCATCATGAGGTATTTTTATGATATCCTGATAATCAACAGTTAACCAAAAATAAACCCATATTATCCACAATATGATGATTTACTAATCATTTTATGTGAATAATATGGGTTTTCTTTATACTATATTGTGTATACATACTGCTTACGCAACTGGTTCTTTAGAAGGAAGTCCCGCTTTTCTTGGAAACTTTCCAGATGTAGGCTTAATCTTCTTGATATATACTAAAGAACGGTCAATATCAGTACCAGGAAGCTGGAATTTCTTCACTTCTTCTATCGTTCCGCCAAGAACACTGACTGCTTTCTTAGCATTTACTAATTCTTCATCAATATC
>ENA-OOZG01001112-OOZG01001112.1-human-gut-metagenome-genome-assembly--contig:-NODE-1112-length-20024-cov-5.825680_pt1 | contig 20024 bp, 23 predicted proteins | sample MGYA00241706_ERZ501384 | MGnify/ENA primary metagenome ERZ501384 (study PRJEB25962, sample SAMEA2042742) | human gut metagenome | biome: human gut; feature: human-associated habitat; material: faeces...
ACTGACAGCTGCTGAACGGCAGAAATTAAATTTGCGAAAAACTATTGACACTATCTCAGCAGGATTTGAAATCCAAATAGAACCCACTTTGAATTATAGTACGTCATGGCTAACCGTGCAAATGAAAAAAGCCGATGCCCTTTGTCAAACAGGGGCACCGGCCAGATACAGCTTATTTATTGCAATATTCTTTGCCTACACAGCCGGAGCAGCCGCCACCGCAGCAGGAACCATTCTTCCGATCCCTATGGATTTTCCGAACAGCCCATACCGCATAGAGAGCAATCCCGGCCACAATTACACCTGTTACAATCATTTAGACTCCTTTCCGGCTGGCACTCCACAAGTCATCCGCCGTGGGCTGCCAGTTCCTTGCATACGGCTCGCACTTGTCGCAAAGATGGTCTACCGACTCCGGCGACTGCAAATCCGTAGACTTTGCGCCGGTGCGTTTTACCATATCCCTCAAAATCTGCGGGTTTTCCAGCATGGGGCAGGGTCGCAGCATATTTTTGTTGAATGGCTGCCCGTCATGGTAGGCCATGAATAGCGGGGTTTTCAGTGCGTCCAATAGGCTGCAATCGTGAATGTTCACATTGGAATAGTGGATGAACACACAAGGCTCCACATCCCCGGCAGCATTGATGTGGAGATAGTTTCGGCCTCCGGCAATACAGCCGCCGACATACTCTGCATCGTTCTGGAAATCCATGCTGAAAATCGGCTTTGTGTTCCGAAAAGCACGGATACGTTCGTAAACGATTTTTCTCTGCTCCGGCGTGGGCAAAAGTGCTGGTACAGCTTCATTGCCAACGGGCATATAGTGGAAGAACCATACAAACATAGCTCCCATGTCGATCATCATGTCAAAAAACTGTTCGCTGCTGATGTCGGCATAGTTCGCGCTGGTATAGCAGGTTGAAATCCCAAAAGGCAGCTTATGTTCCCGCAGCAAGTTCATGGCCTGCATGACCTTTTCAAATACGCCGTTGCCCCTGCGTCCGTCGTTTGCCTGTTCAAATCCTTCCAGACTGATAGCCGGAACAAAATTTTTTACTCGCAGCATTTCTTTACAAAACGCTTCGTCAATTAGGGTGCCGTTCGTGAATGAGAGGAACGCACAATCAGGATGCCGCTCACACAGGGTAATCAAGTCCTTTTTGCGAACCATCGGCTCCCCGCCCGTGTAGATATACATATAGACGCCCATATCCTTGCCCTGACGGATAATGCTGTCGATGGTTTCCAGACTCAAATTCAGCTTATGGCCGTACTCGGCTGCCCAGCAGCCTGTACAGTGCAGATTGCAGGCCGATGTAGGATCTAACAGAACCGCCCACGGAATATTGCAGTTTTCTTTCTTCCGCATTTCCTCCTGAACGGCACCGCCTTTCAAGGCGGAGTTGATAATAAAATTCTGGAATAGTGTTTTTCGTACCCCAGTATCTAACTGATAGGCTTTCAAAATCAGTTCATACCAGTTTCCCTTTTCTGCAATCGCTTTTCGGAAGGCTGCCCGCTGGCTCTCATACCAGCCATCGGGCAAGGCTTTGTCGATCAGGTTCATTGCTTTGGGAATATTAGTTTCCGGCTCCTTTTCCAGATAATTCAGAACCATGTTTACGGCCGCAGTAAAGGCCGTGTTTTTTACAGACTCGATAATACTCATTTTTTCTTTCTGCTGGCAGAGCTTGTGATCTGCCAGCTTTCCCCCTTGTATTTCTCTATTCTTCGCGCAGAAGATTTCTCATTACCAAAAGTCCAGCGCCGATTACAGAAATAACGACGGCTGAACAGAAGATTTTTTTGAATGTCATATTATCACCTCACAGAAGAAGTCCAATTCGATAAACAGCGAAGGTGACAACCCACGCCACAACCAACTGGAACAATGCAGACAGCAGCATCCAACGAGTGCTGGCCGCTTCCTTGCGAATCGTCGCCAATGTCGCCGCACAAGGAATATACAGCAGGCAGAAAATCATCAGGCAGAACGCATTGAGCTGTCCAAAACCGGCAGCTCCTAAAATGCCAACCAGCGTATTCATACCTGCTCCCGAATTGATATTCGGAACTCCGAACAGGACGGCACAACTGGACACAACAACTTCCTTTGCAGAAATACCGGCAATCAAAGCAACGGCGATCTGCCAGAAGCCCAATCCAATCGGTGCAAAGAACGGCACCAGCCAATGGCCCAAAATGGCTCCGAAGCTCTCTGTCATTTCCGTGGTATAGCCATGAGGCCCAAAATTCAGGATCACCCACATGAGGATAGAAGCCATGAAAATTGTGGTTCCGGCTTTGGTAAGGTAATCCTTCACCTTTTCCCATACATAGATAGCTACGGTTCTGCCACTTGGCGCTTTGTATTCTGGCAGCTCGATCAGCAGATAGTTTTCCGAAGTTTTCCGGTCAATCAGATGGATCACCGCCGCCACAAGAATAGCAACCACCAAACCAATCAGATACATGGAATACGCTACCAGCATAGCCCGGTCTGCAAAGAACATTTCTGCAAACAATATGTAAATCGGCAGACGGGCGCTGCAACTCATAAAAGGCGTAATCAGCATGACTTTGAAGCGGTCACGCCGGTTTTCCAGAGTCCGCGACGCCATGATTGCCGGAACGGTACAGCCAAACCCTAATATCATGGGGATAAATGCCCTGCCGGATAGTCCCAGCTTGCTCATAATTCCTTCCATAACATAGGCAACGCGGGCCATGTAGCCGCTGTCCTCAAGAAAAGCCAAAGCAAGGAACAGGATAAAGATGTTTGGCAAAAAGGTCAGGATACCGCCTACACCGGCGATAATGCCATCTACCAGCAGAGAGCAAAGCACTTCATTGACACCGGCGGCAACCAGCCCATCACTGATTAAGGCAGACAGGCTTTCAATCCCCATCTCAAAATATCCTTTCAGCCAGTCCCCAATCGTAAAGGTCAGGAAAAATACCACGGCCATGATAACAAGGAAAATGGGGATGCTCCATACCTTATGTGTCAGCACACGATCCACTTTCTCCGTCAGGGCATCCTGCCGGTCTTTATTTACCAGAACTTCCCTGATAATCTCCTGAATGAAATCGTATTTCTCGTTAATGATGTCTGACTCATAATTGCGATCCAGCACATCGGGCAGGTCAACCGGGTAGTTTGCTGTGATCTCCTTATCCTGCTCCAACAGCTTAATCGCATACCAGCGATAATTTGTCAGGCCCGGATACTTCCTTTTCAGCTCCGCCATAATAAGGTCAATCTTATCCTCAATGGCATCACTATAAACCATTGCATACTCGGAATGGTGGTCGTGCCGGTGCTTAGACGTATATTTGTGGTGATGGATCAGGCAATCCGGGTCTTTGCAGTCCTTGTGGTGCGCTGCTGCGTGCAGCAGCACATCCAGACCTGTCCGTTTTCTTGCAGAAACCGGAATTACCGGGATACCCAGCATTTCGGGAAGCCGGTGTGTGTCAATTTCCATGCCCCGTTTCTCTACAATATCCATCATATTCAGGGCCAGCACAACCGGCTTTCCCAGCTCCAAAAGCTGTAAAGTTAAGTACAAATTTCGTTCCAGCGCAGAAGCGTCTGCAACGTCAATAATTACATCGACTTCATCACTAAGTATGAACTGTCTGGATACCTGTTCCTCCATTGTATAGGAAGTCAGGCTGTAAGTACCGGGAAGGTCTACCAGACGGATGTTCATATCGTGGTCTTTAATGGCTCCCTCTACCTTCTCAACAGTAACACCCGGCCAGTTTGCCACTTTCAGGTTTGCGCCGGTATAAGCGTTGAAAAGTGTGGTTTTCCCGCAATTTGGATTTCCGATGAAGCCGATAGTCAGATTTTCACCCATCGGAATTTACCCCACTAAAATGTTTTTTGTGATATTGCGCCCTAAAGCGAAGCGTGTCCCGCGTATTTTTACGATCAGGATACCATGTCCTTTGCTATTCAGGACGGTAACAGGAGTGCCGCGTGTCATTCCTAATGCTTCAAGGCGCTTTTCAATGTTCACAGGCAACTTAATATCTTGCACTTTATAATTATTTCCTATGGTTCCGTCACAGAGGTACATAGCTGTCCCTCCTTAACGTAAAGTCTGCGATGTAGGCGGCATTTTGCGAAATTCGGAAGCCATCATCGCAATGGTAATCACTACCAGAACAGCGTCCGTTAAAGCAATCGCCAGCCATACGCCACGGATACCCAGCCCGCCAATCATCGGCAGAAGCACACACAGGGGAATAAACAGGATGATTTGGCGGAAAAGAACCAGCCATGTTGCTTTGTTTGCTTTACCCAAAGACTGGAACAGCGTTACCGCAATCAGGAAGCTGCCCTGCAAAATATAGGTACTGAACATGATGCGGAAGTTTGTCGCACCCGACGCTGCAACACCCGGCGTTGTAATGAACATGGAAAGCACCTGCTCCGGGAGTAGCTCGGCGGGTATCCAGAACAGCAGGGACAGGACGGTGGCGGCTGCGATAAATACTTTTGTCAGCAGCTTTACACGGTCGTAATCTTTCGCCCCGTAATTCGTACCGGCGGCAGGCTGGAAGCCCTGACTGATCCCCCACAGAGGAACAAATGAGAAGTTCCAGAAGCGCAGAGCCGCACCCAAAAGGATTTGCGATGTTTCCCCTCCATAGTTGGCTGCCACACGATAGATCACCGTCTGCTGAACCAAAGTCAAGACCTGCATTAACAGGGCGGAAACACCAACAGCAAGCACCTGTCGGAGAATAGGGCCGTCAATGCGGATGCGTCCGATTTTGACATTGGGGCTTTTCTTCTTGAAGTACCTCACGGTAATCACAGCCTGAACAAACTGCGAAAGTACGGTAGCATAGGCAGCCCCCTCAATTCCCATGCCATAGGGGTTCAGGAGCGTAATAAAAATCGGGTCAAGGATAATATTCAGAATAGCACCGCTGGCAATAATGAACATTGCCTTTTTCAACTGGCCTTCTCCACGAATAACCATGTTAGCACTCTGAAAGAAGTTTACAAACAGGGAACCGGCGAAAACGATCCGAAGATATTTTTCCGCATAATTCAGGATATTGTCACTTGCTCCGGCCAGAGATAAAAGCTGACGGGTAAAGACCATGCCTATAACTGTATAAATAACAGACAGGATCACAACAGCGGCAACCAGATTTCCCATGATCTTCTTCACGGTATCTTCATCTTTTTTACCGATGGCCCTTGAAAGGACAGAGGCGGAACCAACACCCAGCATGGCCGCAGAACCAGCGTTAATCAGGGTAAAGGGATAGGAAACGGATACCGCGCCCATCTGCACAGACCCAACCATCTGTCCCACGAAAATAGAGTCCATCATGTTATAAAGCCCGACCACTACCATGCCGAGAACCGCAGGAATACTAAGTTCCAGCATCAATGAGAACGGGCGCTGTGTCAGCAGTTTTGTTCTTGTATCCAGTGATTGTTTCATCACTCTACCTCCTACATATTTATTAGCCACGTCTAACCATGTAAAAGTATATAAGATTGCAAAAGGTTTGTACGCTCCAAACCGCAGGATTACCAATCCAATCTGACACGAAATCAGGAGCGAAAAGGGACAAGCCCCTTTCCGCTCCTGATGTCATTGTACCATCTTTTCCAGTAGTCTTAGGGCTTCTTCCAGCTTTGGATTTTCAACGTCAGTTTGCAACGCTTCCCGAACACAGCTTCGGATATGAGCTTGCATAATTTGTTGATTGGCGCTTTTTAATAAAGCTTGTGTTGATTGGAGTTGGGTAGATATATCCACACAATAGCGATCTTCCTCAACCATTTGCAGGATACCATCTATCTGACCTCTTGCAATTTTCAATTTGTGAACTATATCGCTTTTCTTTGCTTTCATAGGCTGCCTGCTTACTGGATGCTTACTACCTGATAACCGGCTTCCTCAACAGCAGTTTTCAGCACATCATCCGGCACATCTTGGTTGAGTTGTACTTGTGCCATTTTCTTTTCAAGGCTGACCTCGACCTGCGTGATACCCTCGATCTCCCGTAATGCTTTGTCAACGTGCTTAACACAGTTTCCGCAGACCATACCTTCGATGTTCATTACTTTTTCCATTTGAATTACTCCTTTATCTTCTTTTTGAATTTGTTTTTGTTCGTACATTTGGGATGTACCCGGCTCTGTATGGGATGTGTGTTTTGCCTTGAACCATCTTAAACGCAGGGCGTTAGATACCACAAATACAGAACTAAAGCTCATAGCAAAAGCGCCAATCATGGGATTTAATTTCAGGCCAAATGGCAGATAGAACAGGCCAGCCGCCACAGGTATGCCGATGATGTTGTAAATAAATGCCCAAAACAGGTTTTGCTTGATATTGCGGATAACCGCCTTACTAAGCTGAATTGCAGTAGATACATCCAACAAATCACTTTTCATCAGGACAATATCTGCCGACTCAATCGCAACATCGGTTCCGGCTCCGATAGCGATACCAACATCCGCTCTGGCAAGAGCCGGAGCATCGTTGATACCGTCACCGACCATCGCCACCTTCTTACCGGCGCTCTGCAAGCGGCGGATCTCCTTCTCCTTGTCCTGGGGGAATACCTCTGCCACAACACGATTCACGCCTACCTGACGCCGAATCGCTTCTGCGGTCATTGCATTGTCGCCGGTCAACATGACCACCTCAATGCCCATGCCGGTCAATTCCGCTATGGCCTGTCTGCTGGTGGGCTTGACTACATCTGCCACGGCAATGACTCCAATAAGCTGGCCATCACGGGCAAAGAACAGAGGTGTTTTCCCATCAACGGCCATTTCCTCGCCCAACTGAAGGAGTTCGCCACCATTGATGCCGTTTGCCGCCATCAGTCGGCGGTTTCCGGCAAGGCACATTTCGTTTTCAATCTGACCCACAAGGCCCTGGCCGGGAATCTGCTTGAAATCGTCCACCGGGAGGAAGGAAAGTTCTGCTTTTTCGGCCTCTGCCACTATTGCGTCTGCCAGCGGATGCTCGGACAGCTTTTCCAACGAAGCAGCAATTTGCAGCAGTTCCTTTTGCCGAACGCCCTCTTTGCAGAGCATATTTGTCACCACGGGCGTACCCTGGGTAATTGTGCCGGTCTTATCCAACACGACCGTATCAATGTTATGGGCCGTTTCCAGGGCCTCTGCTGATTTAATCAGAATACCGTTGCTTGCACCCTTGCCGGTTCCGACCATAATGGCCGTAGGCGTTGCAAGGCCCAGCGCACAGGGGCAGGAAATAACCAGAACCGAAATGCCGATAGACAGGGCGAATTCAAATCCATATCCCAACAGTAGCCAGACAACAACCGCAATCAGCGCAATGCTAATAACTACCGGCACAAACACGCCGCTGACCTTATCAGCCAGCTTCGCAATGGGGGCCTTGGAGCTGGTTGCTTCATCCACCAGTCGGACGATCTGTGCCAGCGCGGTATCATCGCCCACCTTGGTGGCCTGCATTTTGAAATAGCCGGATTTACTTGTGGTCGCGCCGATCACTTTGTCCCCGATATGCTTCTCTACCGGGATGCTCTCACCGGTCAGGGCAGATTCATCAACGGAGGAAAAGCCTTCAATGACAATACCATCCACCGGCACAGATTCACCGGCTTTAACAATCAGTGTTTCGCCCAACAGCACTTCTTCCACAGGCACTTGAAGTTCTTTTCCGTCCCGCTCTACGGTGGCCGTTTTAGGAGCCAGATTCATCAGCTTTGTGATTGCATCCGAGGTTTTGCCTTTCGCGCGGGCCTCCAGGGTTTTGCCCAAAGTAATGAGTGTCAGGATCATGCCCGCTGACTCAAAATACAAGTCCATCATAAAGCTGTGAACCGTAGCCATGTCCCCATGACCGAAACCGATGCCGATTTTGTAGATGGCGTAAATGCCATAGATAATCGCAGCACTGGAACCTATTGCAATCAGCGAGTCCATGTTAGGAGAACCGTGGAACAGGGTCTTGAAGCCCATCCGGTAGTATTTGAAATTGATAAATACCACAGGAATGAGCAACAGGAATTGTGTAAATGCAAAGGTGATTGCATTTTCCATTCCCAGCAAGCCTGCCGGGAGCGGCCACCCCATCATGTGACCCATAGAAATGTAAAACAGCGGGATTGTAAACAGGGCAGAAAGCAGCAGCCGCTGTTTCATCTGCTTGTATTCTGCCTGCGCCGTACTGACCTCCGGTTTTGCTGCCGATGTGGTCGTGCGGCTCTTGTTTTGCGTGGAGGCTTTGGGAATCGCGCCATAACCGGCCTTTTCAACGGCCTGGACGATTCCCGCCGTATCCAGAACGGATTCATCATAAGAAGCAACCATGCTGTTTTTTAACAGGTTGACGGACACTTCTTTGATGCCAGGTAGCTTTGCCACGCTCTTTTCCACTCTGGTAGAGCAGGCCGAGCAAGTCATACCCGTAATGTCAAATTGCTCCTTTTGCAAAATCATCCCTTCTTTCGTATTGGATTTTTGTGCGAGTACCCCTCCCCCGTAGGGGACTAAATACCGTTATGAAAAGGGGCATTTGACATCTTGGGGGAAAGATGCCATAGCCCCGATCATATAGTTTACGCACAAGGTCTTTGACCATTTTTTATTATAGCGAGCAACATTGTTTTTGTACGCTCTGATGAGCAGACTTTTAACTCCATTTAGCTGTTTTACGAGAAGAACAAGGGAGCTTGCTTCAACAGCAAGCCCCCTGTATGTCAGAGCATTATTATTTTTTCCTGCTTGAGATAAAACCTGAAATGCCAGAAACCAAACCGACTATCAAGGAAATTCCCGCTAAAATCAGAACTATGAAAGCCGAATCGCTGCCGTCAAAGCCCAGCGCCGTTAAAGCGTATAGAAATACAAGAGTGAGCATCATACAGAAGATGCCGAAAAGAATTTTTGTATTGCTTTCCATATTTATCATTTCCCTGCTTAATTCGCTCTAAGGGTGACGGGCGCTGCTGTATATTTTGAATATATAATATCGAGAACACCAGAAAATGTTGGAGTAACACCAGAAGCACTTACTGAACCTCCGATTGTAATTTTACCACTCAATTTTGTATGAGCGTATGCTGCTCTTGCCTCAGTAGTATCAGATGTAAGTACCCTAAAACGGATTGTAGAAGTAAGTTTAGTTGTCTCGGCAAAATTGACTGGTGTACCTAAGCCGGCCAGGTGCATACAAGAGATAGTTTTAAGGTCACATTTGGTGCCAATCGCATGAGATTGAGCAAAATCCAATTCAATCAGATCTGAACTTTCGATAAAATGAGGATTTTGGTTGTTTGTTTCAGGCCCATATTTTTCTGTTCCGTTCCAACTAAAAGTCTTTCCACACTCAGAACATTTTCCAGTTTCACTAAATGTACTTGTAATTACATAAGAATCATCAAAAGTACCACCATATACAATCGCAAAGGTATCTGTAAATCTAAAAGCAGGATATTTGAGCCATGTTGCAGTACCACTCAATGTGAATGGAGTTCCATTTGACCCTTTGGTTCCTTTTGATGCAGTCGTTGTGATCTGAATATAACCATCATCGGATTCCCAAGATGCAGCAGGCGAGATGTCAGAATATTCCAAAAGGATTTCGACTTCTTCCGGTGTAAGTTCTTCGACTGTGCCATCTTCCTTCGCTCTAAATATTTGCTCCACGGTTGAGATTTCTGTGAAATCAAGGGTTTCTAAAATTGTTTCATCAGAAAGACCATCATAAGACTGCCCCGTATAGTCCATTACATACTCTGCTAATTCAATATCTGAAATAGCAGGAATTTCTTCTTTTGCCGCAACATAAAACTCCTGCAAATTTGAATAGACTATTTCAGTATTAGAAACCGATACAGAGATATATTCATCCGCAAGGACAGAAAGCCCCGGTATCTCTGATTCTGCGGCCAATGCGTTTGAAGATAACATTGAAAAACACATGGCCATTGTCAAAAAAGCTTTTACAAATTTTTTCATTATTAGTCCTCCTTCGTTATTTTGAATTATCAAAATGAAGTATTTAGATTTTCAAATACAGTAATCAATCTTTTCCTTTAGAGAGGAAATATATGATTCCCGCTCCGATAATGCTTATTGATACCACAACACCAATACCTGGATTGAAAAAAGCACACATAGTACCCGCTATCACGCTAACTATCCCAAATAGAACAGAAATTAAGACTCTCAATTATTGCTACCGCCTAATTTTATAATTTGGAACAATCCCAAAGATCTCTAAAACGCGATTTTACATTTGACTTCATTATAACTGAATATTTTCATTTGCGTCCGCTCCATAAAGGAGCTTTTTTTATCCAAAAAGAAAAACGCAAATTGCAAGTGCAAGTTGGACACCCGCACGGTAAAAATTAGTTAGCTGACAGAAGCGGCGTAGACAGAATCCAGGAACTTCTCGTACAGTTCCTCGGGGGTACGGTAGCCGAGCTTCTTCCGAGGGCGTCCGTTCAGTTCGTCAGCAGCATACAGGATGTCCTCTGGGGAGTAGTCCTCAATGGATGCACCCTTGGGAACAAAGGCACGGAACAGGCCGTTGTGACGTTCGTTCTGGGGACGCTCCCAAGAGGTGTACGGGTGAGCGAAGAATACTTTGCTGCCCCAGCTCTCAACCTGAGCAAAGCCGGAGAACTCGGAGCCGTTGTCCACGGTAATGGTCTTGAATACCTGGCCGAAGCGGTCGCCGTACTCCTCTTTGAGCTGCCGCATAGCATCCAGCACGGAAGCGGAGTCCTTTCCGGGGATGCGCATGGCGATGTAGTTCTCGGTTTTCTTCTCCAACAGGGAGAGAACAACCGCCTCTTTGCCAGCCCTTTTGCCAACCACGGTATCGCCCTCCCAGTGGCCTTCCTCAATGCGTAGAGCGGCGATTTCGGGGCGCTCGGAGATACCGTTGCCATAATTCTTCTTGTTCTCACGAGCCAAAGAAGCCTTGTGCTGCTTGCGTTTCAGAGCCTCCGGCAGTTCTGTCGCAGTCAAGCTGAGTTTGCCAGCCCACACTTCATTGTAGAGGGTATGGGTGCAGACCATTTCTTCAGGTGCAAACAAGCCGTGCAGTCTGGCGTAGCCGACACAGGCATCCAGAGACCACTTATGGACTCGTACTTGCGTTGTAGTCCAATTCAGAAAGCAGGTGCAGGACAGTATCTTGTGATTACGCTTTGAACGCACTCTATTTGCCTTGTAAACGGCCTCTCCTCGCTTTGCAGAGTAGCCGGGGGGTCTGCCTTTGTTGCTCTTACGAGGCGGTGTGCCTCGGCGCAACTCGTTTCCGACGGTGGTGGGGGAACAGCCAAGTTCTCTGGCTATGGCTCTGTTTGAAAGCCCATGCCGCTTGAGATACTGGATAGCTCCTCTTTCTTCTCGCCCGAGATGCTGTCCCTTCTTGCGTTCTGCGGCAACTGTGATATACTGTGTGCAGTCCATAGTGATTGCGCTCCTTCTGGTGAATGTGGTGTGGGAACTTCATTCTACCATACGAGTAAAATCACTATGGATTTTCTTTTCTCAAGTGTCCAACTTCATTATGCAATCAACCCCAAAAAGAAAAAGAACTGTTTGCCAAATCCAAACAGCAGGATTTCCAATCCAAAAGGAAGTATCCGCCTCAAATCCGTTGACGGAAGCCGGGTCTGCAAATATACTAAGAGCCATGAACGATTAAATAATCTTTTAATTGTTCAGCCATGTCAAACCAACCAAATACTTTAGGAAAGGGGGTCTTTCTGATGAAAAAGACCATTAAATTGATTGACCTTGACTGCGGCCACTGTGCCGACAAAATCCAGAAAGCGGTTCAGAAGATCGACGGCGTAAACAGCGTGGAAGTAAACTTCCTGAGCCAGAAGATGGTTCTGGACGCCCCGGATGATCGGTTCGACGCAGTTCTGGCCGAGGCTAAGGCCCTTATCAAAAAGATTGAGCCGGATGTGACGGTCAAGGCATGAGAAAAAGCTGAACACCGGCTGCCAGAAACGGCAGCCGGTGTTCGACTGAAAGGAGATGTTTATTATGACACGAAAACAAAAGCGCCTGCTGTTCCGCATTATCGTTGCAGCGGTGCTGTTTGCAGCCGGTAGTCTGCTCCCGTTGGGGCCAACTGTGGAAATGGGAATATTTCTGGTCTGCTATGCGGTGATCGGCTGGGATATTGTCTGGAAAGCTGTCACCAACATCCTGCATGGACAGGTATTTGACGAAAACTTTCTTATGACGATTGCAACGATTGGCGCACTGATCTTGGGGGAACATTCCGAGGGTGTGGCCGTTATGCTGTTCTATCAGGTGGGAGAATGGTTCCAGTCCTATGCGGTTTCCAAATCCAGAAAATCCATTGCCAGTTTGATGGACATTCGCCCGGACTATGCGAATGTAGAACGGAACGGAAAACTGGAACAAGTTGATCCAGACGAGGTAAATATCGGTGATACGATAGTCGTAAAACCCGGTGAGCGTGTTCCTTTGGATGGCAAGATCATCAAGGGAACGTCTGCTTTGGATATTTCGGCCCTCACAGGTGAGTCTATGCCCCGTGATGTGGAACCCGGCATGGAAGTAATCAGCGGGTGTATCAACCAGACGGGCATTTTGACAATCCAGACCACCAAAAAGTACGGCGAGTCTACGGTTGCAAAGATTTTAGACCTTGTAGAAAACGCCAGCGACAAAAAAGGAAAAACAGAAAATTTCATCAGCCGTTTTGCCCGTTATTATACCCCGATTGTGGTATTCGCGGCGATTGCCCTTGCCATCCTTCCGCCCCTTGTTACCGGGCAGCCATTCAGCGTTTGGATTTACCGTGCGCTGACCTTCCTTGTTATTTCCTGTCCCTGCGCTCTGGTTATCTCCATTCCGCTTAGTTTCTTTGGCGGTATTGGCGGAGCATCCAAAATCGGCGTTCTTGTCAAGGGAAGTAACTATTTGGAGTCGCTGGCCCATACGGAAGTTGTCGTGTTTGATAAGACCGGCACACTGACGAAAGGCTCTTTTGCGGTAAGCCAGATCAAGGCCATAGATATGAAAGAAGAACAGCTTTTGGAGCTGGCCGCCTATGCGGAAGATTACTCTAATCACCCGATTTCGCAGTCTATCCAAAAGGCATACGGAAAGAAAATAGACAACAGCCGGATCAGTGATGTGCAGGAAATTGCCGGTCACGGTGTCCGGGCCGTCATAGACGGAAAAACTGTTCTGGCCGGAAATGCAAAGCTGATGAACCGGGAGAATATTGCTTATACCCCGTCGGACGCTATCGGCACAGTGATTTATCTGGCCTGCAACGGAAAATATGCGGGATACATTGTCATTGAGGATGAAGTCAAAGCAGACGCCCCGGCTGCAATCAGGGCATTAAAAGAGGTCGGCGTCAGAAAAACGGTCATGCTCACAGGGGATGCGGATGCTGTTGGTAAAAAAGTGGCGCAAAAGCTGGGACTCGATCAGGCATATACCGAATTGCTCCCGGCAGATAAAGTTGACCGCGTAGAAGCAATGTTGAAACAGACCAGCGAAAAAGGAAAGCTGGTATTTGTGGGTGACGGGATCAACGACGCGCCGGTACTGGCCCGTGCAGATGTGGGTATCGCTATGGGTGGCCTCGGCTCCGACGCGGCGATTGAGGCTGCGGATGTGGTTCTGATGACGGACGAACCCTCGAAGATTTCCGCTGTTGTGCGGATTGCCAGAAAGACGATCCGCATTGCAAATGAAAATATTGTTTTCGCCTTGGGCGTAAAGCTCTTAGTCCTGATTTTAGGGGCTACGGGTTATGCCAATATGTGGGCGGCTGTTTTTGCTGATGTCGGGGTATCGGTGATTGCTATTCTGAACGCAATCCGGGCCATGCGGGTAAAGAAATTTCTCCCCCCGGTGCATTGATACAAAAGCAGAGATATAGAAATGCGCCGTTGCTTCCAATGATAGGCAGCGGCGCATTTCGTTTATTAGTCGGTTGGACAGGATATTTCAAATAAGGCATCTACTGTTTTATGGAGAAGTTTTGCGGGGGCTGTGTTGGATAAGGTGTAATAAACCTCTTTCCCCTCCCGGCGGCTGGTAATAAGGCCGCTGCGTTTCAGATTTTTCAGGTGATGGGAAATCGCCGGTGCGCTCATATCAACGGCAGCGGCCAGATTGCAGACACATTCCTCACTATGACACAACAGCCACAACAGCCGCAGCCGGGATGGGTCACTTAACTGCTGAAACAGAAATGCTATTTCCCGAAAATTTTCTTCGGCAGGCATTTTATCTAAAACCTTTTCAATATCTTGTCCGTGGTTGTGGGGCAAATGGTAGTGTGACATATCGCCGCCTCCCTTCCAAAATAGAATAACCACAAACGATATAGCTGTCAAATACGAAAGGTCGGATAACACTATGGAACAACAAAAGCTATGCGTATTCATGCCTGATACGGCAGACATGGATAAGCTGTCTGAACTGCACAAGGCAATGGGTGACTTTACCCGGATGAAAATTCTGTGGGCGCTGATGAAACAGGAATATTGCGTAAAGGAACTTGCCGCACAAATGAATATGTCCGGATCTGCAATTTCCCATCAGTTAAAAATCCTGAAAATGGCAAGGCTGGTCGCCTCACATAAGGTCGGCAAGAATGTATTCTATACTCTTTGCGACGAACACATTAAATGGATTTTAGAAGAAACCTACGCCCATATTTCTGAAAGATGAAAAGGCGCAGCCCTGTGAAAAGGGTTGCGCCTTGATATGGTGGCTCTTTACAGCTTGTCGTAGGAAACCAGATCGCTCATGGGGATGCGCTGGGCATCAAAACGGTTCAGATCACCTTCACCCTCCGCAGAGTAACCAACGACAAGAATGTTGACCGGTTCCAGATTGGCAGGCAGGTCAAACTCTTTGCTCAAAACATCCGGCTTGAAATAGCAAACCCAAACGCTTCCGAGGCCCAGTTCGGTTGCTTGCAGCATCATGTGGTCGGTCAGGATAGAAGCGTCGATGTCGCCGGTCTGCTTTTTGTCAAAAGGCCGTACCCATGCCTTGTTGTGATCCGCGCATACGATGATTGCCAGCGGTGCGCCATAGATGTTTGCCGCCTTGCTCACTTTGGCAAGGGCCCCATCACTCTGGGCGACAATCAGGTGAACCGGCTGCAAATTTGCCGCCGTAGGTGCAACGTGTGCTGCCTCCAAAATCTTGTTCAGTTTTTCCGGCTCCACCTTCTGGTCGGTGTAGTCCCGGACAGAAAAACGCTTTTTGGCGATTTCAAGTAATTCCATAGTTCAAAGTCCTTTCCGTGTATTTTATGTGTCAAATCAACCATCGACTATATTGTAACACCGCAGAAAAATTCCACAAGAATGTACTTTCCGGGAAGATAGTTCCCAAAAGGAAAGTGCCCATCCTAACATGAGAGGTATTGATATGCAAGAAGAAAAAGAGATTTTTAGCTGCCCCGTAGAAGCAACGCTTTCTCTGATCGGCGGCAAATACAAGCCCCTGATACTCTGGCACCTGATTGAACAGCCGCTTCATTACATGGAGCTGCAACGACTTATCCCAAAAGCCACGGCAAAAATGCTTTCCCAGCAGCTCCGCGACTTACAGCAAAGTGGTTTGGTATCAAGGGAAGTGATACCCGAGAACCCACCTAAGACGATTTACTCTTTGACGCCGTTTGGTAGAAGCATCATTCCTGTTTTGGAAGCAATGTGTAATTGGGGCACCGGCTATCTGGACGGTCTGGATGTGCAGACGCCATGCTGTCCGTCCACTAAAAAGTAGAAAATCAGGCACAGCCCATGCCGGTACATGAGGTTGTGCCTGATTTTTATATTTGGGATTGCCGCACATAGTTACACAGAAGCGCGAAATCTACATTGGGATTTTCTTTCTTAATTTTGTCCATATATGCTTCCGCCTGACGGTGCAGCTCCGGCTTTTGCAGATCATCCAAAAAGAAAAATACATTCAGCCTGCGGCCTACGGCAAACAATAGCCGTTCTTCCGGCGGGAGTCGCAGGAAACGGTCAATGTCTGAAAGCATTTGACGCTTCTCTGTCAGTAGATTGCCGCGAACTTCCAGAAGCAGGTTGATGATATGCTCATTCACATAGTAGCTGTCCATTTCATTAAGGTATTGTAAAAATAGCCGCTGTTAGGCGGGTTGTTATAAATAAAAAAGGACACGACGATACCTCCCCGATACCGCCGTATCCTTAAAAAAGGGCAACTTTAATACACCCCCCGCAATCCTATTTTTCAAAAAAAGAAAACGGCGGCTGAAAAATTATTTTCCAACCGCCGCTTTGCATTAGCCGCTAAAACAGCGGTTAGTGAATAAACTGCCCGATTATCTACTTATTATCGCGTTAATACTTCTACTACAACATCGCCTTTGGTTTCGGGAACAATAGTGATCGAAAAGCAAGCTGTTTCCGTTGTATTTGCAGGAATGTTTATTTTATCATTACATGGAGCAGAGGAATTGACGATATACATTGTTTCTTCCGCGTTCTCATAGGTAAGACGGATTTCTATTGTCCCACTTTCACAAGTTGCGTCCACTTTGAATTGATAGTCTGTATCGGCTTCAAGTGTGATCGTCTTTTCATACTCGCTATATTCTTCCTCATACTCTTCGGGGATAAAGTGATATTCAAAACTTCGTAAAGAAGTAAACTCGTCGGCTTCACTGTCGTTACAGGCCGTAAGAGCAAAGATAAGGCAAATAGCAAGTAAATAAACTCCGATTTTTTTATATTTCTTCATCACTTAAAATCCTCCCGTCTTGAATGGTAATTAGTCTTTTGGCGTATGACGCGACATTTTTATCGTGTGTGATAAGAATGACAGTCTTTCCCATGTTGTTTAATTCCGAAAATACTCGCATAATTTCATTTCCCGTCTTGCTGTCTAATGCGCCTGTTGGCTCGTCCGCAAGTATTGTTTCGGCTCCGCATACAATCGCCCTTGCGATTGCTACTCGTTGCTTCTGACCGCCGGATATATTCGACGGTTTCTTTTTGGCTAAATTAGATATGCCTACAAGTTCCAATGCAGATAAGACCCTTTTCTTTCGTTCAGCTTTTGATATTTGCTGCTTTATCAATGGTACTTCTACATTTTCCAATACGGTATAATCCCCGATAAGGGCAAAGTTTTGAAAGACAAATGATATTTTTTTACCGCGAATGGAAGATAAGCGTTTTTCCTTTGCACCCTCTAAATCTTCGTTATCAAGCAAATATTGATAAGTATTGCAGATTATATGCCGCTTGTCGGTACAGCTTTGCAATATGGATATAGCGATAGTTGGGAATTTTTCTTTATGAGCTTTTGCGGCTCTACTCTTACGATTGCCATTCCAGCCCTGCTTGTAATTATAATTGCTGTATCAATGGTCTTTTCCAGCGAATACAGCATGAAAACTGATGTGCTTATCCTGACTACAAAACATGGGAAAAACAAACAGATTACAGCGAAACTATGGGCATCTCTTATATTTGCTACTCTGGTTATAAGCGGTGTATTTATCCTCTTTTGCATTGCCTTTGGACTGCAATATGGCCTCGCCGGGTGGAATACTTCGATCCAGACTAACTTTGGTCTTTCTCTTATGGCCATAGAAATACCTCTCAACAACTTGCAGCTTCTTTTATTGGGATTCCTGATTGTTTGGGCAGCAAGCATTTTCACCGCCTCCATTACCGCCGTATTGTCTGCTATTACAAAGACACCTTTTTCATCCTTGATTGTGGCACTTGTTGTATTTGGGCTTCCCGGTATTATTCGTCAGATGCTCAATCAAAATCCGCTTCGGGATATTTTGATTGCATTTCCGATAAACGCCGTGAATGTTCAGGAGGTGTTACGGCTACCGATCAATACTCAGTCAATTTTTTATAATCATCCTTATGCTCCAGCAGCCAGTATTGGGATAGTAACTTTATGTATTTTGATTCTTTCGAGCGCCATAACTCATACAGCGTTTAGGAATCATCAGCCGCTTTGATAGGAACAATTCTCACATCTGGAAAGAGCTTTGCAATATAAAAATTCTCGTTATGATAGGAGGTGTTGAAAAATAGAGCGTGTTAATAACGAAAGCTATGAATGGTTTCTTGTTGCCAAGGCGAACGGCAAGCAGATAGTACAATATTTTTGTCCAAATGAAATTGTAGGGGATATGGTAAAAACCCTTGCAACATTTCAAATGGGAGAAAAGACACAGCCGAATGAAGCAGTTATAAATCGGTTTAGGGATGTTGTAGAAGGTGGCATTATTTCATGCGAAATGGTGTCCAGACTGACGGGGATAAGCGAAGAATATTTGAAAACATTATTATCAGGAATCAGTGAAGTATATGATACGAAAAAGATTATTGCTTTGACAGAATTACTTGAAAAGGTTAAATAATAAGACAGCAGAAAGATATGCTTATTCACCGCTTGCCCCACAGCCAATGCTCATGTTATGATACTTCCCAAAACCACGAAGGGAGGGACAGATTGTAACCCGTCAACCAGCACTATGAGGATAAGGGAATGAACAATACAGAATTAGCGTATCAGATAGAAATGCTGACGCAGACCGTTGGGCGGCTCTGTGAAGCCGCGCATCTGGATGGGATGCTGGAAAATATTGCTCTGCAACACCGCTTTACCAAAGAGCAATACACTGGAATTTGGGGAACCATGCAGAGAAGAACCACACACGGCCATTGTGATAAGGCCGCGCTGAAAGCGGAGCTGGATGCTCTCTTTCCGCAGCCGCTCCCGGATCTGGTGTTTGCTCAAATCCTGCGGGGCTTTTTAATCAGCAACCGCAAGGACAAAACCACCGAAAGCGTTACCTATCAGAATATCTACCGCATTTTACATGAAATGAACATGACAACCATATAAGCGTGATAAACGCCGGATGCAGCCACAAGGCCGCGTCCGGCGCTTTTGATGGATTACATTGGATAAGTTATATTAGCTGTGTCTGGGTGAATCAGAACCACCGGCACATCGTTCTCCCGTGCATACCGGACACACTGCATTGTCCCGGAGCGCAGATTCCGCACATCGTCATAAACCGCCACCAGGTAATTGGCCTGATCCACCATGTAGCAATTTCTCTTGATATAGCTCTCCCGGCAATCCTCGTTTCCGATGACCTCTTTTTTGCTGCAATGTTGCAGGATAAACTCCATCCGGCGCTTGCTGCGCTGATCCCACTTGGCATCATGGCCGACAAACGGCAGGGCTACAACCAATTCAATATCTTCGTATCCAGGCTGTTCCTTCAGACGAAGGATTTGTTCAGCCGCCCACATATCAACACCCAGGGCGCCGCCAACATAAAAGCGCCGGACTTCCTTTTCATCATGTAGCTTTCGGAACACCTCCAGCATACTGGCTTTGATCTTCTTACAAAGGGCATAATCTTCACTGTATTTGAACTTGAACCGGCTTGGCCGGTGTCCAGTAATAGCACAAACGCATTCATTCATGCGGTTTCCTCCTGTTCTAATAGCTGTCAACACATAGAAAACAAAAATAACTCATTTAATAAGGCATAAACGAAATCATCAGCCAAATTATAACACAAATAATATTCAATATCCAGGGAACCTTTCTGATATGCTAACAATCAGAGAGGTGAACTTATGGACGAAGAATTTATCCGCAATCGGATCACGGAGCTGCGGTTGAAAAAAGGCATTTCTGAATACCAGTTGAGCTTGGAACTGGGGCAAAACCGTGGCTACATCCAAGCTATTTCCTCCGGCCGGGCATTGCCTTCCATGAAGCAATTCTTAAATATCTGCGAATATTTTGAAATAACGCCCCTGCAATTTTTTGACGCTACCGAAAACACCCCACAGCTTGTCAGAAAGGCGTTGGATGGCATCAGGACATTATCAGATGATGATTTAATTATATTGCTTGGTCTTATCGCACGGCTGAATCAAGGAAAATGACGGCAGGCGCCAAATGGCTCCTGCCGTTT
>ENA-OOZG01001118-OOZG01001118.1-human-gut-metagenome-genome-assembly--contig:-NODE-1118-length-19959-cov-2.847468_pt1 | contig 19959 bp, 13 predicted proteins | sample MGYA00241706_ERZ501384 | MGnify/ENA primary metagenome ERZ501384 (study PRJEB25962, sample SAMEA2042742) | human gut metagenome | biome: human gut; feature: human-associated habitat; material: faeces...
CGTGGGAGGCGGCAGCCTTCCTACAGCATATGCACAGGTAGGAAGCACACAGAAGACCTTTACCTGGGAAGTTACTGTTACGGAAGTCCAAAAGCCGACCGCTGTTTTGGAACCGGCATCCCTGAACGTAGAAGCAGGAAAAGAAGCAACAGCACAGGTTAAAGTTACAAATTTCACAGGTGCAACTTATAAGATCACTGCAAATTCCAATGATAAAGCAGCCACTGCGGCGGTAGATGCAAACGGTAAGATCACAGTGAAAGGTGTAGCGGCCGGTGACGCGAAGATCACAGTCACCGTAACGATGGGAACTGAGACTAAGACACTGGATCTGGCAGTGAAGGTCACAAATGGAATCAAGATTACTTTGGATAAGACAGCTGTAACCGTTTATCCGAAATCTACGGCTGCTGTAACAGCCTCTGTCAGCGGAAGCGGAACCATAACGGCAGATTCCGGAGATAAGAATATTGCCACGGTAGCTGTAAGTGGCAAAACGATCACCGTTACCGGTGTGAAAAAAGGAACCGCAACCATCACTGTCACATATAAGGAGGGCAGCGCGGAAGCAAAAGCCACCTTTACAGTTACGGTAGCGGGCGATGTGAATCCCAGAGAGGATACAAAAACACCGTTAAAGGATACCAGCGGCAGACAGCTGTATGTATCCATCGGTGACAACCAATACCGGGCGGCAGCGTATGCGGATTATTACACTGCCACAAAGTTTTTCCTCATGGAGGAGGCCAGATATACCGGATGGCAGACGTTAGACGGTAAGGTATATTTCTTCAAGGCAGACGGCAGCAAGGTGACCGGTGAGCAGGTCATCCAGGGTGCAAAATATAACTTCGCAAGTGACGGTTCCCTGGTAGTGGGATCAGGTACTATGGGCATTGATGTGTCCAAGTGGAACGGCAGCATTGACTGGAATGCGGTTAAGAATTCCGGAGTGAATTATGTGATCATTCGTGTGGGATACCGTGGATCATCTCAGGGAGCATTGATCGAGGATCCCAAGTTCAAGACCAATATCAAGGGAGCTACGGCAGCTGGTCTTAAGGTAGGTGTATACTTCTTCACGCAGGCAGTGGATGAGGTAGAAGCAGTACAGGAAGCATCCATGGTACTGGACCGCATCAGCGGATATAAGATTTCTTATCCGGTATTCCTGGATGTGGAAGGCAGCGGCGGAAGAGGCGATGCCATCGATTCTGCTACCAGAACCGCAGTCTGCAAGGCATTCTGCAACACGATCAAGAATGCGGGATATACTCCCGGTGTCTATGCCAACAAGACATGGTTGACATCCAAGATGGATGCAGGTGCTCTGAGCGGTTACAAGATCTGGCTGGCACAGTATGCCAAGACCCCGACCTATACCGGCAGATATGATCTGTGGCAGTACAGATCCGACGGAAAAGTCAGCGGTATCAGCGGCAAAGTCGATTTAAATATCAGCTACCTGGGATATTAAGATTTGCAATAAAGCCAAGACCGACTGCTCGCAGGCGGTTCTGGTGCTTTATTAGCAAATCAAACACACATGAGCAAGTAGGACGATAGTCCGGAATGCGAATGGGTGTTACGGATTCGAGAGCACGAAGTGCGGAGAAGCCGTGTTAATATTTACAATGAACAGTCGGTGAGACTGCTCGCAGGCAGGACGATAGCCCGTGTTGCTATCCACCCTATTTTATGGTAGACTATCACTATCTATAGCAAAATGCGTACACCTGCGCAGAACGGAGAGAAAATGAGAACTTATCTGGTAACAGGCGGTGCCGGTTTTATCGGTTCCAACTACATTCATTACATGTTCAAAAAATACGATAACGAGATCCGTATCATTAATGTGGATGCCCTGACCTATGCGGGAAACCTGGAGAATCTCAAGGATGTGGAGAAGCGTGATAATTACACTTTCGTGAAGGCAAATATCTGCGACAAGGAAGCCATCGGCAAAATTTTCGCGGAGAACGATATTGACCGCGTGGTACATTTCGCAGCCGAAAGCCATGTAGACAGAAGTATCCGTAACCCGGAGATCTTCGTACAGACCAACGTGCTGGGTACCGCAGTGATGTTAAACTGTGCCAAGGCAGCCTGGGAGCTTCCAGACGGCAGCTTCAAGGAGGGCAAAAAGTTCCTGCATGTATCTACGGATGAGGTCTACGGATCTCTTCCCGATGATGACAATGCTTTCTTCTATGAGACCACGCCTTACGATCCCCACAGTCCTTACTCTGCAAGTAAGGCAAGCTCGGACATGCTGGTGAAGGCATACATGGATACCTATCATTTCCCTGCCAATATCACCAACTGCTCCAACAATTACGGTCCTTTCCAGTTCCCCGAGAAGCTGATCCCTCTGATCATCAACAATGCCCTTCACGGCAAGAAGCTTCCGGTATACGGAGACGGCAAAAATGTCCGCGACTGGCTGTATGTAGAGGATCATGCGAAGGCCATCGACATGGTACAGGAGCAGGGAAGACTGTTCCAGACTTACAATATTGGCGGACACAACGAGAAGCAGAACATCGAGATCATCCATATTATCATTGAGACCTTACAGGAGATGCTTCCCGATTCCGATCCCCGCAAGGCACATATCAACAACGATCTGATCACTTACGTGGAAGACCGTAAGGGACATGACAGAAGATATGCCATCGCGCCGGACAAGATCAAGGCAGAGATCGGCTGGTATCCCGAGACCATGTTCAAGGAAGGCATCCGCAAGACCATCGCCTGGTACTTCGAGCATGAAGACTGGATGAACAATGTGACCAGTGGCGATTACCAGAAATACTACAATGAAATGTATGAGGAAAAGTAAAGAATATCTGCTAAATGGGAACGATGAACGTCGTTCCCATTCGGTGTGTTAAAAAACAAGTATTTTAAGGAGGTTTTTATGAAAGGAATTATACTGGCGGGAGGTTCCGGAACCAGACTTTATCCCCTGACAAAAGCAATATCCAAGCAGATCATGCCGGTGTACGATAAACCGATGATCTATTATCCCCTGTCAACCCTGATGCTGGCAGATATCAGAGAGGTGCTGATCATTTCCACCCCGAGAGATCTTCCGGTATTCAAAGAGTTATTGGGAGACGGCAGTCAGTTGGGTATGCGTCTCGAGTATGCGGTGCAGGACAAACCCCGTGGCCTCGCGGATGCTTTTATCATCGGAGCGGAATTCATCGGTAACGACAGAGTGGCACTGGTACTGGGAGATAATATTTTCTACGGGCAGAGCTTTTCGGCAGTGCTTCGTAAAGTAGCCGCCAGAGAAAAAGGCGCGACCATCTTCGGTTATTATGTGCGCGATCCCAGAGAATACGGTGTAGTGGAGTTCGATGAGAACGGCAAGGCACTTTCTATCGAGGAGAAGCCGGAGCATCCCAAGAGCAATTATGCAGTTCCCGGACTGTATTTCTATGATAACGATGTAGTGGAGATTGCGAAGAACGTAAAGCCCTCCGCAAGAGGTGAGATCGAGATCACCAGTATTAATAACGAGTACCTGAACAGAGGAACTCTGCAGGTAGAGACTCTGGGTCGTGGATTCGCATGGCTGGATACCGGCAATCACGATGCACTTCTGGATGCGGCAGATTTCGTGGCAGCGTTCCAGAAGAGACAGGGATTGTATATTTCCTGTATCGAGGAGATCGCTTTCAAACGTGGATTTATTGATAAAGAGCAGCTGCTGGCACTGGCAGAGCCGCTGCTGAAGACGAATTACGGTAAATATCTGGTAGAGGTAGCAAATGGACTCTAAGCTGCGGAAAATGGGGATCCTGGCCTCCATGGCGGTGATCCTGCTGGTGGCACTGGCGGTAATGTATGTGAACAGGGAACAACTGTCCCCCACATCCGGCCAGAACACGGAGGTGTCCGGAGCGCAGAATGCAGGTGACGGCGAAGCAGTGGATCCCGTGCCGGAAGGCACCGGGGAGACGGACACCGCGGAAGCGGATGGCAGGATCGGCAACGACCTGAAAGCCTTTTTAAAAGATAATACGTTTTTTGATCCGGATGTGAATCCGATCCTGGAGGCGGCGAAAGATAACAGCCACCGCCTGTCACTGGTGGCGACTTCCGTGGAAAAGGATCTGCGTATCCAGATCGTGGACAATGAAGGTGTACCGGTGACCGGAGAGAGTTTCTATGTCCGGGTGGACGGTCTGGGAGATTACAAGGATCTGGATCAGGACGGCGTGATCTACATTGCTGATCTGGATTCCGGCGATTATTATATGGAACTGTTACCCATCGAAGGATATAAAGTTCCCATCACCGAGACCAAAGTGCATGTAAAAGAAAAAGTGGAATATCTGGCCATTGATGATATTTCTCTGTTGATCAAGACAGAGGATGAAGTCGATGCGGATGCCGAGGACAGTGCTGTGGCAGGAGCTTTGGCAGATGCGGACAAGACCGAGATCCAAAAGCTGCAGACTACATCCGGCAATGCGAAGGTCGGCATCGATGTGTCCAAGTGGAACGGCACTATCGACTGGGATAAGGTGAAAAATGCCGGAGTGCAGTTTGCCATCGTTCGTGCGGGCTACCGCGGTTCGGTTACGGGAAGTCTGGTGGAGGATCCACAGTTTGTCGCCAACATGAAAGGTGCAACAGCCGCTGGGATTCCGGTGGGCGTGTACTTTTTTACCCAGGCTACAGATGAGAAAGAGGCGGTGGAAGAGGTTTCTGCCGTGCTGGAGCTGATCCGTGATTTCCAACTGACCTATCCTGTATTTATTGATACGGAGGGTGCCGGAGGAAACGGCCGGGCGGACGGACTGGATGCGGAGACCAGAACCCTGGTATGTGAGGCTTTTTGCCGGACGGTAGAAAATGCCGGATATACAGCAGGCGTCTATGCCAGTCGCAACTGGTACAACAATAATCTGCAGACCGCCAGACTGGAGAACTATCATATCTGGCTTGCGGAGTACCGTAGTGTGCCGTTATATCAGGGATATTACAAGACCTGGCAGTATACCTCCAAGGGAAAAGTGGACGGTATCGAAGGCAGAGTCGATATGAATATCACCTATGAATGAAAATAATAAAGAGTGAGGATGAAATAAATGGGCAAGATAACAGTAGAAACATGTGAAATCGAAGGATTGAAGATCATTACCCCCACGGTGTTCGGTGATGCCAGAGGGTATTTCATGGAGACTTATAATTACAATGATCTTAAAGCAGCGGGAATCCCGGAAGTGTTTGTACAGGATAATCAGTCTGCTTCTAAAAAAGGAGTTCTCAGAGGACTTCATTTTCAGAAGCATTTTCCGCAGGACAAGCTGGTACGTGTGATCCGCGGAGAAGTCTATGATGTGGCTGTGGATCTGCGGGAAGGCTCCAAAACTTTCGGGCAGTGGTATGGTGTACTTTTGTCTGAGGAGAACAAGAAGCAGTTCTTTATTCCGAAAAATTTCGCGCATGGATTTCTGGTACTGTCCGATTACGCAGAGTTCTGCTACAAATGTACCGATTTTTATCATCCGGATGATGAGGGCGGTATTGCATATAACACGCCGGATATCGGTGTGGAATGGCCCATCCCCGAAGGTATGGAACTGATATTATCCGAGAAGGATACCAAGTGGGGCACTCTGGAACAGTACATGAAGGAAAAAGAGCATGAAAAAAAGTGTGAAAATCAGTAAGAAAACAGGTATTGCCCTGTTCGTGACAGCGGCAGTGATCATGGCTCTGCTCATCGTGTTCCATAAGAATCCGGGACCTGCTGTGGATCAAAGCCAGGAGCTGGCGAAAAAGATCATCTCCTGCGTTGTCATTGCGGCGGCATGTTTTGCGTTTATCCACTGGTACGATAAATTTACCGGACTGCCGGTAGAGTTATTCCAGAATAGACATCTGATCTGGAAGCTGGCGAAAAACGATTTTAAAAAGAGATATGCGGGTTCTTACCTGGGCGCGGTCTGGGCGATGGCACAGCCGGTGGTAACCGTGGCGATGTATTACATCGTCTTCGACAAGATCATGGGAAATACCAGCACACCCCTGCGGGAGGGCGTGGAAGTGCCTTTTGTACTTTTCCTGACAGCGGGACTGGTGCCCTGGTTCTACTTCAGTGAGGCACTGAACAACGGCACCAATGCACTCTTAGAGTACAACTATCTGGTGAAAAAAGTAGTATTTAAGATCAGCATCCTGCCGATCATCAAGATTATTGCGGCTACTTTTATCCATGTATTTTTCGTGTGTCTCCTGTTGATCGTAGCGGCTATTTACGGCTATTACCCCACAATCTACACTATACAGATCATTTATTACAGTTTTTGCCTGTTTATATTTGTGCTGGCACTCAGCTACACCACGTGTGCGGTAGTGGTGTTTTTCCGGGATCTGTCCCAGATCATCAGCATCGGATTGCAGATCGGCATGTGGGCCACTCCGATCTTATGGAATCTGGACGCGCTGTCTCCGGAGTGGATCATGATCCTGAAGCTGAATCCGCTGGTCTATATCGTGAATGGCTACCGCAGTGCGATCTACGAGAAAGAATGGTTTTTCCGGGATTTCTTCTCCACGATGTATTTCTGGATCGTGACGGTGGTATTGTTCGGACTGGGTGCTGTGATCTTTAAGAGACTGAAAGTGCATTTCGCAGATGTGCTATAGTACGATGGATTGTTGCAATTCCGAGAGCTCAAGGAACGGGGTACTGCATTACGGAACTGTTGTGGGGGAAACAGAAAGGGTGAAAGTAATTGAAGGGTGCTCTTGAAAAGTTAAGAAAAATATTGTTATGGAAGCCGGGCAGGGTACTGCTGGCAGTGGGCTGTTGCGGACTGCTGTTGTTAGCACTGATCCCACTGTTTCGACTGACGATTTATGCGGTTCCTTATTATGACGACTATAACTTTGGAAGATTTGCCAGAGCTGCCATGGAGCAGGAGCAGTCGAAATGGGCGGCGATCTCCGGCGCACTGGACTGCTCCAGAACCCAGTGGTATGCATGGCAGGGAACGTATTCTTCTATTTTTTTCATGACACTGATGCCGGCTGTCTGGGGAGAGCAGTATTATTTCTTAGGACCGGTGTTCATTCTGTTACTGCTTTTGGCGGGAAGCATGGTGTTTACCCACGTGATCCTGCGGAAAGTCTTCCGAATGGAGAAATGGAGCAGCCTGGCAATTCAGGCAGTGATCACCATAGCGGAATTTATGTTTATCTATTCCGCGCAGAGCGGCTTCTACTGGTATAACGGCGGGATCCACTATGTGGGAATGCATGGTTTTGGACTTTTGTTTTTGTCTGTGGCCATCTGCCTGGAGAGAGCAGAGGGCAGAACCGCGAAAGGTCTGTTATTCACTGCATCGGTTCTGCTTGCCATGATTACGGCGGGAAGCAATTTCGTCACGGCATTGCAGGGATTATTGTGTCTTCTGACCATCCTTCTGGTCAGCGTGGTAGTGGAACGGCGCAGGACGGGGCTGTGGCTGCTGCCGTCTACACTGGTGTATATCATAGGTTTCGGACTGAATGTGGCAGCTCCCGGTAACTCCGTGCGGGCACAGAGCTATATCGGTTGGGGCTATGGACCGTTAGAGTCCATCGGCAGATCATTTTTGGAAGCCGTGAAACACATTCCGGAATATACCGGACCGGTGGTTCTGATGGTGATGTTATTGTTGGTACCTATGATCTGGCAGGCAGTGAAAAGCACGGATTACCGTTTTCGTTATCCGGGGATCGTACTCGCCTTGTCCTTCTGTCTGTATGCGACCGGCTATACACCGAGCCTGTATTCCCTGGGACATGCGGGACTGTCCAGAACGTTGAATGCAGTAAAAATCACCTATCTGCTGCTTTTATTTCTGAATGAGATCTACTGGATCGGGTGGCTGCGACAGTTACTGGAGAAAAGAGCGGAGCAGACAACCGGGCAATTGACGATACAGAAGTTGACGACACGAAACGGCGCAGCAGCCTGGTGGTTTTATGCGCTGATCGGTGTGGCATGCCTTGTGATCTTCCGGGCATCATCCAATCAGGCGGGACATTATTCGTCCTACGGAGCCTATTATTATGTGCACACCGGGGAGGCTTATAATTTCCATCAGGAATATCTGGAGCGGGTGGCAATTCTGTCCGGACCGGAAAAAGATGTGCAGCTGCCGGCCTATCAGTTCCGCCCGTGGTTTTTGTGCATGGGAGAAATCTCCGAGGATGCGGACAATGAGGCCAACCGTTCTCTGGCCATGTGGTACCATAAAGACAGTGTAACACTGAAAGAAAAGGATTAAGACATTATGCAGGATAAGAGAAAACTGGCAATTGAAGTTGATAATGTCCAGAAAATCTATAAATTATATGATAAACCTTCGGATCGTCTGAAGGAAGCTTTCGGATTCGGTAAAAAGACCAAACATAAGCTTCACTATGCCCTGAAAGGCGTGAGTATGAAGATCTATCAGGGGGAAACCGTGGGAATCATCGGTACCAACGGTTCCGGTAAGTCCACCATCCTGAAGATCATCACCGGAGTATTGAATCCGACTTCCGGACGGGTGCTGGTCAACGGGCGTATCTCCGCTCTGCTGGAGCTGGGTGCCGGCTTCAATATGGAATACAACGGTATCGAGAATGTCTATCTGAATGGTACCATGATGGGATTTTCCGAAAAAGAGATCGAGGCAAAGCTGCCGGAGATCTTAAGCTTTGCGGATATCGGAGATTATGTCTATCAGCCGGTAAAGACCTATTCCAGTGGTATGTTCGTCCGCCTGGCGTTTGCAGTGGCGATCAATATCGAGCCGGAGATCCTGATCGTAGATGAGGCTCTGAGCGTCGGTGATGTGTTTTTCCAGGCAAAATGTTATCATAAATTCGAAGAATTCAAGAAAATGGGCAAGACGATCGTCTTCGTCAGTCACGATCTGAGCAGTATCAGTAAATATTGCGACCGCGTCTATCTGCTGAACCAGGGAAATATTCTGGGAGAAGGCAGCCCCAAGGCCATGATCGATACTTATAAACGGGTACTGGTGGGACAGTACGATGAATCCGAAAATGCCGGTGAGGAATCGGAGAATCTCTTAGATGATGAAGATCTGCAGAGAGCCGCTGCGAAAAAGGCGGATGGCGCAGCCAAAGATGCTGCTGAGGCTTCCGCGGAGGCGAAGGGACAGAATCCCAATGCCCTGGAATACGGTACAAAGCAGGCACAGATCGAAGAATTTTACATTACGGATGACAGGGGTGTGCCTACCAATGCCATTCTGAAGGGGACAATGTTTACCATCCATATGAAGGTCCGGTTTATGGATCCTATACCGGCACCGATTTTTGCATTTTCCGTGAAAAATGTCATCGGTGTGGAGATCACCGGTACCAATACCATGATCGAGAAGGCGTTCTTAGACAGTGTGGAACCAGGTGATGTGAAAAATGTGACTTTTACACAGAAGATGAATCTGCAGGGCGGAGAATATCTGCTGTCTCTGGGAGTGACGGGGTACAATCAGGATACCTTTGAGGTCTATCACAGACTGTATGATGCCCTGAATATTACAGTAGTATCCGATAAAAACACCGTAGGCTATTATGATATGGATTCCAACACGAAAGTGTGGGATGCGGAGGAGAAATAAAGAATGACAGAGACCATCGGCAAAGTAACACTGAATCTGGATAAGTATCCCGGAGAGGATTATTATTGTGACGGCAGTGTGGAAGACGAGATTCTGGAGATTGTAAAAAAATACAGTACCGTGGAATATGACCGGATCATCGCAGAGAGAAAAAGCTGGCCGATCCTGTATCATTTATCTCCCTTACGGGCCAATATTGTGGACTGGCTTCCCATTTTCTTCCGATCAAAAAGACGGACAAAGTGCTGGAAGTAGGCAGCGGCTGCGGAGCCATTACAGGAGCCCTGTCCCGGAAAGCCGGATCGGTGACCTGCGTGGATCTCTCAAAAAAGCGCAGTCTGATCAATGCATACCGGCACAGTGAAAGTGAAAATGTGACGATCCACATAGGCAATTTTACGGATGTGGAACCGGATCTGCCCGCAGATTATGACTATATCTGCCTCATTGGTGTCTTCGAGTACGGCCAGGCTTACATAGGCGGCAGCACACCTTATGAAGATTTTCTGAAAATTCTGCAAAAGCATCTGGCACCGGGTGGACGAATCGTTATCGCTATTGAGAACAAATACGGACTGAAATATTTTGCGGGCTGCAAGGAAGATCACCTGGGAGACTGGTTTTCCGGAATTGAAAATTATCCGAACGGCGGCGTCGTGCGTACTTTTTCCCGGAAAAAACTGGAGAAGATCTTCGATGCCTGCGGTGTGGGAGAACGCAGTTTTTATTATCCGTATCCCGATTATAAATTCATGACCACGGTCTATTCGGATGCATATCTGCCGGGCCGGGGAGAACTGTCCAATAATCTGCGGAATTTCGACCGTGACAGAATGTTGTTATTCGATGAAAAAAGTGCTTTTGACGGAATCGTGGAAGAGGGGCTTTTTTCTGTATTTTCCAATTCTTATCTGGCAGTGATCGGCAAGCCTCTGGACCTGAAATATGTCAGATATTCCAACGACCGTGCGGAAAGCTTCCGCATCCGTACGGAGATCCTGCGGGATGACCGGGGGAATCGGATCGTGCGGAAATATCCGCTGACCAAAGAAGCCGAGGCGCATGTGCGCCATATGATGGAAGCGTATGAAAAATTAAAAGGACGTTATGCCGGAAGCCGGCTGGACGTTAATGTCTGTCATCCGGGAGAAGAGGACGGCATCCCTTATGCGGAATTTGAATTCGTATCGGGCAGACCGTTGTCGGAACTGATGGATGAATGTCTGGACAGACAGGATATCGAAGGATTCCACAGCCTGTTTGCGGAGTATCTGGAGAGGGTAGGATTCGGGGAAGAAGTGCCGGTAGCGGATTTTGACCTGATCTTTGCCAATATTCTGGTGGCCGGGGATCACTGGACACTGATCGATTACGAGTGGACCTTTGACCGTGTCATAGATACGAAAGCACTGGCGTTCCGGGCAATTTACTGTTATGTTCTGGAGAATGAAAGACGCAATGCGTTGGAACTGGACCGGATCTTAGATCGTCTGGATATCACGGAAAATGAGGCAAGACAGTACAGAGAGCAGGAGCGGGAATTCCAGAAATATGTCACCGGACAGAAATTGTCCATGGGTGAGATCCGGAATCTCTTAGGCGGCGAAATCTATAAACCCACCGAATGGATCGGGCGTTTCCATCAATCGGAAGGAGAACTGCGGGTACAGATCTATGAAGACAAGGGACAGGGATTTTCCGAAGAAAATTCTTATTTTCCGGAAAATGTCTATGTTGCGGAAAAAGAGGCAGAGTTTATCGTGAAATTCGACGGTAACGTACATTATCTGCGGCTGGATCCGGCAATGTGTTCCTGCATCTGTAAGATTCGGGAACTGTCCATGAACGGACAGCCGGTTCCTCTGCAGGATAAGAAAGTGTTCACTACCAACGGAAAAATCCTGAAATCCGAAGAGGGAGCGGACCATCCCAGCGTGATATTTGCCACGGAGGATCCCAATATGACGATCCGGGCAGATGTGCTGAACCGGCAGGCGGAGAATACGTTGTCTGTGAAAATGGAGATCGTACAGATCCCTCAGGCAATGGCAAAAGATATGATGGGAGTGGAGAAGAAGGGAGCGGCAGCTTGGGTATTCGGACAGCGGTGAAGCAGGTGCTGATCGCACAGCAGGATAAAAAATACGAAAAAGAACTGGCGCAGCTTAAGGTCACCTATGAACAGTGGGCAGCGGAGCAGGACCGGGAAAGCGCGGAACCCCGGGAAATCGCGGGACTTGTGGAATTCGTCATTTTCCGACAGGCGGCGGGACGACTGGCAGATAATGCGACAGAGCGGATCAACGCTTATTTTACAAAGCATCCGGAAGCAGAAATCATCTACGGTGATGAAGACCTGATGAATGAGAAGGGAGAGCGTTGCATTCCCTGGTACAAACCCTGTTGGTCACCGGATCTGTACAGAGCCTTTTTCTATGTGGGAAGTGTCGTTGCGGTACGGAGCAGTCTGCTACAGAGAATGGGAGAAAATCCGGTCGTGACAGAGAACGAGAGCACCGGAAAAGAAATTATTTTTACAGATGCCGGAGAGATCCGTCCGCTGATGGATCGCCTGTTTTTGGGAGCCGGAGGGTTCGAGAGAGATTGTCATTCCATCGGTCATATGGAAACCGTGTTGTTCCATGGAACTTTTCCTGCAGACGGAATAGGAATCCAGGGACCGGATGCACGTGCAGACCGGGACAGTCGGGAGTGCACTCCCTGGGAAAATTACCAGCTGACAAAGGAGTCACCGCAGCTGGCGGTGGAACTGGCCTCCAGGGCGGCGGAAGGTGCCAAAGAGTTGTTCGCAGGAGAGCTTAAAGTCTCGGTGATCATTCCCTCCAAAGATAATCCGGAGGTACTGGAGAAGTGCCTGCGTTCCCTGACGAGAAGGTCTGAGGGCAGGCTCCCTGTTGAAATTTTGCTGGTGGATAACGGAAGCAGTGCGGAAAATAAGCAAAAAACGGAAGATCTGATCGGACGGATCCGGGAAAGCGGTGTCCCTGTTCGTTATATTTATGAACCGGCGGAATTTAATTTTTCAGCGATGTGCAACCGGGGAGCTGAACTGGCGGAAGGAAAGTTTTTGCTGTTTTTAAATGATGATATAGAAGTGTGCGGCAATGACTGGCTGGACAAAATGGTGATCCGCGCCATGCAGCCTTATGTGGGAAGCGTGGGCCTAAAGCTGTATTATCCGGATTCCGTGAAAATACAACACGACGGTATTGTCAATCTGCCGGTGGGACCGGTGCATAAGCTCCAGTTCATGGAAGACGATAAGTCTTATTATTTTGGCAGAAATCGTTTTGATCTGAATTGCGTGGCAGTGACGGGTGCCTGTCTGCTGATAAGGACAGAGGTATTCCGGGAGACGGGTGGATTCCGGGAGGCACTGCGGGTGGCCTATAATGATGTGGATCTGGGATTTTGTCTGGTGGAAATGGGATATTACAATGTGGTGCTGAATGACTGTTTTGCATATCATCATGAATCCCTGAGCCGCGGAAGCGACGAAAGTCCCGAGAAAATGCGACGCCTGACGGAAGAGAGAGAACTGCTTTACCAGATGCATCCTCAGTTCCGCGGAGTGGATCCTTTTTACCCTATGGGACTGAACCGGGAAGGTCTGGACAGCCGTGTGGTTCCGGCATATCTTACGGACCGGAATATTTTACAGGAGCCGGCATGGAGATGTGAGAGCTGGCAGGAACTTCTGGAAAATGCAAGACAGGATGACTGCCTGATGGCACGGGTGGAGACTGCAGGGCCGGAGCGGATCCAGGGATACAGTGTGATCCTGGGAGATGATAACGCATGTTATGATAAACTTTTAGTATTGCTTCCCGAAGATATGCAGGGACAGCGGGAGGCGGACCGGAAGGTATGGTCCATGAAGATTTTACCTGCATATCGGCAGGAACTGGAGGAGAATCTTCCGGACCAGAAAAATGTGGCGCTGGGAGGTTTCTGTGTGAAACGGAAAACAGGGCAGCTGCCTCCGGGGAATTATGGAATCGCCGTTCTTGCGGTCCATCGGATCAGTAAGCTGAAACTGTGGAATACAACGGGAAAATATTTGACGGAGGAAAAACATGTCTGAGATCAATTATCAAGAAGCCTACGAGAGGGAGCACGAAAAATGTGCGGATCTGGCAGACAAGATCGTAGTGCTGGAATCGGAAAAAGAGGACCTGCAGTTCAAACTGGACCGGATCAAAAAGAATAAATTCTGGAAAGCCACGGGTCCGGCGAGAAGTCTGATCCATTTCGCACAGAGACAGAGGGATCGCTTGTCCCATTGTGGCGGACCGAAGGATATCCTGCGTAAGATCCGCAACAAGAGTCGCCAGAAGAGCCTGATGGAGTCCTACGGAACCGGAAGCTTTCCTGATGCGGAGCAGCGGAAAAAGGAAGAAGAGACGATATTCCCTTATATGCCGAAGATCAGCATTTTGGTTCCGCTGTGGAACAATAAAAGAGAATTCCAGATCCAGATGCTGGACTGCGTCATGAATCAGACGTATCCCAACTGGGAACTGTGTCTGGCGGACGGTTCCGACGCGGAGCACTCCTATATCGAGGAACTCTGCAGGGAGTACGCGGCGAAGGCGAATGGTCGTATCGTCTATAAGCACCTGGATCATAACGGCGGTATCTCCTATAACACCAACGAATGCTACAAGCTGGCTACCGGAGACTATATCGGCCTGTTTGATCAGGATGATATTTTACATCCTTCCGTACTGTATGCGTATGTGAAGGAGATCAATGAGCAGGGTGCGGATTATCTTTATTGTGATGAGACCACTTTCAAGGAAAATGATATTAATAAAATGCTGACCATGCATTTTAAGCCGGACTATGCACCGGACAATCTGCGGGCGAATAATTATATCTGCCATTTCAGCGTTTTTTCCAGAAAACTGTTAGAGGGAGAGGAACTGTTCCGCACCGCATTTGACGGTGCCCAGGATCACGATATGATCCTGCGTCTGACCGACAGAGCGGAAAAGATCGTTCATGTTCCCAGACTGATGTACTACTGGAGAAGCCATGAGGGCAGTACCGCAGCCAGCATTGACGCGAAGCCTTATGCCATTGAGGCGGCAAAGGGAGCTGTGGCAGATCATCTGAAAAAGCATGGTTTTAAGCATTTTCAGATCACCAGTACCAGAGCCTGCGCCACGATCTTCCGGATCCGGTATCAGATCCTGGGAGATCCGAAGATCTCCATTGTGATCGCCAATAAGGATCACGTTGAGGATCTGAAGCGTTGTATTACCTCGATCCAAAAGAACAGCACATGGAGCAATTACGAGATCATTGTCGTGGAAAATAACAGTACCACACCGGAGATCAAGGACTATTATTCCCAACTGTTGGGATTGTCCGGCGATGATTCTTATGAAGAAAGATGCAAGCTGCATACAGTCTGCGGCCATGACGGCGGTATCCTGCACAGCGGGGACGGACGGATTTCCATTGTGACATATCAAGGTGACTTTAATTATTCTGCGGTCAATGATCTGGGAGCGTCTTATGCTTCCGGTGAGTATATTTTACTGCTGAATAATGATACGGAGGTTATCACAGCCAACTGGATGGAAGAGATGCTGATGTATGCCCAGAGAGAGGATGTGGGTGCCGTAGGTGCCAAACTGTATTATGCGGACAAGACGATCCAGCATGCCGGCGTGGTCATCGGACTGGGAGCACACCGCACGGCAGGACATACCCATTATCGCATCCCGGTACAGAACTTAGGCTACATGGGACGTCTGTGTTATACCCAGAACGTTACAGCGGTGACCGGTGCCTGTCTGTTGGTGAAAAAGAGCCTGTATGAGCAGGTGGGCGGTCTGGATGAGAGCTTTGTGATCTCTTTAAATGATGTGGATTTCTGCCTGAAATTACGTAAACTGGGACTTCTGAATGTGTGGACTCCCTTTGCGGAACTGTATCATTACGAATCCATCTCCAGAGGACTGGACGATCAGGGAGAAAAGGCAGAGCGCTACAACAGAGAATCCGAGCATTTCCGTGAAAAATGGAAGGCTGAACTGGAGGCGGGAGATCCCTATTACAATCCGAATTTCTCTCTGGATCGCAGCGATTATGCACTGAAGGATCCGGCAGTTAGCGGACGTTAAATAATTCTTTTCAGTAGAGGGAATCTATGGTAAAATATCACCGGAGAGCGTTTACTGAAGATATTGAAAGATAGCGATAAAACAGGAGGATAGGAAAATGAGTTATATGGACGAACTGAATTTCTGGTTAAAAGATGATTATTTTGACCAGAAGACCAAGGAGGAACTTCTGGCAATCCGCAATAATGAAGCAGAAGTGGAAGATCGTTTTTACAAGGAACTGGAATTCGGTACCGGCGGCTTACGTGGTGTGATCGGTGCAGGAACCAACCGTATGAACGTATATACCGTTCGTAAGGCAACTCAGGGTCTTGCCAATTATATTATCAAGCGCGGTACACAGAGTAAGGGTGTGGCAATCGCATTCGACTCCCGCCGCATGTCTCCCAAGTTTTCCGATGAGGCAGCAAGATGTCTGGCAGCCAACGGCATCAAGGCATACATTTTTGAATCTTTAAGACCTACCCCGGAGCTGTCCTTTGCCCTTCGGACGTTAGGATGTACTGCAGGTATTGTAGTTACCGCCAGCCACAACCCTCCTGAGTACAATGGCTATAAGGTATACTGGGAGGACGGCGCACAGGTAACCGCTCCTATCGATAAGGACATCATTACCGAAGTACAGTCCATCAAGGATTATCATACCGTGAAGACCATGAGCAGAGAGGATGCTGTGGCAGCAGGACTCTATGATGTGATCGGTAAAGAGATCGATGACAAGTACATGGCAGAGCTGAAGAAGCAGATCATTCATCCCGATGTTATCAAGGAAATGGCAGATGACATCAAGATCGTATATACTCCGTTATGCGGTACCGGTAACAAGCCGGTAAGACGTATCCTGTCTGAGCTGGGATTCAAGCATGTCTATGTGGTTCCCGAGCAGGAGAATCCGGACCCGAACTTTACCACACTGGATTACCCGAATCCCGAGGATCCCAAGGCATTTACCTATGCGCTTCGTCTGGCGAAGGAGAAGGATGCGGATATCGTTCTGGCAACCGATCCCGATGCAGACCGTCTGGGTGTGTATGCAAAAGATACCAAGACCGGCGAGTATGTGGCATTTACCGGTAATATGTCCGGCATGCTGATCGCAGAATATATCTTAAGAGAGAAGACTGCGACCGGTACCATGCCCGAGAATCCCGCACTGGTAACTACTATCGTTACCACCAACATGACCAAACCTATTACGCAGGCTTACGGCGTAAAGCTGATCGAGGTACTGACCGGCTTCAAGTTCATTGGCGAGCAGATCAAGCTCTTCGAGCAGACCGGCAGCAACAACTACGTATTTGGTCTGGAAGAGAGCTACGGCTGCCTGGCAGGTACCCACGCAAGAGATAAGGATGCGATCGTAGCAGTGATGTGTCTGTGCGAAGTAGCAGCTTACTGCAAGAAGCACAACATGACTCTGTGGGATATGATGGTATCCATGTATGAGAAGTACGGTTACTTCAAGGAGACCCAGTATACCATCACCATGAAGGGTATCGATGGCGCAAGACAGATCGCCGAGATCATGGAGAAGCTTCGTAAGAATCCTCCTAAGGCATTCGGAGATCTGAAGGTAGAGAAGTTCCGTGATTACCAGAACGATGTTATCATCGACATGGAGACCGGAGAGAAGACCACCACAGGACTTCCCAAGTCCAATGTTCTGTACTTCGAGCTTCCTGACAATGCATGGTGCTGTGCACGTCCTTCCGGAACCGAGCCCAAGATCAAGTTCTACATGGGTGTCAAGGGAACCAGCTTAGAGGATGCAAAGGCTAAGGTAGAGAAGCTGACCGAGGATGTAAAGGCAGTACTGTAAGGCAGTGCTCCATAAATCATATTAGTTTTCAAAAGAGCGAATCGCCCGTGCAGGGCGGTTTGCTCTTTTATGAAAAGCTGGAGGTATCTGTGGCAAAGCTAAACAAGGCAAACCTTAAGAAAACTCTATATTATCTGCAACGTAACGGCCTGAGGGAAACCTGGATCTCTGTGAGGGAGCGCCTGACAGAGACAGACCGCTATTTTTTTGTGCCCTGTTCGGAAGCAGAGCTGGTAAGGCAGAGTGATAGAAAATGGGAGAAGCCGATTACGTTCAGTATTGTGGTACCCTTATATCGAACGCCGGAAGCATATCTGAACAGAATGATAACAAGTGTTATGCAACAGAGCTATCCCCATTGGGAACTGATCCTGGCAGATGCCACGGAGGATCACAGTGTGGAGGAGGTACTGAAGCAGCAGGGATTCCTGAAGGAGCAGCCGACGGATGGCGAGACAGAACCTGTCGCAGCAGATCCCAGGCTCCACTATGTGCATCTGAAAGAAAATGCGGGAATCGCTGCTAATACCAATCAGGCGCTTCCCTATGCGAAGGGAGAGTATATCGGTCTGCTGGATCATGATGATGTATTGACACCGGATGCGTTGTACGAAATGGCTGATGCGATCATCAAAGCATATGACAGAGGTGTCAAAGTCGCCTTCGCTTATTCGGATGAGGATAAGTGCGATGGAGAAGAGACCAGATACTATGATCCAAATCATAAAGAAAACTTTAATTACGATTTAATTTTAAGTAATAACTATATCTGCCATTTCCTGGTCATGGATGCGGAACTGATGAAGAGGCTGCGATTCCGACCGGAATGTGACGGCGCCCAGGACTATGACTTGGTGTTACGGGCTGTGGCAGAAGTGCTGACGACGGACGGGCAGGCCGGGGAGAAGAGCATTCTTCATATCCCCAAAGTGTTGTATCACTGGAGATGCCACGAGGCATCCACGGCAGCCAATCCCCACAGCAAAAAATACGCTTACGAGGCGGGACTTCGGGCTCTGCGGGATCATGCCGCACTGCGGGGGATCCCTGCGACTGCCTGTGAGACCAGGCATGTGGGATTTTATCGTTTACAGTATACCGATGTATTACAGAACCGCCCGGATGTGGCAGCCGTGGGAGGCAGAGTATTGTCCGGGAAGACTGGCAAGATCATCGGCGGCAGAATGACTGCGGAGGGAAAGGTGTTCTACGAGGGGTTGCCGCAGGGATTCGGAGGATATCTTCACAGAGCGGAATTGTCCCAAGATGCGCAGGCGCTGGATCTTCGCTGTATTCGTATTCAGCCTTCCTGCCAGGAAGTATTCGAGAAAATTGTGGGAGTTCCGTATACTGAGATACGAAGACACCCGGGAGAGCAACCGGTATTCGATGTAACTGTACTGCCGTCAGGAGTGGACATCCGAACCTTAAGTCTGCGATTGTCCGAAGCGTTACGGCAAAGAGGAAGATTACTCTATCTGCCGGAATATCCGGAGGAGTTTAAACCATTATGAGTGAAATAACGGTTGTTATACCAAATTACAACGGAATGAAATATCTGGCAGAGTGCATGACTTCTCTGTGCAGAGAGCAGCAAAATGCCCCCGGATATGAAGTGCTGATCATCGATAATGCTTCCGTGGACGGCAGCGTGGAATATCTGCAAAAGGAATGGTGTGGGGAAGGTGTGCGCCTGATATCTTTACCGGAAAACACCGGATTCTGTCATGCAGTGAATCTGGGGATACGGGAAGCGAAGACACCATATGTGATCCTTCTGAACAATGATACAAAGGCAGAAGCCGGTTTTGTAAGAGGCTTATATGATGCTATCCGCGAAAATGAAAAGATATTTTCCGTCAGTGCGAAGATGCTGATGTGGGACAGACCGGAGCTCATCGATGATGCCGGAGACCGTTACTGCGTGCTGGGCTGGGCCTATTCCCGGGGGAAGGGACAACCGGCGGCGGATTATGATAAGTCTGTCCCGGTGTTTTCCGCCTGTGGCGGTGCCGCAATCTACAGACGATCCGTATTTGAAGAGATCGGTTATTTTGATGAAGAACATTTTGCCTATCTGGAAGATCTGGATATCGGCTACCGTGCCCGGATCTACGGCTATGAGAACCGGTATGAACCGAAGGCGGCTGTGCTGCATTATGGCAGTGCTTCCACGGGATCCAGATACAATCCCCGGAAAACGTTACTTGCGTCTGCCAACAGTATTTATGTGATCGGCAAGAATATGCCGCTTTTGCAGATCATCTTAAACTTACCGTTTCTTGCAGTCGGTTTTCTTATAAAATTCCTGTTTTTTGCAGTAAAGGGAATGGGTAAAGAG
>ENA-OOZG01001124-OOZG01001124.1-human-gut-metagenome-genome-assembly--contig:-NODE-1124-length-19922-cov-11.434590_pt1 | contig 19922 bp, 13 predicted proteins | sample MGYA00241706_ERZ501384 | MGnify/ENA primary metagenome ERZ501384 (study PRJEB25962, sample SAMEA2042742) | human gut metagenome | biome: human gut; feature: human-associated habitat; material: faeces...
GCCGCAGCGTGGACGACGGCAAGGTGACAGACCACCATGCCCTGCTCGTCACGGGCGAGAAGCCGCTGTTCCTCTCCAAAGAGGACAGCACCGTCTATCACATGATAGCCGGGCGCATGCTTGAGGCTTTCTCCGAAAAATGCGTCAAGGACACTGCCACCGTCACGGCAGAGTGTGCCGGAGTGGAGTTCGTGGCAAAAGGCAGCATCATCAGGCAAGCCGGATGGCGTGCCGTCTATGGCAAGGAGAATGGAGAAGAGAACAACAGCCAAGAGGAAACCGCCGCCATTCCCTGTTGGCAGGAAGGCGACACGCTGGCACTGAAAGCCGCCTCCATCACGGAGGGAAAGACCAAACCCAAGCCGCTGCATACCGAAGCCACCCTGCTGTCCGCGATGGAAACGGCTGGCAAGGAGATAGAGGACGACGCATTGCGGCAGGCTATGAAGGATTGCGGCATCGGCACGCCCGCCACCCGTGCGTCCATCATCGAAACGCTTTTCAAGCGCGGCTATATGGAACGCTGCAAGAAGTCGCTTGTCCCCACCGAAAAAGGGCTTGCCCTCTACTCGGTCGTGAAGGCGATGCGTATTGCCGATGTCGCCATGACGGGCGAATGGGAAAAGGAATTGGCACGCATCGAGCGTGGGGAACTGCCCGCCGATGACTTCCGCAGGAAGATTGAGGCATATACACGGGAAATTACCTCCGAACTGCTGTCGTGCGACAAGCTGTTCGCCCGCAGGGATTCCGGCTGCAAGTGTCCCAAGTGCGGAGCGGGGACGATGCAGTTTTACGGCAAGGTCGTCCGCTGCGACAACGCGGAGTGCGGTCTGCCCGTGTTCCGCCTGAAAGCAAACCGCACCCTCTCTGATGATGAAATCAAAAACCTGCTCACCGACGGACACACGAAACTGCTCAAAGGATTCAAGAGCAAGCAGGGCAAGAGTTTTGATGCCGTAGTCGCCTTTGACGGGGACTATAACACGGTTTTCGTGTTCCCAGAAAGGAAAAGTAAAGCGACCTCTGCGAAAAGAAGAAAATAAATGTTTAACTTTGCCACTGGTTCAGAGTAATGAATTGTTCTTCGATACCGGATTACACTCATACTTTGGATTTAGTGGTGGCACTCGGAGGGATACCGGGTGCCTTTTTCTTCTCGTTTTCCAACGATTATCCCTATCATCATTATCAATCCACTAAATTCCAAAGAAATGAACAACAAGAAGAAAAACGAGGGTCGGACCGACTTTTCCTATTACGGTCTGTACCTGCTGGACTACCTCACCACGAACAAGTTCGAACAGGCAGCCGATGAAGCCTTCATCCGAGAAAGAACCGACCGTGCCGCCGAAGCGTATGAACGGGCAAGGCTCGAAGGCTATCCTGCCGACGGGGCGCAGGAACTGGCGATGAAGGTGCTGACGGAGGGCCTTCGCTACTCCAAGCACGCCATCCTGCGCGAAGTCGTGGAGAACGAATTTGCGGGTGAAGTACCGGGAGAAAAATGTGAAGCCTTTACCCAGAAGCTGCTACCGCTTGTCGGAAACGTATTCTCCATCTATGACCTCTCGGACGACAATTTCGCCCTGTCGCCCGAATATGACCTGCTCTACACGGAGCTGACGGGAGCCGTCATCCTCTATATCGAAGAGTATGGCGTTTAACCGCAAACAGAGGCTGCGGGACAACATCGAGGCGATACGGACGGCATTCCTCCTTGACAGGGAACAGCGCACACCCACCGCACGCGAACGGCTCTTGTTAGAACGTTATTGCGGTTTCGGGGGACTGAAGAACATACTCAACCCTGCAAGGGAACTGACGGATGCCGTCCACTGGGCGAAGTCCGACCTCGAACTGTTTGCCCCTACCGTGGAACTGCACAGGTTGCTGCGGGAGAACACAAAAGACGAGACGGAGTACAAACGGAATATGGATGCCATGAAGCAGTCCGTGCTGACCGCCTTCTATACCCCGCCGGAGATAACCGGGACCATCGCGGACGTGCTGCATGAACACGGCATCCGTCCCGACCGGGTGCTGGAGCCGTCGGCAGGTGTCGGTGCATTCGTGGACGCCGTGCTGGAGAACAGACCGGACGCGGACATCATGGCTTTTGAGAAAGACCTGATGACGGGCAAGATACTGAAGCACCTGCATCCCGGACAGAAAGTAAGGGTACAGGGCTTCGAGAAGATAGAAAAGCCGTTCATGAACCATTTTGATTTGGCTGTCTCCAATATACCGTTTGGCGATGTGGCGGTGTTCGACCCGGATTTTTCGGGCAGCAAGGATCCTGCAAGGCTCTCGGCGGCACGGACGATACACAATTACTTTTTCCTGAAAAGCCTTGACGCGGTGCGTGAAGGCGGAATCGTGGCGTTCATCACCTCGCAGGGGGTACTGGATGCCCCGACCAACGCGCCCATACGCGAGTATATGATGAACCATGCCAATCTGGTGGGCGTAGCCCGCCTGCCGAACAACCTCTTTACGGATAACGCGGGAACGGAGGTGGGCAGCGACCTGATTATCCTGCAAAAGAACAGCGGAAAGAACGGTGAACTGTATTACAACGAAAAACTCTTCGTGCAGACCGAACAGACCCCTATCGGCACTTCCGTAAATGGGTATGTATGGAGCATCGGCTCGCTTTCACACACGGATTTGATCAGAAGTACCGACCCGTACGGGAAACCAGCCTATAAACTCCTGCACTGTGGGGACATCGCACAACTGGCGGAAGACTTGCGGGAGCATCTGAAAATAGAACTGCAACAACTTGACAGGAAACTGTATGAGAGACACAGGCTGCATCCGACAAAGGAGGAAAGCACGGCTGCGGAAGTGCAACCTGCTCCGAAAACAGAAAAGGTATCACCTTCTGTAATAGCCCCCGTTTCTGTAATTGAGCCTGTCAAGGGAGTGGAGAAGCCGCAGGCACAGCCCATAGAGGAAAAGCCGGAGATTGAGCCGCGCCAACCCAATCATTCGTCAGCCGTGCAGCTTACCCTGCTCGACCTTTGGGGTATGCCCATAGAGGAACCGGTAAAAAAGAAAAAGGCAGCGAAAAAGGAAAGCAAGCCGAAGCCTATGCCGTCCACGCCTAAACCGCAAGTCAAAGTTACTCCACCCGTTGAAGCCGCCAAGCCGGTAAACGGTAATAAGGAAGAAAAGCCGGAAAATGCCGAAAAGCCAAACGACCCGGACGACATTTACGCCACTCTGGATTGGGAAACCAATCCTCCCATCAACGGCTTCTATGAGACAATGATGAGCCTGACAGCGGAACGGCGCAAGGCCCTACGGCTTGAGGCAGAACGGCACAGGCAGGAACAACTGAAAAAGATGGGTATCAAAGACACGTTGAACCCTGCTTTTGCGCCTTCTTCGGACAATATGGATAAAAAGCCGGAACAAACGGAAGAAATAAAGCAACCTGAAACACTGGCAGAAGTTGTGCCTACTTCCGAAACGGTTGCCACTTCCCTGTTCCCGGAACTTGAAACGGAAAAGCCGAAGGAGGAAGTCATGGACCTTTCTCCCCGTCCGTTCAACGGCCTGCTGGAGCCACACCACCGTGACGGCTCGATGGTGCTGGATGCTTCACGCAATCTCGGTTACCTGAAAGACCTCACGCCTTACGGTGCGACCTTCCAACCGCTCGACCTCCGTGGCTATCAAAAAGAGAAAGCGATGCTGTATATATCGCTCCGTGACGCTTACGAACGTCTGTATAGCCACGAGACGGAGAACCATACGGAACACAAACCGCAGCGCGGGTATCTCAACACCTACTACGATGAGTTTGTCATGCGTTACGGTAACCTCAACGCCAGACAGAACGTGAAACTGGTGATGATGGATGCCGGAGGGCGCGACATCCTTTCGCTGGAACGTGCGGAGGACGGCAAGTTTGTCAAGGCGGACATCTTCGACCGTCCCGTTTCCTTCTCGGTGGAGAGCCGTGTCAATGCAGGCTCTCCCGAAGAAGCCTTGTCCGCATCGCTCAACAAGTTCGGCACGGTCAATCTCGGCTATATGCGGGAGATAACCGACACCACGGAAGAGGAACTGCTTGGTGCCCTCAAGGGGCGCATCTTCTACAACCCGCTCGTAACCGGTTACGAAATCAAAGACCGCTTCATCGCGGGGAACGTGATAGAGAAGGCGGAACGCATAGAGGGCTGGATGGAGGACAATCCCGAAAGTGAGCGGATGCCGGAGGTGAAACAGGCGTGGGAGGCATTGAAGGAGGCCGAACCGCAGCGCATCGCCTTTGAAGACCTCGACTTCAATTTCGGGGAACGCTGGATTCCCACGGGCGTGTATGCCGCCTACATGAGCCACCTTTTCGACACGGACGTGAAAATAGCCTACTCCGCAAGCATGGACGAGTTTTCCGTGGCGTGCGGCTACCGCACCATGAAGATCACGGACGAGTTTTTAGTAAAGGGCTATTACCGGAACTATGACGGTATGCACCTGTTGAAGCACGCCCTGCACAACACCTGCCCCGACATGATGAAAAGTATCGGCAAGGACGAGAACGGCAACGACATCAAGGTACGCGACAGCGAGGGCATACAGCTCGCCAACGCGAAGATAGACGAAATCCGTAACGGGTTCTCCGAATGGTTGGAAGAACAGTCGCCGCAGTTCAAGGAACGGCTCACGACGATGTATAACCGCAAGTTCAACTGTTTCGTGCGCCCGAAGTATGACGGCTCGCACCAGACTTTTCCCGACCTCAACCTGAAAGGGCTGGCAAGCCGGGGAATCAAGAGCGTTTACCCGTCGCAGAAGGATTGCGTCTGGATGCTGAAACAGAACGGCGGCGGGATCTGCGACCACGAGGTGGGAACCGGCAAGACGCTGATAATGTGCATAGCGGCACATGAGATGAAGCGTCTGAACTTGGCGCACAAGCCGATGATTATCGGGCTGAAAGCGAATGTGGCGGAGATTGCCGCCACCTATCAGGCGGCCTATCCTAACGCCCGCATCCTCTACGCTTCTGAAAAGGACTTTTCGACCGCCAACCGTGTGCGTTTCTTCAACAACATCAAGAACAACGACTATGATTGCGTCATCATGTCGCACGACCAGTTCGGGAAGATACCGCAGTCGCCGGAGTTGCAGCAGCGCATCCTGCAGGCGGAGCTTGACACGGTGGAGGAAAACCTCGAAGTCTTGCGGCAGCAGGGCAAGAACGTGTCGCGGGCGATGCTGAAAGGGCTGGAGAAGCGCAAGCACAACCTTGTGGCGAAGCTGGAGAAGGTGGAACACGCTATCAAGTCCCGCACGGATGATGTGGTGGACTTCAAGCAGATGGGCATCGACCACATCTTCATTGACGAGAGTCATTATCAGAATTTTTTAAGTTTTCCTATTTTATGAGATAATTGGCTGATATTTATAGATTTTAGTCTGATTTAGTTTGGATTATTTATGGATAGTTTTGTAAGAAAAAGAAGCACCATGCTTACAAGCATAGTGCCATATAATCTTAAAATAATACGAATTTAATGAATTATAAACATCTAAAAAGATGTAGTAAGTGAAATTTATCTTGACTTTGTACTATTGAAATACAAAGATTATTCTATACAATACTTATTATATGCGTCTTTATATATATTTCTCACTTCCTCTTGAAAAGCCGCCCTTCTATTATGTAATTCCATCAATTGGCCATTAATCTGCTGATAAATAATCCTGTGTGCCGGATTTGGAAGCAATGTTTCATCATATACATCTGTTTCAAAATCCTCTTCTTCTATAGCCGCATGAGCAAGATTTAATAAATCTTCCTTGGTCATATCGGTTACAACCATCCAGTTTTCGCCTCTTGTAAAATAGGCTTTCCGATCTTCAATTTTTAAGTGTTTCATAAATATCTTTCCTTTCTGAATAAGCTTGTTCACCAGCTTCTAAACTGTTCAACGTGATTTCGTAATTCTCAATGGTATTTCCTTTAACATCCCTTAGGGTTTGGGCTGTTGGGTAGCCGCTATAAATGTTGAAATGAACTCCATCTGCCTCTATCTTTTTTTCCGTATAAAGAATGTAATCTGGCTTTATAGAACCTCCTATTGTATTATTATGCGTAGAAATAATCACTGGCATATTCTCTGCCATTTCCTTAATAAACTTATTTACCTCGTTCTTCAAAAAGAGATTATCAAACGAAGACTCTGGTTCATCAATAATGAGAATGTCACATAGAATAGCATCTTTAATTTTCTGCAAGAAGTTAAACTCCGAACGTTCCCCACCGGATACAGGCAAGCCTGAAGAATTAAGTATTCTGTAATCTATGGCTGCAAACAACTTATAAATACGATTACTCTCAACGCCTGCCGCCTTTAATTCATCTAAATACTGAATAGGGTTCCCATACTTTGCAAAAGCGTTAGTAAGTGACACCTGTTTTAATCCGACAGTTTTCAAATCTGTAGCATTCGCAAATGGGCGTGCGGACACACTGATTGTAAAATGTCCGGCCTTTTCCGTGCTAATAGTTCTGCTTTTCTTTATCGCTATAGCTACTTGGGCAAAAATTTCACGCTTTTTCTTATTGATGAAGTATTGGTATAAGTCTATATTGGGAATACGAGGTGCTGCAGATTTCAATTGTAGCGACTCCTTTACCATCTTGATTATGTTATTAACTTCTTTGAAATACAAGTTGGCAACGTTATCCTTCCGACATTGTTCTATCAATTCTTTTAAGAGTGACTTCAGTGAGGCTTCGGGCAAATGCTTATTGACAAGCGATTTGTAAAGCTGTGATTCTAATAAAGTCAGTGTTGCATTGATAAGTTTTTTAATCTCATCAAAACTTAGTTCTTTGAAATCGCTTTCATTAAACAGTTTTGACTTTGAGAAAACATCGTTAACATCGCTTTGCTGTGCTGAAGACATAACCGCTTCAAGGTACTTCTGCAATTTCATCTCATCCTCATCGGCTGAACAAGTTTTCAATACATCTGTTACTATAACGCTAAACTCGCGCAAGTAATCCTCTGCAGAATTTTCTTGTCTTACCTTCAAATCATTTTCAAACTGTTCAGAATCACTCCTACTAGTATTGAGCAGTTCAAATTGTTTAATGTATTTGGCCTTTCCTTCAAAACGGCTAGCAATGGCATTCAAGGTATGAGTTTTCCCTGTAGAACGTTTCCCAAACATAATATTAAGCCCCGTTGATAACATCTGTCCATTCGGGAATATCTGAAAAAGTTTAATTCCTTTTTCTGAGGTCAAAGTAACCTTTGTCTTATCCATTAGACAGAGTTTCAGTGTATTGACATTCACCTGATCAACATCAAAAAATGTATGGCTGACAGGATACTTATCTGGTGTAACACCTTTTTCTATTCTAAAGTCACTGAAATAGACAGGCGTAAGTTCTGTATCCTCCTTCTCCATATAAATAAATTTCTTGACGCTCGACACTTCACCTGCTATTATGTTTCTTCCCAATTTCTCGATGGTATCTTTATGAAGTTTTGGTTCTTTTTCATAATGTGGTATAAGTAAATATTTACTCAAATCTCCAAATATTCTAATGAATGTATCATAAGAAATATCATCATCCTTAGTTTTGATTAGATTTTTTACTTCTTCACATTTTGAATTAAAATCAAACAGCGTCCCGTCATCGTTATTCGCTATGACAAGAATATGCCCATTCTCCAAATCTACTTCAATACCGGGTAAAACAACTATTTGCGTCAATGCATCCTTGATTTCTTGATATTGTGCGTAGTCAAACAAGTTGTGATTTGTGATAGCAATTACATCCAATTTTGTTTTTGCAACATAATCCAACAAAACGTCTTTATCATAAGTAAACATCCTATCTGATACAGATGGCACTGTATGAATATGTAAATCACATCTTTTCATATATTTCTAATTTGTTAAATATATTTTCAAATGCTCAAAGAACAAATGGAAATCTGATTCCAAAATTACCAAATTATCCTGTATAACAGATGATTTTATAAAGATTTTGATATAGTGATGGCAAAAAAACACGATAAAATAGAATTAAAAACACTTCTAATTAGAAAAGTACAAGCAACACATATTTGTATTTTGAGATGATATAACAAAAAAGCATTTGCAGATAAATAATTCCAAACACTTTAACTTTGACACCTTTATTACCAACTGGGAGTATAACTGTATATTGCTATTTTTACATACAAAGTGGCTGTGTGTCAATAAACTTTTGTATATTGACACACAGTTTTACTTTCAATTCGTCAAACTTATGTTGAGAATATTTTAGGCCTCATGTTTTATTATTTTTCCATTTCTTTGCCATATTCTTTTGACTCTCGTTTTCAAGCGTTTCCAAAGCTTTCTCTTCTTGTTCTGTAGTTATATCAAGATACGCCATTGTGGTTTGGATACACTCATGTCCAAGCAAATATGAAATTTGAGCTATGTTCATTCCATTTTCAAGCCAATGTGAAGCCTTGGCATGTCTGAATTGATGGGCATGTAAGTTCAATGGTACATCTTCACAAGTTTCATGAGCTATTAAGGCATATTTTTTCAGCATTTTGTTCACATTTTCGGCAGACATAGGAGCATATACTCCTTTGCTTTTTGAATAAAAGATTAGTGCATCCATATCATTATATTTCGGATGGTATTTCTTGAGGTATCTCTTTAAACATTGCACTGGTTGAGACAAAAGAGGAAGTGGGCGTTTCTTTCTCCCTTTTCCTATGACAATCATGTGAGGTTTAGTACAATCCATGACGATATTACTAATCTTCAATGTAAGGAGTTCATTAACACGTATAGCTGTAGAGTACAAAAGTAGCATCAATGTGAAATCACGAAAACCTGTTGCCGTTCTTTGATTTGGGACAGACAATATGGCTTTAACAGCCTTTTTGCTTAAGCCAATAACTTTTCTTTTAGGCGTTTTCTCATTGGGAATGTTCTCAGCTTGTAGAAATACGGCCATATAAGTCATATCTCTGTCCGCTACATATTTCAAGAAGGCACGTAAGGCTGACAACCTTACATTGCATGTTGCAAAGGTACAATTCCTATCGCTTTTCATCCAAATAATCCATTCCATGATATATTTCCTACAGAAGCACTCTGCATTCAATGTTTCCGGTAAAATGCCTTTCACTTTCTTAAGAAACTCAGCATAGAGTGTCACTGAAATTTTATAGTTTCTTTTCGTGTGAGGGCTACAAGCTTTTATTGAGGGCACATAGTACTCAAGCCACTCATGTAAATAACTAGCAATCTGTATTGCTTGTAAGTTAATCTTCTTTTTCATCTGTCTCTAATATTAATGATTGTTCTATTTCGCTATCGGCATATGCTATTATATCAGAAATCGCAGGGGTCAAAGAATAGTAAGCCAATGTGCTTTCCATTTGTCTGTGTCCCATGCTCTTGCTTAGAGCTAATAACTTGTCGTGTACTGCAAATCCTTGGTGCGTCCAGCTGTTTATGTTCTCTATGGCGTAGTTGTGCCTCAGTTCGTATGGAATCGCGTGGGATGAATTGCAGCTTTGCCACAGCACCCTGAAGTGGTACGTTACCCATACAGGAGGGTGCGGCTTGTCATCCGGTGTCGGGAAAAACACCCTGCGGTTCGGAGTCAGCCCATCTATTTTTCCGTCATAAATACGCATCAGGGGCAACATTGTGTCATGGAGGACTACATAATGTTGGTCATACCCTTTGCCGCGCTTGATGGATACCACGCCGTTTTCAAGGTTTACGTCATCGCGTTCCAGCAGGACGGCCTCGGTTGTCCTTATTCCTGAACTATACAGTAAGCGGAAGAACACCGGCAGTGTCATGCGCTGGATAGCCGCGAGTCTGCCACGCCTTGGCTTTATGTTGTCGCAAGCGTCAAAGAAGCGTTTCAATTCATCGTGTGTAAAAGGATGCGGCGTATAAGTTCTCGGTACAGACCTTGGCACTTGCGGCAAGTCAATTTTCGTCATTCCACGCTTTTTCATGTACTTGATGAAGTCCGAAACAGGATAGACACGTGACACGCAAGAGTTTGTGCATTCAGTTGGACGTTGCCTACACCACCTGTCAACGATTTCTTGGGTAAGTTCGGTTTGCTCTGGATATTCCCTTACGCAAAAATGGTCGAACTGTATTATGTTCTTGATATAGCTATAACTGTAACGCCCGGAAGCCTTGCGGTATTTTACATATCCTTCTATAGCTTTGGATAGGAATGAAATTGTCTTCATACGTCAAACACCCCCTTTCCTATGGGAAAGTGTTCTATACTCAATGAACATTCCTTCAGCCTCTTGAATTCCGCACTAAGGTAACGGTCAAGAGAATCTGGGGACGCATGACCGAGGGTGGCACTTATGACAGGTTGCTGCACACCGCCTTGCAACAGAGTCGTCGCCACATTATGGCGGAATAGGTGCAGACTTTTTCTCTCATTTTTACCTTGTCTTATTCCTGCTTTGCACATGACTTTTGAGCATATGGCATCGAGATTGCTTGTATGAAGCCTTCTGTATGGCACGTGTACTGTGAGAAAAACATATGGTTCCGAACTTCGGGGACGTTCTTTGAGCAGGTAATCAAATACAGCGTTTCCTACCACGGCACGGAGTGGCAATGTCAGTGGCTGTCCGGTCTTTACCTGAGTGATTTTTATCAGGTCGTGTTCCCAATCGAAACTGTTAAGCGTGAGTGCAGAGATATCACACCCACGCAATCCCGTGTACATGGCCAAGGTTATGATGGCTTTGTCCTGTAGGGATATTGTGCCATCGTATTCTAAAGTATGCCTGATAGCAGTAAGCTCTTGATCCGTAAGGTATTGAATATTCTTCCGCATGTTGGGTATAGCCGGCAGATATGCGATTATACGTTCAACGGATTTGCCATAGTGGGGCAAACAGGCTTTCAGTCCATATTCCACCGAATATTTGAGCGAATGGCCCATATTCGGTTTTCCGTCTTTGGAAAATACTTCCAATACCGCATTTCCTGTTATTGACTCTAATGAGTACACTCCCATTTCCTGTAGCCGGAAGAAGAACGAAGATAGTGCATACTTCACATTCGTTGAAAATTTGCAACATCTACCTACCGTGTTGAAAGCCATGTCTGTTACATCCTTGTATTCTGCGCAGAGCAACTCGTAGTGGTGCGGTTTACTATAGTGTTTACGACCATCGGGTAATAATCCATTCTCGATATATTGGCAGATTACACGTAACAGGCGTACCTTGTTCCTATAAGTATACTTGTTGGACCACAATACTTTTAGTGTCGGTTCAACGTCGGTGAGACTCTGCCATTTGTAATGGTTAGCATTTCCTGATAGCCACTCAGCCATTTTCTTCACATAGTCTATGTACATGGCTGAATAACCGGTGTCTTGCAAATAAGAAACAAGACCATTGACTTTTTCATTTAGATTAAATATGTCCATAATCGCATTTTGTTTGAAAGTTATTACAATTATAGACGTAATATAATCAGAACTATCTACTGTGCAAAATAAATGATTACTAAATAATTAAGTAATTTAACAGGAAACTTATAAAAGTTCTGATAATGACTCAAATCCGAAATTTTGGATTTATGCCACCAGTTCAAGAACTTGACTTTCAACACCCGTCATGACCGTGTGGCGGGATTGGGAAACTCGGAAGGAAGCCAGAAGGCCCTGAATATGCTCTTTGCCATCCGTACCATACAGGAACGCACGGGCAAGGACTTGGGGGCTACGTTCCTTTCGGGCACGACCATTTCCAACAGTCTGACGGAACTGTACCTGCTCTTCAAATACCTGCGCCCCAACGAACTGGAACGGCAGGACATCCGCTGTTTCGATGCTTGGGCTGCCATCTTCGCCAAAAAGACGACCGATTTTGAGTTCAACGTAACGAACAATATCGTTCAGAAGGAGCGTTTTCGCTATTTCATCAAGGTGCCGGAGCTTGCCGCCTTCTACAACGAGATTACCGACTACCGCACGGCGGAGGATGTAGGTGTGGACAGACCAAACAAGAATGAGATACTGCACCACATACCGCCCACACCGGAGCAGGAGGACTTCATACAGAAGCTGATGCAGTTTGCCAAAACCGGCGATGCCACTCTGCTTGGCAGGTTACCCCTGTCGGAAACGGAGGAAAAGGCGAAGATGCTCATCGCCACCGACTACGCGAGAAAGATGGCTCTTGATATGCGCATGATAGACCCGAACTACGAGGACCATCCCGACAACAAGGCAAGCCATTGTGCCAAGATGATTGCAGAGTATTACCACAAGTACGAGACGCACAAGGGTACGCAGTTCGTGTTCTCCGACTTGGGGACATACCAGCCGGGGGAAGGATGGAACGTGTACAGCGAGATAAAACGCAAGTTGGTGGAGGATTACGGCATACCGGCAAGTGAGGTGCGCTTCATTCAGGAGTGTAAGACGGATAAGGCTCGTAAGGCGGTGATAGATGCCATGAACGCCGGGACGGTGCGCGTGCTGTTCGGCTCCACAAGTATGCTCGGAACGGGCGTGAATGCGCAGAAAAGATGCGTCGCCATCCATCACCTTGATACACCGTGGCGACCGTCCGACCTGCAACAGCGTGACGGACGGGGTGTTAGAGCCGGGAACGAGATTGCCAAGCATTTTGCCGAGAACAACGTGGATATCATCATCTACGCGGTGGAAAAGTCGCTGGACAGCTACAAGTTCAATCTGCTGCACTGCAAGCAGACGTTCATATCGCAGCTCAAAAGTGGAGCGATGGGCGCACGTACCATCGACGAGGGAGCAATGGACGAAAAATCGGGTATGAACTTCTCGGAGTATATGGCGTTGCTCTCCGGCAATACCGACCTTTTGGATAAGGCGAAATTAGAGAAGCGTATCGCCTCGCTCGAAGGGGAACGCAAGTCGTTCAACAAGGGCAAGCGCGATTCGGAGTTCAAGCTGGAATCCAAGACGGGAGAACTGCGCAACAACACGGCTTTCATCGAAGCCATGACGGAAGACTGGAACCGTTTTCTTTCCGTTGTGCAGACTGATAAGGAAGGCAGCCGCCTTAATCTTGTCAAGGTGGACGGCGTGGATTCAACGGATGAGAAGGTCATCGGTAAGCGTTTGCAGGAAATCGCCAAGAACGCCACGACTGGTGGACTGTACAAGGCTGTCGGGGAACTTTACGGCTTTCCGATAAAGGTGGTCAGCGAGAGGACACTCAAAGAAGGTCTGGAGTTCACCGACAACCGCTTCGTGGTGGAGGGCAACTACAAGTACACCTACAACAACGGGCATCTGGCGATGGCAGACCCGATTGCTGCCGCACGAAACTTTCTGAACGCATTGGAGAGGATTCCGACCATCATCGACCAGTACAAGTCTAAGAACGAAGTGCTGGAAAAGGAGATTCCGCAGTTGCAGGAGATAGCGGGCAAGGTGTGGAAGAAGGAGGACGAGCTGAAACAGCTGAAGTCCGAACTCGCCGCACTGGACCGCAAGATACAGCTTGAGCTGGCTCCGGCTCAGGAAAACACAGAAGAGAACCGGCAAGGCAACGAGAAAAAACAGACGGAACAACAGCCGGAAAGCCCGCACGTGGACTTTGTACGCAGTCATTTAATTATAGGGAGACCCGGTTTATCGGAATCCAAAGGTGTAAAACTTTAATATCGAAGTCTTGACAGAAAAAGCCAGTGGTTGAATTTTTCACCACTGGCTTTAATTCTAATAATTTTTCAATCTAATATGACCGAATCTATAACGTTAAATCATAGATTATGTGTCTATTTGTGAAGAAAAAGACGTATTTTTGTATCAAAATCAAATAAGCATAACAATGGAACCATCTATATACCGTTTTTCACTTTGTGCCGCACTGCCGTTGATGTTATTCTTCGGCTTTTATTTTTTGTTTGCAAAGACTCCTGAAAAGAAAATTTTCAAGAATTATCTCCGCTCCCGACAGATTATGGGTATAGCTATGCTGCTGCTTTCGGCAAATTATTCGGTACATTTCTTCTTTGGTATTCGATTCAAAAATGCGGATTCTTCCATATTGATGAACATGTCCACATACTTCCTGTGCTATTCTCTGTTCAGTTCGGCATTGATAATGTTGCTTGATCGTTTTTACATTACCAAACGGCGTGTGTGGACACATATCATTTTATGGATTATATTCTCAACTCTTTCCGGAGTTGTGTTGTTCCTGTTGCCAAGCGGAATCATGCAAAAAATCTCTTTATTTGCTTTAGCTGTCTGGTTAATCGTTTTTGGAATCGTTTTAGCTCGCAGAGTCATAATTGCATATCGTAGAGCCATTCGGATTTTCAATGAAACTCAGGCGGATGATATAGGTACATATATCGAATGGCTTTCCATATTCACTTATTGGGCTGTTATCTTCGGTGTCGGATGCGGATTGCTGACATTTCTGCCAGACAAATATGTTTTTATCTGGATTTTGTCGTCAATACCGTTCTACAGCTATCTTTTCTACAGCTATCAGAACTACCTGCTGTTCTATGAACAGGTGGAAAATGCTTTTGAGCAAGATATACAATCTGAAGAAGAACTTCTGACAGATACGGAAACAGAACCTGAAATAGTTTCTGAGAAAGAAGTTCCAGTGTCCTATACAGAAATTATAGAGAAAGTGGCCAACTGGATAAAGACAGACGGCTATGTCCAGCAGGGACTTACCATAAAAGAACTGTCCGAAATACTTCATACGAACCGTACCTATCTTTCCGCTTATATCAAGACTACGTATAAAATGACATTCCGCGAATGGATAACCGGTCTCCGGTTGGAGTATGCGAAAAACATACTGAAGGAGCATCCGGAAATCAATATACAGAAGCTGGCTGAGTCTTCCGGCTTTCTTTCCCGCAGTAACTTTATCAAATCATTTACCGAGAAGGAAGGATGTACGCCTGGCAAGTGGAAAAAAGCAAATCTGGAATAATTTGTGTGGTAAAAAGCCGATGAAAAAGGTCTCAGAAGCCCATTTTCAAAAAGTGCTCAAGCGACAAAAAAGTGCTAATTCGACAAAAAAAAGTGCTCAAACGACAATTTGAAAAGTGCTCAAACGACAATTTTTATAAAACGCTGTATTTCAACAGAAAAAGTTTTTGTAATATTTTGGGCGCTGAATGGCATTTATTACCTTTGGAGAAGACAAAGATAATAAATTCAAGTTTATATGAGCAGAAAAATCACTTTTCTTACCCTGTTTCTGTGGCTGATGACGGTAACTTTTCCTGTCATTGCGCAGCAGAAAACAGACACAACCTACACCTTCCGGTTCGTTCCGCAGAAGGATATGTTCTACGTGCCTTGGAATGGCAATGACACGGAACTTGCCCGCTTGTTGGAATGTATCGAAAACAACAAAGCAACAATTCTTGACGGCAAACTGCCGCTACTGGTTGACGGATATTGCAATTCGCAGAGCAGTGAAGTCAAGAACCTTGCAACAGCGAAGATTCGTGCCAACCGTGTGAAATCAGAACTGATTACACGAGCGAAAATCAAGGAAGAAAACTTCATTACCCACAATCATGCGACAGGGGGTGATTTTGTTACCGTGCGCCTGACGGTACCGGTAAAGGAAACAGCCGTGACGGATGCGGAAGCAGAAGCACGACGCAAGGCGGAAGCCGAACGCTTAGAAACCGAGAAGCGTGCCGAGCAGGAACGGCTTGCCGAAGAGCAGCGCAAGGCGGAAGAAGCCCGACTTGCCGCTGAAAAGGCAGAAGCCGAGAAAGCCGCTCAACAAAATACACTTGCCGACACGCCGTCGGAAACCAAAATCACAACTGATTATCATCTCTCCCTGCGTGCCAACCTGCTGCGCTGGGCTACCTTGACACCAGATTTAGGACTTGAATGGCGCATCTGCCCATCGTGGGGCATTGCCGTAAACGGCTCGTGGACTTCTTGGAGCTGGAGTGACAAAGACCGCCGCTATGCACTCTGGGAAGTGGCTCCGGAAGTACGTTACTATATGGGTGAGAAGAAAGCCTGGCATCTGGGCGCGATGTTCAAGGCTGGACAGTTCAACTACAAGCTTTCCGAAACAGGCAAGCAGGGCGACCTGATGGGTGGCGGCATCACCGCCGGCTATCAGCTGCGACTAAACAAGGCATTAGATCTTGATTTCAACCTCGGTTTGGGCTACCTGAATGCCGATTTCGAAAAATATGAAGTCATCGATGGTGTGCGCGTGCGCTGTGGCAATGAGACAAAAAATTGGTGTGGCCCCATCAACGCCGGTGTGACATTGGTATGGAAGTTATTCTAACACGGAGGAATAGAATATGAAAGCAAAACAATATATAAATATGATGGGAATGGCAGCCGCCGTGCTGCTCTCTTCCTGCGTGAAGGACACGCTTTATGACACGCCGCATCCCGACTACGGGAAGATTGCGGTGACAGCCGACTGGTCGGCCCGCGGTGAGGGTATCGACATACCTGCCACATGGACGGTCACCATGGGTGACTATACGGGTACGGAGACTTCCGCCACCCATGCCCCCGACCATCTGTTTGCTCCGGGCAGCTACACCCTTGCGGTGTGGAACCCGGCTGAAGGAATCACGGTGAACGGCACCACAGCCACCATTGCCGCAGCCACGGGAAACCGGGCAGGCACGGATGCCTTTGTGAACAATGCCCCGGGATGGTTCTTCACCTATACGAAACAGGTGAGCATCGAGAAAGACAAGGACTATCCGCTGACCGCCGCAATGAAGCAGCAGGTACGCGAACTGACGCTTGTCGTCAAACCGACGGGTGATGCCGCCGGACGCATCACGGAGATTGTTGCCCATCTGACGGGTGCAGCCAGAACACTCGATTTCGCTACCGATACCTACGGAGCCGCTTCAAACGTCGTGCTGCCCTTCACCAAGATAACCGAAGGTGACGATGCCGGCAAGTGGAAAGCCACGGTGCGGTTGCTGGGTGTGACTGGCACGGAACAACTGCTGACGGCTGAAATCCGCTATGCGGACGGCAACCCGAGCCCCACCACGCTGAAAAGCGACCTCACAGAAGCTCTCAAGGAGTTCAACACCAGAAAGGGCAAATCGCTGACCCTCGGCGGAACGCTGGTTGAGACTCCCGAAGGCATGGAAGTGGACGGAGCCGAAATCAACGGCTGGGAAGAAGTGAAAGGTGATGATGTAAATGCTGATTTGTAAATAATAAAATTATAGATATAATGAAGACAAGATTTTTTGCACTTGCAGCGCTTGCCCTCGCACTGGTAGCCTGCAACAACGACAACGAGAACCTGAATGGTGACCCCGTGGCCGCCCAGTTTACCGCCAACATCGCCATCGCCACCCGCGCCAGCGGAACCACTTGGGACAACGGTGACCGTATCGGCATCACCGACATCGGCAACGATTCCCAGTACGGCAACGTGCCTTTCATCCTGAAAAACGGGAAATTTGAGGCAGAAGGAAAGGTTATCTATATCGAAGATACAAAGACCCATACTTTCCGCGCCTACTATCCGTACAACGCGGCGGGAGGCATCCTCACAGCCACGACCGATGCCACGGCGCAGCAGAACCAGCCTGCCATCGACTTTCTCTTTGCTTCAGGAGCCACGGGAGACAAAAACAACCCGGTAGTAAGCTTCACCGACAAAACCGCCAAAGGCGGTGAAGACAACTCCTTCCACCACCGCATGAGCCAGATAACCCTTACCTTCGAGGCGGGCGACGGCGTGAATTTCAGCGTGGTCAAGCCTGAACGTTACACGCTGGACGGATTGTTACTCACCGGTACGTTCAACACGGCCGACGGTATTGCCACCGCAGACAACGGACTACAGACCGGAGAACTGACCATGAATCTGGCAGACGGCAATCTCACGTCATCGGTCATCCTCTTCCCGCAGACAGTTGCATCCCTGCCGTTGGTTGTGAATTACAAAGGTCAGGAATATCATGCCACACTCACCATGCCCGAAGGCGCACTGCAGGCGGGCAACAACTATACCTATACCGTCAAGGTACGCAACAAAGTCCTTGAAGTCAGCGAAGCCACCATTGCAAAGTGGAACGATATAGACGGTGGAGATGTGGGTGCTGACATGTAAGATGTTAATAATTAATCGATTAGAATGAAGAATTATGAGACATAGATTATTTATCCCCGCAGCCACCGCACTGCTGTTCGCCCTCGCCGCCTGCACGCAGGACGAACTTGCTGGCGATAACCGTCTGCCCGAAGGTGAATACCCTGTATTCATCCGTGCCACCGGACTGTCCGTAGAAGCAACGCCGCTGGCAGCCCCTTCCACCCGTGCCGCTGTGGACGGCGACTGGCAGGGCGTCACTTCCGTGGCACTCAAGATGGGCGATGCGGTAAAGGAATACACCGTAACGCCTAACTCCGCTGACAATACGAAAGCCACGCTTTCACGTAAGAACGACCCGTACTACTGGACCAGCCGCGACCCGATTACCGTATCGGCATGGTGGCCCTTCAACAATGCCGACATCACACAGATGCCTGCCGTGAAGGTGGCAGAAGACCAAAGCAAACTGGCTGACTTCCAGAACAGCGACTTCATCTCTGCTGAGAACCGGAAGGTGGAATTTAACAACCCGACTCTTGAATTTACCCACCGCACGGCACGCGTGACTATCGAACTGAAGCCCGGCACGGGATTCACGAGCGTTGCTGGTGCCACGGTGAGCCTCGTGAGCCTGTCCGCCGATAACGGCAACCCGACCGCCATCAAGACTTACAACGCAAGCGGCAACACCTACGAGGCACTGACCGCCCCGCAGACCGTTGCGGCAGGCAAGCCGTTCGTCAAGGTGGAACTCGGCGGCGGCACCTTCTACTTCCGTCCGCAGAACAACGTCGTATTAGAAGCGGGCAGCCGCTATAAATATACCGTTAAGGTGAACACCACCGGCCTGACGTTAGAGGGTTGCACCATCGGCAGCTGGGCTGACGGCGGCGGCGAGAGCGGCGCAGCTGAGGATTTGGGCTACATCTACGACAGCAACACCAAGACCTACACGGTCTATAACGCCGACGGCCTACTGGCATGGAACGAAGCCGCACAAAAAGACAGATCGATAAATTGCACCCTCACCGCCGACATCGACCTGACGGGTAGGGATTGGACACGGATAGACACATGGCCTGGCTACTCCGGCGTCTTTAATGGGCAGGGACACCGCATTACGGGATTAAACTTTTCAGCAGCGACTACTGAACTTTTTGGGTTATTAAATTTACGTGGTGTGATAAAGAACCTACAACTCATAGATGTGAATCTGTATGGCAGTAGTGGATCAGCAGCTGGAATAGTGGAGCAAAATGAGGGTCAAATCATTGCCTGCTCTGTGACGGGAAAAATTTCTGCATATGGTAGAACTTGTGGTATAGCCGATTTAAATTATGGCAGTATCACAGCTTGTTGGTTTGACGGCACATTGAAAGATTATGAATCTGGAGCTATAGTGCGTTTCAACTACAATACTATAACTTCCTGTTATTGGGGAGGCAATGCCGAGCGAGGAGAATTCCGTAATTTTGGAGGAACGGTAGATGCCACGAAGGTGGACGGCGCGACCGTGAAATGGCAGACAGCCGTCGACGGCATGAACATCGCCCTCACCGACAATGACTACCAGTGGGCACTCGGCACAGATGGTCTGCCCGTACTGCAAAAGAAACAATAACAACCCCTAAACAACACGCATCATGAAACGAACAACCATCCATATATCCGCAGCCATCGCCCTGCTGCTCGGCCTTGCCGCCTGCACGCAGGACGAACTTGCCGACGATAACCGTCTGCCCGAAGGAGAATACCCCGTAGTCATCCGTGCCACCGGACTGTCCGTAGAAGCAA
>ENA-OOZG01001130-OOZG01001130.1-human-gut-metagenome-genome-assembly--contig:-NODE-1130-length-19870-cov-9.469543_pt1 | contig 19870 bp, 15 predicted proteins | sample MGYA00241706_ERZ501384 | MGnify/ENA primary metagenome ERZ501384 (study PRJEB25962, sample SAMEA2042742) | human gut metagenome | biome: human gut; feature: human-associated habitat; material: faeces...
TGAGGTCTGAAGGGAGCATACCTCCGTATGTGACCGAAGCCGAATCCCGAAAGCAGCACAGCGATGCGCCTTTATGCAACAGTCTCCAGAAGAAACGAGTAACCCACGCGTGGACGCCCACAGCGGGGACTACACGCATATATAGCGAAAGCACCACCAGCCAGTAGGGGGTTGGTAGTGCCTTCGCTATATATTATATGTGTAGTCTGTGGCGACTAGTAAGACTCCTCCTCGTTGGGGAAGTCTTGGCTTTTGACATCCGCTATGTAGTGCTGCACCGCCTCGGTCATGATAGAGCCAATGTCAGCGTAGCGACGCAAGAAGCGCGGACTAAAGCCTTGCGTGATGCCGAGCATGTCGTGCATGACGAGGACTTGTCCGTCTACCCCACCGCCGGCTCCGATGCCAATGACGGGGATCGTTAGCTCAGAGGCGACCTGGGTAGCTAGCGGTGCTGGGATCTTCTCCAGTACGAGGGCAAAGCAACCCAACTCCTCCAGCAGATGGGCATCGGCCAGCAGCTTGTCAGCCTCCGCCTGCTCCTTGGCACGTACCGCATAAGAGCCAAACTTATTGATCGACTGAGGCGTGAGTCCCAGGTGCCCCATGATCGGGATACCAGCCGAGAGGATACGCTCTACCGACTCACGGATCTCGCTACCGCCCTCTATCTTGATCGCATCAGCGTGGGTGATCTTCATCACTTTGATCGCACTCTCTAGAGCGATCTTCGAGTTGCCCTGATAAGAGCCGAAGGGGAGGTCAACGACGACCAGCGCACGCTGCACCGCTTTCATCACGCTCTTGCCGTGATATATCATCTGGTCGAGCGTGATAGGTAGCGTAGTCACATTACCCGCCATCACATTACTGGCAGAGTCGCCTACGAGGATCACATCCATGCCGGCAGCATCGATGATCTGTGCTGCTGAGTAGTCGTAAGCGGTGAGCATGGAGATCTTCTCCCCACGCTCTTTCATCTCGAGTAGTCGTCGGGTGGTTACCTTGCGACTATCCGTAGCTTGATAAGTGGACATATTGATTTAGATATTAAATAGATAGACTAAGCGAAGCGTTACTCCCACTCAATCGTTGCGGGTGGCTTTGACGACACATCGTAGCAGACTCGATTGACGCCACGCACCTTGTTTATGATTTCGTTAGAGACCTCTGCGAGGAAGTCGTACGGCAGCCGAGCCCAGTCAGCACTCATCGCATCGACGCTTGTCACGGCACGTAGTGCCACCGTGTACTCGTAGGTGCGCTCGTCACCCATGACGCCTACGCTCTGCACCGGCAGTAGGATAGCTCCCGCCTGCCACACCTCGTCGTAGAGGTTGTACTTGCGGAGCATGTCGGTGTATATCTTGTCAGCCTGCTGGAGGATAGCCACCTTCTCCAGAGTCACCTCACCTAGCACACGAATGCCTAGACCAGGGCCTGGGAAGGGATGACGAAAGATCATGTGTCGTGGCATAGCGAGTGCCAAGCCGACACGACGCACCTCATCCTTAAAGAGATGCTTCAGCGGCTCCACCAGCTTCAGGTGCATACGCTCAGGCAGTCCGCCCACGTTGTGGTGGCTCTTGATCACCTTGCCCGTGATGTTGATAGACTCAATGATGTCCGGGTAAATAGTTCCCTGCCCCAGCCAACGAGCCTGCGGTAGCTTCTTGGCCTCAGCCTCAAAGACCTCGATGAAGTCCCGGCCGATCACCTTACGCTTAGCCTCTGGATCACGAACGCCTGCTAGGTCTCCGAGGAACTTCGCACTTGCGTCGACCTTGATACAGCCCAGCCCGAGAGCCTGGTAGTCTGCCAAGATCTGCTCCGCCTCGCCTAGTCGCATCAGCCCATGATCCACAAAGATGCAGGTGAGCTGATCACCGATAGCACGATGTAGGAGGACCGCTGCGACCGAACTATCCACGCCTCCGCTGAGCGCCATGATGACCTGCTCGTCACCTACCTGCGCCCGGATCGAGGCGATGCTGCTCTCAATGAAAGACTCGGACGACCACTCGCCCTTGATGCCACAGAGCGTGACAAAGTTGTCGAGGAGCTTCGTACCCTCCTCACTGTGATGTATCTCTGGGTGAAACTGTACACCCCACGTCTCCTCACCCTCTATCCTATAAGCGGCATACTGCACCGAGGGGGTCGAGGCGATTAGCTTAAAGCCCTCAGGAAGACGTGTGATCGTATCCCCGTGCGACATCCAGACCGTGTGCTGTGGCGAGAGCCCCGCGAGTAGCGGGTCGTCCTTGTCCACCAGTTGTAGCGTAGAGGCTCCGTACTCACGCGTATTGGAGTTCTCCACAGAGCCTCCGCTCTGATGCACCATCAACTGCGCTCCATAGCAGATACCTAGTATCGGTAGTCGCCCACGGATGGCTGCTATGTCTGCGGTAAAAGCCTCCTCAGCATAGACCGAGTATGGGCTTCCCGAGAGGATGATGCCACGAACGCCCGTCAGGTCTGTCGGGATCTTGTTGTAAGGGACTATCTCGCAGTAAGTGTTGAGGTCTCTCAGACGACGACCTATGAGCTGTGTGGTCTGCGACCCAAAGTCTGCGATAATTATTTTGTCCGGCATAGGTTGATTTCTATTTCGGTGTTAATACTTTGTACTAGAAGTGCTATACGTTGAAGCGGAAGTGCATGATGTCGCCGTCCTGCACGATGTAGTCCTTGCCCTCGACCGCCATACGGCCAGCCTCCTTGACAGCCGTTTCGGAGCCGTAGTGCACGTAGTCCTCATACTTGATCACCTCGGCACGTATGAAGCCACGCTCGAAGTCGGTGTGTATGATGCCCGCACATTGAGGAGCCTTGCTCCCCTTGACAAAAGTCCAGGCACGGCACTCATCAGCACCAGCCGTAAAGAAGGTCTCGAGGTTGAGCAACTTGTAAGCGGCACGGATCAAGCGGTTGACGCCCGTCTCCTCTAGCCCTAGCTCCTGTAGGAAGAGCTGACGCTCCTCATACTCCTCCAGCTCTGCTATCTCGCTCTCGATATGCGCCGATACGACCAGTAGCTCTGCATCCTCGTGAGCGATAGCCTGACGAACGGCCTCCACATAAGCATTACCCGTGGCGGCACTTGCCTCGTCGACATTGCAGACGTAGAGAACAGGCTTAGCCGTTAGGAGGAAAAGGTCTCGCAGCGCCTGCTCCTCGTCCTTATTTTCAGGCGTCACCGAGCGCGCGTTAAGCCCTTGCAGTAGTGCCTCCTCAATACGCTTGAGGAGTGCTACCCGGATCTTCGCCTGCTTGTCGCCACCCGTCTGAGCCTGTCGCTCGGACTTCTTGAGCTGTGTCTGCACTGTCTCCAGATCCTTGAGCTGAAGCTCCGTGTCGATGATCTCCTTGTCCCGCACTGGATCTACGGAGCCGTCGACATGCGTGATGTTGTCATCGTCAAAGCAGCGCAGCAAGTGTATGATCGCATCAGTCTCGCGGATGTTGGAGAGGAACTTATTGCCCAGCCCCTCGCCTTGGCTAGCACCCTTGACCAGTCCCGCTATGTCAACAATCTCTACCGTGGCAGGCACCGTCCGCTTAGGGTGCTCCATCTCGACCAACTTATTGAGACGCTCATCTGGCACGGTGATGACCCCGACGTTGGGTTCGATCGTGCAGAAGGGGAAGTTGGCTGACTGCGCCTTAGCGTTCGACAAGCAGTTAAACAAAGTGGACTTACCGACGTTGGGTAGTCCTACGATACCGCACTGTAGCGACATATATTATAGGGATAAGTATACAACGTGACGAAGCCTCGCTCTCGTGTCAGCTCGGCTCTCCTGCAAAGGTACTAATTATCTTGCTGTCGGAGGGGATGCTTTGTGGCACAGCAAGACGTGTAGCCCCGAGTAGGGGCGCATGGTTGAGCGTCCGTTCCTCTCTCCAACGCCAGAGTAGCTCACCCGGTCAGAACGCTCTTACTTGTCCAACTTCCCAGTTTTTCTTCTTTGCGGTGGTTACGTCAGCAGCACTACACCTATTTTTATCCTTTTTCTTAGAGGAGCGATCTACTAGAAAAACAGTACCATGGGCCATACCCCTTCGATTGGGAAGACTATTCACCAACTTGGTCATGGCCTTGCCATTGATACAATTACTGAAGCAAAAAAGAACCTCCAATCTAGCACAGCCAGATATGTTCAAGTTAGTCAGTTTATTGCCGTTGCAGTCAAGCTCTGTCAAGGCAGTATTCTTTGATACGTCCAAGCTAGTCAGTTTATTGCCGTCGCACCCAAGCACTGTCAAGGCAGTATTCTTTGATACGTCCAAGCTCGTCAGTTGATTGAAGGAGCAGTCAAGCGTTGTCAAGGCGGTGCTATTTGGCAAGTTCAAGCTGGCCAGTTGATTGTCGCTACAGTAAAGTGTTTCCAAGATGGTGCTCTCTGGCAAGTCCAAGCTCGTCAGTTGATTGCCGGAGCAGTCAAGCTCTGTCAAGGCGATGTTCTTTGACACGTCCAAGCTGGTCAGTCGATTACAGCCGCAGTCAAGCTCTGTCAAGGCGGTGTTCTTTGACACGTCTAGGCTGGTCAGGTCATTCTGGGCGCAATTAAGTATTTCCAAGGCGGTGTTCTTTGATACGTCCAGACTGGTCAGTCCATTGGCAGAGCAGTCAAGATTTATCAAGGCGGTGTTCTTTGATACGTCCAAGCTGGTCAGGCTACTGAAGGAACAGTTAAGCTCTGTCACATCGCCTCGGATGGTGATCGTTTGGTTTTCAATTGTGTAATACTTTTGACCATCCTCATTCGTTTGTCCAGTCTCTTGAGCCCCATAAATGGTGACGTTGCCATTTGCCTCAATTTGCAGGGAGATTCTTTCTCCGACTCTTTTAGAGGTGGTCATGGTGATGACCCCTTCGGCGAGAAGCGAGCTGGTCGCTAGCAGCGTGCCGAGGAGGGCGAAGAGCCAGATGCGTAGTTGTTTGCTCATAGTGTAACTAGAGATTAGATGTTAGAGATTAGATGTTAGAAGTTAGTGGATAGTTTTTGGAGTCGACAGATCTCACGAGTAACCCGTTGTGGGGCTACATGGAACGATGGGTCAAGCGGAACGAACACTGTAGGGACGCTCGGTCTGAGCGTCCGTTGTAGAACGATCTTGACAATGTTCCCTTTGACGGGGACGGACGCTCAGACCGAGCGTCCCTACAAGGCGACGTGGGGGACAATCGTGCGTCCCTACACAGGGTTACTCGTTTCATTAGATGCGTCTTAGGGAAGAGCTACGCTCCTGCAGGACTGCGAGTAGCCCCGCAGGAGGTGTAGACCTTTATAGAAGTTGTTACTTCGCACTATCTTCTGGAGATGAGATGGCAAAGTACTGAATAGTGCAGCTATCTTCCATATCTATGTTCTGCCCTATTAGTGAAGCAAATGGGTGTCCAGGATACGCTTTCTGAGGGATAGCCCTTAGGACAGGTTGACCGCGGAACACCCACCTCTTATCAGACATTTTCTGCGTCCAGTGGGCGACCTCGTAGATCTCTAGGATGACCTTTTGATGTACTATGAGTACATAGTGTACATCCTTTATTTCGGCAGCACTAAGCTTCCAATCACCAGCAACTTGCTCATAGAAGCTGTTGGAGGAGAAGTTTGTTGGGTTGTAGGTCTGGGGGATCTTTACTGCCAAAACCTTTTCACAGCATCCGTTGTTAGATGTTGCGTTAGACCACCCTTGAATGGTGAGCGACTTGCAATTGTTGTTCATAAGCTATTTGTATTAAAAGTGAATTGATTCGTATTTGCAGGTATGGTCGTATGGAGGTACGACGAGGGGGCTTGTGCTGGGCGTAGCGTGGCACAAGCGCGTAAAGAGACGACAAACGGAGCGGACGCTTGTTGCGTCAGCCTGCGGGTCGGGTGATATGGATGAGGAGTTGCCCCTGTGTAGTCGCCTAGAAGGCGTCTCTGCGTGTATTTTCGGGGGGGGGGGTAAACATGCTGTCCGTCAACGAGATGTGACGATAGGGAGGCTCTGACGTGTGCATACGAACGTACGAGAAGGCAGGGTGCAAGGCAACGGCCTCGCTACACGGACGTGTGGTGAGGCGGTTGTGGTGAGACCTCGTGGTACTATAATAATAGGTCGTACCGCACCTGTCATCATAGGTGCCTTGGCACCTGTCAACGCTATACGCTGTCGTACTCATACGGACGCTACGTGGTTACCGTGCGGGTGGCGGCGCACCATGAACGTGTGGCGAGACCCCCTGAGCCGTAACCTTTTGCGCAAAGTTATACCTTTATTTTGAGTTGTGCAAGAGATTGGAAATTAGCTGTTAGCTAGAGCCATCGGAGGGATCGGAGCTATCGGACGGGTAACGACTTGTCGGAACGCTCGAGACGTGTAACGATATGTAGGGGCGGACCTCTGTGTCCGCCCGTTCTCGTTGGAGCGCAGTATGACCTGTGGGCGGACACGCAGGTCCGCCCCTACAACGAGTTACTCCTATCGCTTTGACACAACGGACGTCCTCTCGCTAAACACGACTGTGCGTCCCTACACAGGGTTACTCGTCTCGTATATTTCTCGTTTGGACTTGGTGGCACTTTGACATAATGTCGCAAGGAATAGTTTTGTGGCACAGTGTTTGATACCTATGTGATGTAAGCGTCTGACCTACGGACGATCCAGGTCAGCCGACAGAGACATTAACAAATAAGAAATCAACAAACAACACAATACTATGGGTAAGATAATTGGTATAGACTTAGGAACTACAAATTCATGTGTAGCAGTCCTGGAGGGTGGCGAGAGCAAGGTCATCCCCAACAGCGAGGGACGTATGACGACTCCCTCAGTAGTAGCATTCGTAGAGGGCGGTGAGCGCAAGGTGGGTGATCCCGCTAAGCGTCAGGCTATCACGAATCCGACGAACACGATCTACTCGATCAAGCGCTTCATGGGTGAGACCTATGAGCAGATAGAGAAGGAGGCTGAGCGCGTCCCCTTTAAGGTGGTCAAGGGTGATAATGACACCCCACGTGTAGACATCGACGGACGTCTCTACACGCCACAGGAGATCTCGGCGATGATCCTTCAGAAGATGAAGAAGACAGCTGAGGACTACCTCGGCACAGAGGTCACGGAGGCGGTCATCACGGTGCCCGCTTACTTCAACGACTCACAGCGTCAGGCTACTAAGGAGGCTGGCGAGATCGCTGGACTCAAGGTGCGTCGTATCGTCAACGAGCCTACGGCAGCTTCGCTAGCTTACGGCCTTGACAAGAAGGGCTCCGACATGAAGATTGCAGTCTTCGACCTCGGTGGTGGCACGTTTGATATCTCTATCCTAGAGCTAGGTGATGGGGTCTTTGAGGTGAAGTCCACAAATGGTGATACGCACCTAGGTGGTGATGACTTTGACCATGTAATCATCGACTGGCTCGCTGAGGAGTTTATGAAGGATGAGGGCATCGATCCCCGCAAGGACAATATGGCACTCCAGCGTCTCAAGGATGCTGCTGAGCGTGCTAAGATAGAGCTCTCAAGCTCGACCTCGACGGAGATCAACCTACCTTACCTGATCCCTGTAGATGGTATCGCTAAGCACCTCGTTCGTACGCTGACACGTGCTAAGTTTGAGCAGCTAGCAGACAAGCTGATCCACGCTTGTGTAGCTCCTTGTGAGCAGGCACTCAAGGATGCAGGTCTCACGGCGAGCGACATCAATGAGGTGATCCTCGTAGGTGGCTCGACACGTATCCCCGCTATCCAGGAGATCGTCAAGAAGACCTTTAACCAGGAGCCCTCTAAGGGTGTGAATCCCGATGAGGTGGTCGCTTGCGGTGCAGCTATCCAGGGTGCTGTCCTAACGGGCGAGGTAAAGGATGTCCTACTCCTCGATGTGACGCCTCTGTCACTCGGTCTGGAGACGATGGGTGGTGTAATGACTCGTCTGATCGATGCGAATACAACGATCCCAACGAAGAAGAGTCAGATCTTTACCACAGCTGTGGACAACCAGCCTTCAGTAGAGATCCACGTTCTACAGGGTGAGCGTTCGCTTGCTAAGGATAATAAGAGTATCGGTCGCTTTAACCTAGATGGTATCGCACCGGCACCTCGCCAGACTCCGCAGATTGAGGTCACCTTTGACATTGATGCGAATGGTATCCTCAACGTCACAGCGGTCGACAAGGCTACTGGTAAGCAGCAGAACATCCGCATCGAGGCTTCGAGCGGTCTGAGCGATGACGAGATCAAGCGTATGAAGCAGGAGGCTGAGGCAAACGCTAAGGCTGACGAGGAGGCTAAGACTCGTATCGACAAGCTCAACCAGGCAGACAGCATGATCTTCTCTACGGAGAAGCAGCTCAAGGAGCTGGGCGACAAGATCCCTGCTGACAAGAAGGCACCGATCGAGGCAGCTCTAGAGAATCTGCGCAAGGCACACAAGGCGGAGGATATCCCCGCTATCGACAAGGCTATGGAGGAGCTGAACACGGCCTTCCACGCAGCTACCGAGCAGATGTACAATCAGGCTAACGCTCAGCAGCAGGCTGGTCCTCAGCCAGGTGCTAACGCTCAGCCTAATGACAACTCCTCTGCGAAGGGCAACGACTCTGGCGATGTAGCTGACGCAGACTTTGAGGAGATCAAGTAATCTCCGATCTCTTACTAAACAAGCGGGTGGGTCAACGATGGTTGGCTCACCCGTTTGTTTTATTAGAGGTTAGAGGTTAGAGATTAGAAGTTAGAGGGAGGATGAGTGGCTAGTGGTCCTAGTAGGTCTAGTGCTTCTAGAGTCTAATCTCTAACTTCTAACCTCTAATCTCTAATTACATATCTTTACAGGGAAATTCGTTCGATTTCCTCCTTTCCCGAATATCCACGTGGAAATACTCAAATCTCCACGTGGCTATTTTTTATTCTCCACGTAGGGACGATTCATTTCCTCCGAAGTTTCATTTCATTCCTCCGAAGTTTCATTTCATTCCTCCGAAGTTTCATTTGATTCCTCCGAGGAATTTTTTCTTTCCCACGTGGGCATTTCAAAATATCCACGTGGATATCCAGATGAGTGTCGTTTTTGACTACAAAGTATCGCCTGATTTTTGCAAATCGTGACACTTATCGTCTGTGCCTCCTCACGAATGGATGTTCGTAAGAATTGTGCGGTTGAGGTCGAGGCTTGTTTTTGCCGTGAGGCATTAGGAGACTGTTGCAATAGTCTCGTTAGGGGAGGCGAGGGTGGGGCGTGGGGATAGGGATAAAAAGAGAGAGACCCGTCTGCTCCCACAAGGGGTGTCAGAGAGGTCTCTCTATCGTTGTACGGTCGGTGGGACTCGAACCCACACACCTCGCGGCATTAGATCCTAAGTCTAACGCGTCTACCAATTCCGCCACGACCGCAGCGAGGTTTGCGTCTGCAAAGGTAAGAATAATCTTTGAATTAGCAAGCGATCAGACGACCTAGACTTCGCAAACCTCACGGTAAGGCGACCCAAGGTGCTGATGTATAGCGACCTAGCTAGTCTGCCTGTCAGCTATCTCGTGAGAGACTATCGCAGCGCGACTAGGAGCGTGTCGTCTTCGTAGACGAAGGTGAGCTTCTCCTCCTTGGCGAGCCAGCCGAGCGCTGCGTAGACATCCTTTTCGGTACGTATCTTGGTCGCCTTCTTGAGTTGCTTGATGTCCATCTTGCCTAGTTTGTCTAGTGCGTTCCAGACGAGACCGGCATTGGTGCCGATGTATGCGATCATATTTTCTTCCATAGTGTTGTCGTATTGGGTTTTCTATATGGCAAAGCTACATAAAAAGATTGAGACGGCCTTTGCGACTAGGTTAAGCTATGATGTATCTCCAGATAAGGGGTGCAGAGGTCGTAGATGGCGATGCCGGTGGCGACGCTCACATTGAGCGAGTGCTTGGTGCCGTACTGCGGTATCTCTAGACAATAGTCGGCATACTGAATGACCTCGTCAGAGATGCCATGCACTTCGTTGCCCACGATCAGGACGGCTCCACGATCGTCCAGTGCTGGCTGGCTGCCGAGCGTGATGCTCTGATGGGTCTGCTCGAGGGCGAGGATGGTGCGTCCCGCTGCTCGGCACGCCTCAAGGAACTCGATGGCAGAGTCTAGGTGTCGCCACGGCACTGCCTCCTCGGCACCGATGGCGGTCTTGTGAATGAGCGGGTGGGGCGGACAGCCTGTGATGCCGACGAGGAGCAGCTCCTTAAGGCGAAAGGCGTCTGCCGTGCGAAAGATCGAGCCGACGTTGTGCATGCTACGCACATTGTCTAGGAGTATGGTGAGCGGCACCTTGGGCGCGGCGTGGTACTCCTCGGTGGTGAGACGCTGCATCTCTAGGATGGAGGTTTTCTCTATGGGCATAGCGGGAGGCGTTACTTGGTGTCTTTGTACCCTTTAGACTGAAGGAGCTTGATGAGCTTCTCTTTATCGTTTTGCTGGAGCAGTATCTCGCCATCACGTGTAGAGCCTCCACAGCCGAGCGACTGCTTGAGCTGGCGGGCGAGGTCTGCCAGATCGCTGTCAGACCCGACGAAGCCCATGATGATGAGTGCCTCCTTGCCTCCTCTGCCAGCGCGGGAGTACTGTATGCGTAGTCGTTGCTGAGCGGGAGGGAGGGTCTCAGCCTCACTACTCGCCTGCTGTGGCGACCAGTCGGGGTCGGTACTATATACGATGCCTCCCGTGGAGGGGGCTTTGTTCTTCTTCTTGGACATAGCTGTGGGGGTCAATAGTGAAATGAGCTGCCCCCGACAAATTCGCGCAGGAGCGAGGTGGAGGGGATCTCGTCGATGGGTGCTGGCCTGACGTGCTCTAGGAAGCGTAGCAGGCGGCGCGCCTCGCTGTACTCCTGGACGCAGGCGGGTACCTGGTAGAGGATTTGCTCGGCAAGGGTCTTGAGGACGGCGACCTCGTATAGGAGCGCACTGTTGAAGAGGACGTTGGCTCTCTGCTGGTAGGGGAAGATCCATCGCTCCTCGCCAGCTCGCACGCTACGCCACCGGCTGATGGTGTCGATGGCTGAGTAGCCTCTGTACTTGTGGTCACGCACCATGCGTCTGAGGAGACGTATGTCGGTACTGGGGATGCGGTTGTGTGCATCTAGTCCGAGGGCTGTCAGGGCACTGATATATATATTATAGGTGAGGTGCTGTAGATCATCGGGTATGAGTCGTGGATTGAGCGCATGAATGCCCTCGATGAGGAGCAGATCCCCCTCACCAAGCTGTAGGAGCTCCTTTTGGTACACTCTAGCTCCTTGAGTAAAGTCAAAGAGTGGCATATCGACCAGCTCACCCGCTAGGAGCCGACGCAGATCACTGGCAAAGAGCTCTAGGTCTAGTGCCTCGATATGCTCATAGTCGTACTCCCCATTGTCATCTAGGGGAGTCAATTCACGGGCTACGAAGTAGTTGTCGAGCGATATCTGATGAGGGCGTAGGTAGTTCGCCATAAGCTGCAGGCGTAGCCGCTTGGTAAAGGTGGTCTTGCCCGAAGATGAGGGTCCTGCCACGAGTATGATGCGCACACCTTTCTTGTTGTATGCCTCGGCGATTTCAGTAGCCATGGCGGCTATCTCCTTTTCCTGTGCAGCCTCGGCGACCTGTACGATCTCAGAGAAGTGTCCCGTGCTGATTGCTTTGTTGAGACTACCCACATAGCTTACGTCAAGGAGGTTGAGCAGACGAGACTGCTTGTCAAAGACCTCACGCATCGGCTGCTGTGGCTCGAAGGGTGTCAGCTCTGTAGGCTTGACTATCGAGGGTACACGTATCAGTACGCCACCCAGGTAGGGGACGAGGTCGTAGAGCTGAACTTGTCCTGTGGAGAGAAGCAGCGAGCCGTAGTAGTTGTCGGGATACCCATCGAGATAGTGGTAGGTGACGTAAGGCTGACCGCTGGAGGTGATGAGGTCCACCTTGTCCATCTCACCCATGGCGGTAAAGATCTGCACAGCCTCATCGGCCGGTACGGTACGGCGCTCGAAGGGTAGATCCTCAGCAATGAGGTGGTCTATGCGTCGCTTGACGATAGCTAGTTGCTCCTCTGTGATGCCCTTATCGCCACATCTGACAACACTAAAGTAGCCCCCCGAGAGGGAGTGCCGTACGCTCAGATGGTAGTGCGGTAGCTCATCGTGGAGTGCCTTAGCAAAGAGGAGGCAGAGGGAGCGCAGATAGGTGTGCCGACCGCTCTCCTCGGTGAGCCCGACGAACTCGACCTGACAGGACTCGCGGAGCCTCCAGTCGAGGGCGACGGTGAGATTGTTGACACGGGCATTGACAGGCTCGAAGCCTAGAGCGTTACGGTAGCTCTGCGCTACCTGATAGAGTGTGGCTCCAGGTGGTACGCTGAGATGCTCGTCTAGATTAGGACAATATATTGATAGATTCTCCATAGGGGCTGATACTTAGATATCTTTTGTCAAATTGTATAGCCGGTTAGGTAGTCTAACCAGTCTAAAATCGTTACCTTTGCATGCGAAGTTACGAAATAGCTGTCACCAAAGGACCATAATCAGCCGAGAAGATGACCCAAACGCACATCAATCATCGTGAAAGTGCGGCTCGGAGTCTGAGGAGCTGGTAGGTCTTAGGAGACATTTGCATGGTAATGACATACAAACAACGACATACTCATGGCTTTTACTCTGTTTGACTTTATCTATCTGCTGGGATCGCTAGGGCTCTTCCTCTTTGGTATGAAGATCATGAGCGAAGGCATCCAAAAGGCAGCAGGCGATAGGATGCGTCAGATCCTCGCAGCGATGACCTCTCGTCGCATCTTAGGACTATTCACTGGTGTCTTGGTGACCGCCTTGGTGCAGTCCTCTAGTGCTACAACTCTGATGGTCGTCAGCTTCGTCAATGCTGGGCTACTCCAGCTAGGACAGGCCATATCGGTCATTATGGGTGCCAATATTGGTACGACCGTCACCGCTTGGGTCATTACCCTCTTTGGCTTTAAGATAGATATATCGACCTTTGCCATACCGCTCTTCGCCATTTCCATACCGCTTATCTATACTAAGCGGGAGCAGCTCAACTCGCTGGGCGAGTTCCTCGTAGGCTTCTCGCTCCTCTTCCTCGGATTGCAGTTTCTCAAGGACTCGATGCCAGACCTCCAGAGTCATCCTGAGGCACTCGAGTTCCTCCGTGGGTACACCGACATGGGCTTTGGGTCTATCCTGATCTTCCTCTTGATAGGTACCATTATGACGCTGCTGGTGCAGTCCTCCAGTGCTACGGTAGCGATAACACTCATCATGTGTTCGAAAGGGTGGATACCCTTTGAGATCGCTACGGCCATGATCCTGGGCGAAAACATCGGAACGACCATCACCGCCAATCTGGCAGCTCTCGGTGCTAATGTCAATGCTAAGCGGGCGGCGCTCTCGCACCTGCTCTTCAATGTCTTCGGGGTGCTACTCGTCTTGATCTTCTTCTTCCCCTTTACCAATATGATCGCCAACTGGCTGATGAATATGGGCGTAGGTGATCCACGAGAACTCTACGAGTACACCTCTCGCCTTAGCCAGATTTACGATCCCGCTAGTATGAGCGCTATCTCATCGACAGAGACACTAGCCGATCCCTCGCTAGCTGCGATACAAGCTCAGATAGCTTCGCTAGCAGCGGTCGTCTCCGTAGGACTCGCGCTCTTCCACACCACCTTCAACATGCTGAACGCCTTTGTCATGATTTGGTTCGTACCTGTCTATGTCAAGATTTGCCAGCGAGCCATCCCAATGAAGAAGTCTAAGAAGGGCTCTACAGAGCAGACACACTTACGCTACATACGTGCGGGTATCCTACCAACGGGTGAGATCGGACTGCTACAAGTGCAGCAAGAGCTAGCCGAGTACGCCAGTCGAGTCACGCAGATGATGTCCTACTGTGAGGGGATGCTCAAGACGGACAATCCTGTCGAGCTCAAGAAGCTCTACAATAAGTGCGAGCAGGAGGAGGACATATCCGATGCCGTAGAGGTCGAGATAGCTGACTACCTCAATAAGATCTCTCACACCGAGCTGGGCAAGGAGTCGCAGAGCGATATACTCGTCTACTACCGCGTAGCGACCGAGATAGAGAGTGTCGCCGATGCCGCTGTGGGCATAGCGCGTGAGATCAATCGTTACCACCAGCTCGGCAAGAGCTACACCGATATGGTACGCAACAACCTCCTGCAGATACACATGATCGCCACAGAGACGGCACTTAAGATGGCCGAACTGCTACGACGTAACAAGCTCTCGGAGTCGGACGCTCGTGAGAGCTACACCCTAGAGAAGCAACTAAACGACTTGCGTACCTTGCTGAAAGCTCAAAACATGGAAAACGTCCGTACGCAGAAGTACGACTACCCCGAGTCCGTGAGCTATATGGACCTCGTAGGCTACTACGAGCAGCTAGGCGACTACGTGCTCAACGTCGTACAGGCTGCCACTAAAGGGTAGGAACAAGCTTTGACTCTCTAGTAAAGACGCACTCCGAGTAGTCTCTCTACTCAAATACGAAGCCATAGAAAAAGGCGGATCGCTCTCTCAGCGACCCGCCTTTTTAGTGTCCTATATCCTCTAAATTACTTCATTTGATAGAAGGAAATAGGATTACCCTCCACCTCCAGGACGGGTCCGTCGGAGACAGCGCCTGTCTTGGGATCGTAGGAGTAAAATCCGCTACGCTCCTTGCCTGCCGAGCCGATCATGATCTGATCGTTGTACCGCCCGAGAGCGACTGCGTGAGGATTGGACGCTGGGATACCCTCGATCTGCTGGATGGTACGCTGCTCTAGGTCGATGACTGCAGGAATACAGTAGAGAGCCGTGTAGGGGTTCGTGCTCGTGGGGTCGAGCGCATAGATGCCCATGATGGCGACCGCCTTAGAGCCAGAGACGTAGTGCATCGATGCGATGTAGTTGGCGGGTAGCTTGGTCGTCTTGGGTAGGATGCCCTTGACCTCTATGTTGATCTCCGAGAGATTCATAGACCATGAGGGGTCGATCTCGGTCTCACCCTTTTTGATGCGAACGATACCTCCGGGGAACTCAGGGTTGAAGCCAAAGCTTCCCATGCAGAGTATGTACAGATCGCCCTTGTCATCGAGGAAGATCGAGTTAGCCACGATCGGACGGGTAGCGACACAGAGCCCCGAGGTGGTAGAGGAAATCTTCTTCTCCACCTTGTCCGTTGCGATGTCTATGAGTGCCAGCTCGACCTCCTTGTGTAGTGGCATCCACTTGGGGTCCATCTGACAGAGCCCTACGTAGAGCTTGCCATCGCGTACTGCCATAGCACCTGGCATCACATTGGTATCAGCGTGCTTGTACTGATTGAGGTCTATCTCGGCCGTCTTGGTCATCGTCTTGGGGTTAAACGCCCAGACCTGTCCGATGTTTTGGAAGCTGATGTAAGCCTTCTCAGGCGAGACCTCGACCACATTGCAGGCAGCGCCTCCTCCTGGGAGCTCCATAGCGCCACGCTTGGTGAGCTGCAGCTCCTTGCTTACGGTGTAGCAGACGAGCTCAGCCTTGCCCATACCCATATAGTCGGGCAGGACGTAGAGATGATCTCCGCAGTAGATAGGCTCCGTGCCGAAGCCGACTGGCACGCCACGGCTGTTGTCGTACTTCTTCGCCTCGATAGAGCCGATAGCCTGCAGGTAACCATTGCCTGAGGCACCGTCCGCATTCACTATTGAGGTAGAGAAGAGAATCCGCTCGCTACCCGTCTGGGGTGTCGGCTTAGGCTCCTTGTCACAGCTGGTGAGCGCTAGCCCTAGTAGGAGGGCAGCGATAAGGGTGAGCCTGTTGGTTAGTTTGTTGAATCTGTTCATAGTGAAATCTGTTATTTGAATTGGTGAATATATAGTGAGACTGTTGGAAAAGTCAACAGTCTGATAGTTGTCATCTGAAGAGGTATCGTAGCTTTACTGAGAAGTTAATACCTGGTAGCGGACGGTTTAGCTCCGACATCTGACGCTGGTTGGTCAGGTTCTTGACCTTGAAGGTAATCGTCCACTGATTATTGCGCAGGCTCTGCTCTAGTCCTAAGTCTAGGCGCAGTGCAGTCGGTATCTTGCGCTCTTGGTACTGGCTCACCTCGAAGTCGTAGTAGTACTGATGCACATAGGAGGCGTCGAGCATCAGACGGCTGTTGTAGCCCTCCCCGCCGAAGAGATTCTCCTTGTGTAGCTCCAAGCCCGCATTGGCTAGGAAGTAGGGGATGTTGGGCATACGCTTGAGGTAAGTCGGGTTAGCGACATTCGTCGAGGGGATCAGTCGGCGCGTGTCTCTGAGGTCTTGGTAAGTTGCATTGCCATAGAGGTAGAGCCAGGGGAGGGCATCCCACTTCACCTCACCCTCTACGCCCCACGTGCGGATGCTCCCGAAGTTCTGATAGCAGCTCATGGAGGGAATAATTCCTGGCATAAAGCGGATCATATCGGTGATGTAAGAGCCGAAAGCATTGACCTCAGCCTCGATCAACCGCATTGATGTGGGCGAGAGGTTGCGATAGACCAAGCCAATGTTACCCCCACGGCTATGCTCGGGGCGCAGGTCGGTCGAGGCACTGATCGAGTAGCCATTGCCTAGTAGCTCCTCACTCGTAGGTATGCGCACCTCGTCCGCATAGGAAGCCTTGATCAGGAAGTCTGGTGTGAAGCGGTAGCGGATAGCTTCGCTCCAGCCGAAGAAGTGTCGGTTAGTCACCACATCCTTGAGGTCGCCCATACTGATCGTTCCGATGACCTTAGAGCGAGAGCGGTAGTTGTAGTACTTTGCGGTGACCGCATTCTGAAGCCGATCATCAAGGAGCGTGAGGTCGTAGGAAGCTCCCGCCGTGAGGCTGTTCATACGGCTCTTGAAGTTCGCCTTATAGCCCAAAGCTCGATCCATAAGCGTGTCCGTAGGATTGCGATAAGCGTAAGTGTGGCACAGGTTGAGATTGAAAGCCTGATGGCGGTCTAGCGTATAGTTCAGGTTAAGCTTGTCCACCAGGTTGATCGTTCGATTGATCCCATCGGTAGGTATGCTCGATAGCTCGCCCCCATAGGAGGAGCCTGCGGGGTACTCCTTGCCATCCCAGTCGTAGCGATGCGCAGCCTTGTCGGTCAGTCCATTTTGCCCGAAGACCACCCCGACCGATGCGTCTAGATCTAGCCCCGGGAGGAAGAAGTCTGCACGCTTGAAGGTGCTCTCCATAGCCAATCCCTTGGAGAGGGTAAAAGCTTCTCGTACGTCCCACTCGAAGCCCTGTATCTCTCTGCGAATGTAGGTCCCAGCGCACTCCAGCTTGATCTCGTCAAACCACCACTTCGTCGCCTTAAGGCTACCGCCTAGGATCGCTTTCTGAAACTGATCGTGGTCTCGCCTCACGATCCGATCCTTGTAGTGTGGCAGCTCCATCTTGTAGTTGTTGTCCGAGTAGGCGAGCGTACCGCCAAGTCCTAGCTGCACGCCCGCATCCTCTAGTGTGCGCTTGAAGACTGTCGAGAGCATGTGCGAATTGTACGACCCCACCTCATACGAAGCGTCAAAGTACTTCGGCGGGTACTCCTTGAGCACCACATTTACCGCCCCGCCCATAGCTGAGCCGCCAAACTTGTAAGGTACGATCCCCTTGTAGACCTCCACCCGCTCGATCATATCGGTCGGGATGTCATTGATCGAGATGAAGTCGCTCATCTCGCCAAAGGGTGTCTCGTCAATGTAGATGCCCATTCGCTTGCCCTCTAGTCCACGTAGCGAGATGCGCGAGGCACTCCCTAGTCCGCCCGTATTGCGTAGCGTCACGCCAGTAGTGCGAGACAGCACCTCGTCTATCGAGGAGGCGGTGCCTTGTAGCTGTCGCATCGAGATGACCGAGATAGGCATAGCGGACTCACGCAGAGCGCGCTCCTGACGCTTGGCAACGACGACGACACTGCTTAGCGTCGTCTCGTCGACCTCTAGTCTCACGCTGATCGGCTTGCCATCTTGCCGTGGGGATGTGATGCGCTTGCTCTTGTAGCCCACATAGCTCACGACGAGTCTCTTGACTCGCTGCTTGGAGGTGAGCTCCCAGTGCCCCTCGGCATCGGTGACGGCACCTGCCCCTTTTGGCTCGGCATAGACATTGGCACCGATGAGGGGTTCGCCCGTAGCGTCATCTAGTACGCTGCCATGGTAGTGGTACTCCTGAGCTACTGCTGCGCTGAGGGAGAGTAGCGTGATTAGTAATAGTAGTCTGTATCGTCTCATTGATTAGTTGGTTGATTTGCTTATTGGGAAGAGAGGGGAAACTGAATGTTTTTCGCTAAGTGTTCAAAAAAAGGGTCTAGTGAAACGTTTCACTAGACCCCTAAGAGCTCTCGCCAACCGCCGAAGCTAAACTTCTCGTGGCACTGACAGAACCGTGCCAGCTCCTCTGGACTGGTGTCTGACCGCTGCAGTATAGCTTTGATGGTTGCCGTGACAAAGGCTGAGTAAATCTCGACGAAGGCGGGATCGATCTCGGCTTTCCAGTCGGGATGCAGCTCTCGATACCGCTCGAAGTAGCGGATGGTCGACTCGTTGCTCAGCTGATTGAGCCGAGCCTCGTAGTGATCAAGATAGGAGCCCGCACTGGCGAAGAAGACCAGTCGCAGAGCCTCAGCATGGTCGATGATGTACTGGTAGAAGGGCGCCTTCGAGTAGCCCCTCCGCTTACGCTCCGCAGGATCCAGCATATCCATCTCCATGTCTTGATCCTCAGGCGGTAAGGCGTAAAATGCCTCTAGCCCCTTGATCGCAGGCTCTACGAGCGAGCGAAAGAGTGCCTCCTTGTCCTCATAATAGTAGTATATACTGCCCAGCGAGGCGTAAGCCTCCTTGGCCACCATACGCATTGAGGTGCCTATGTAGCCGTGCCGAGAGAAGAGCCGTAAGGCACCCTCCTCGATACGTTGCTGTATATCTGGTGTCGGACTATTCATAGTTCGTTTGCTTACCTATCTTTGATTACTGAGCAAATGAGCATAGCGTGGTACTGACGCACGGAGATACGCTCCCCAAAGAGGTCCCGAAGAACTGCCACCGCCTCCGCCGCTGTGTAGTGTGGCGGGCAGTAGTACCCCTTGCGCTCCAATATATGGCGAGCTATCCAGTCGCCTACGCGGTGCTCCCCACGTACGTAAAAGCATCCACACAGTCGCCCTCCAGGCTTTAGCACACGGTGCATCTCACGGAGGGCTCGCTCCTTGTCGGGAAAGGCTTGCAAGCCACTCATCGTGAGCAGATAGTCAAACTCCCCATCGGCAAAGGGCATCGCCCCCACATCGCCCTGCACGAGCGATACATTGGTCACCCCCTCCACCTCAAAGCGGTGAGCGGCCATCTCGAGCATCTTCTCGGAGTAGTCCAGCGCAGTGATCTGAGCCTTGGCAAGCTGCTTGTACTTGTCGCAGGTGAAGACCGCAGTCCCCACCGGCACATCTAGTAGTCGCCCCACAAAGTCATCGGGGATCATAGCCAAGACCTCTGCCGCCATCTGTAGCTGATCCACCTGCCAGAGCCCATTCATAAAGAGATGCCCCCACCAGGAGCGTCCCGTCATGAGTGCATCGTAGCGGTGCATCTGCTTGATATATGCGTTATGCTGAGCCTGAGCCATCAGTTTCTGCGGGGTGTACAGCTTGTACGGATCTATTACACCGCAAAGTTATACCTCTTTACTAAGGAAACGCCACCACAAACCTACCCAGTAGTAGGTAATGATCGCTAAAAAAACGCCTCAAACAACGTCCCATACTGATGGGACGAATCGCTCCCACCCCCGTTGGGACAAAAAAATCCCGGCGTAAAGGTCAAAATGGTTGGTGAAGTACCCCTATAGCTTATCTGGCACTTAA
>ENA-OOZG01001138-OOZG01001138.1-human-gut-metagenome-genome-assembly--contig:-NODE-1138-length-19774-cov-2.818652_pt1 | contig 19774 bp, 19 predicted proteins | sample MGYA00241706_ERZ501384 | MGnify/ENA primary metagenome ERZ501384 (study PRJEB25962, sample SAMEA2042742) | human gut metagenome | biome: human gut; feature: human-associated habitat; material: faeces...
AAATAAACAATCCGAGCTATTTTCACAGAGCCCCTCTTGCCATTTCATTTTTTATTGTACGTTAAAAGCCATGGAAGAAACGCACCTCCAAATTTTTCATTCGGTCAATCGTTTTTTCGCTTCGTCGATCACATCCTGGATGAAGCCTTCTGTGTCGTCGCGGACGGTCTGCCAGTCAATGTGTTCCATGTCTGGCGAATCGAGGTCGGCGCCACGGAAGACATCCGGCAGATTTTTTTCTTTTGTGATCGTTCCGATAAAGGAAAAAGTGCCAAGCAGTTCATCGCCTTGCATGACGGAAAGGTTTTTGACATTTATTTCGCAACCGTTGTCGTCTGGCTGGGTGGTGATATAGCCGCTCGCTGTAAAATTGTCGCCCTGATTTGTCTCATAGAGACAGTCCATATAGATAAAATTCACATGGGTGACAGACGGATTGCGGACATAGGTGAGTGTCAAGCGTTCTCCATTTGGCATTTCATAACTTAAAATACAGGTTCCGGCAGCTGTTCCGTCAATGATCATGGAAGCACCTTCTGTGATATCGGACAAATCGACCTCCATACGGCTCATCCGGCACAGGTCGGTCAGATACAGGGAAACGCGGATGTCATAGTCCGGCGTATCCATGCCTAAAAGCTCCCAGATAAAACCACCGGAACCCTCCGGGATCGTGACGAGGTATTCGTGGCTTTTTACATCATCGGAATCTGTTCTTGTTTTTCCGGTTTCCTCAATCTGAATCTGTCTGGTCAGTTCGATAATATTGGAGAAGTTGTCGTGAAACCATTCCTGATCAATATCATGTGTCAGCTCCGGTGCTTTTTTGAAATAAGTATTGCTGGTGGTCATGGCATAAGAAAGATTGTCTAACATTGGAACCATGAAATAAACGGTATTGGGATTCATATAAAAATCCATCTCGCCAACATTCAGCGTCAGGACATCCATATCGGAGATTATGGAAAGCTTTTTCTGTGTAAAAGAGCGCTCCCCGGAGATGTCCATGGAAGAGGAGTAATTAAAATTTTTGATATCGTTCAGGTAGGCTTTTCCCTCAAATGAGATATCCCCATTGAAGTAATCCTGGCATAATTCCATAATGTCAATGTGGTAGGCAATATAAGCCGGATCTTTCAGGGTATCCTGCATAAAATAAATGACAGACAAAAGCATTCTGGCACGTGGATTCTTAGAAATATAAACAAAACTGCAGAGAAACAGAAAAAGCAGACATGCAAAAAATATGCCACATCTGCGAAGAGGTTTTTTCTTTTTTCTGCCCGGATCTGTTTTGGTCTGCTCCATAAAAATGCTCCTGTTGTTATTTGTAATGGTCTATTCATTATAATATGAACGCAAAAAATTAACCACATAAAATGGATGATTTTTATAAAAATTTAATGTACAATATAAAAGACATAAATACGATTCTGACAGGAGAACCAGAAGATGATGAACGAATTTTGCAAGGGCGGAGGCTGCACGGCGAAGCTTGGACCGGGAATTTTGGACAAGGTATTAAAAATGATACCGAAAAAAGCCGATCCGAAGCTTTTGGTTGGTTTTGACCATTCCGATGATGCGGCAGTGTATCAGCTTACGGACGAGCTTGCAGTGGTGCAGACGCTTGATTTCTTTCCGCCGATGGTGGAAGATCCTTATCTCTTTGGAAAAATTGCAGCCACCAACGCATTGAGCGATATTTATGCGATGGGAGGAGAAGTTAAAACAGCATTAAACATTGTGTGCTTTCCAGAGAGCATGGACGCCAACATTTTAGGACAGATTTTACTTGGTGGAAATGAGAAAGTGACGGAGGCAGGCGGCGTGTTGGCAGGTGGTCATTCCATCAATGATGTGGATGTGAAGTATGGACTGTCCGTGATGGGAACGATTCACCCGAAACGTATTCTGGAAAACAATCACTGCAAGGAAGGAGATCTGCTGTTTTTGACGAAACCGTTAGGAGTTGGGATTGTCATGACTGCATCCCGTATGAGAGCAGTGTCTGAAGAAGCCTTTGATCAGGCGGTGGAATCGATGACCACCTTAAATAAATATGCCGCAGACATTTTAAAAAAATACGAGATACATGCCTGCACAGATATCACCGGATTTGGATTGTTAGTACATTTGGGTGAAATGCTGGGCGAAGATTTTTCCGCAGAGGTGTGGAAATCACAGGTTCCTTATATCAAGGCGTGCGAGGATTATGTGGAAGAATTCTACATTACAGCCGCAGGACAGCGCAACCGCAATCATATCGGTGCACAGGTGGCATTTGAAAATTGCAGTTTTGCGATGGAAGAGATTTTATTTGATCCGCAGACTTCCGGGGGACTTCTTGTGGCAATCCCGGAAAATGAGGCCAAAAAGGCGCTGAAGGAGATCGAAGCACTCGGACTGGACTGTGGAATAATAGGAAGAGTGACAGAGAAAAGGGAAAAGAAAATCTATGTCCTGAAATAAAGAAAATACAGCATTAGCTGCCGATTGAAAAAATGTAAATAAACAGATGGAGGCATGAAAAATGAATATTCAGATTGACGCAAAAGGAAAACAGTGCCCATTGCCGGTGATCGAGGCAAAAAATGCAATTTCCGGCATGACTGAGGCAGGAATCGTGGAAGTGACCGTGGACAATGAGATCGCAGTGCAAAATCTTACCAAAATGGCAGACCATAAAGGGTTAAAAGCAAAGAGCGAGAAAAAATCTGATCAGGAATATACGGTATGGATGGATGTAACGGAAGAGTTTGTGAAAAATAATATAAAGGATGGGAATGTTTCATCCGCACCGGTCACTGAGGAAAATTGTATTCTGGACATCCGAAAGAAAAAGACAGTCGTTGTGCTCGGTGCAGACCATATGGGCGAGGGGGATGAAAAGCTTGGAAAAATGCTGATGAAAGGATTTGTCTATGCGCTGACGCAGTTGGAGAAACTGCCACAGACGATTTTACTTTATAATTCCGGTGCATATTTAAGCTGTGAGGGTTCTGACTCCATCGAAGATTTAAAGAGCATGGAGGCGCAGGGCGTGGAGGTCATGACCTGTGGAACGTGTCTGAACCATTACGGGCTGACTGAAAAACTGGCGGTTGGTTCCGTGACCAATATGTATGTGATCGCACAGACAATGATGGAGGCAGATCACATCGTAAAACCATAAAGGATAAGGAAAATGAAAAAAAATATCATTACCGTCCGCGGCGGCGGGGATATCGCCACGGGCACAATTTATAAACTGCACCAGAGCGGTTATCCGGTTCTGGTGACTGAAATTGCGAATCCGTCCGCAATCCGGCGCCAGGTTGCTTTTTCGGAGGCGGTCTATGAGAAAAGTTACACTGTGGAAGGCGTTACATGTTATTTTGCAGAGAATCTGACGCAGGCATATGACCTCATGGAGCATGGAAAAATTGCGCTGATGATCGATCCGGTTGGAGCGGTGATCCGGGAGGTAAAACCAGCGGCAGTGGTCGACGGAATACTTGCAAAAAAAAATCTTGGGACTACAATAGATATGGCACCATTTACGGTTGCACTTGGTCCCGGATTTACGGCAGGAGTGGACGTGCATGCGGTTGTTGAGACAATGCGCGGACATAAGCTTGGCAGAATTATTTATGAGGGAAATGCGATTCCGAATACCGGGATTCCGGGTGCTATCGCAGGTGTTGCGAAAGAGCGCGTGATCCATGCGGAGTGTGTCGGTATTTTATACGGAGAAAAAAAGATTTCCGATTCTGTGGACAGGGACGAAGTGATCGCTTACATTTATCCAAAGGCACAGGGGAAGGATACTTCAAGGCAGAGGGGAAAAGCCAGTGCAGTTGCTGTGAAAGCCACAATTTCCGGGATCCTCCGTGGACTTATCCGTGACGGTTATCCGGTGACAAAAGGGTTTAAAATTGCAGACATTGATCCGAGAGAATCCGAGTATGAAAACTGTTTTACAATCTCGGATAAAGCAAGATGTATTGCAGGAGGCGTGTTAGAGGCACTGCTTCATGCGGGAATCCTTCCGGAGTGATGGAAGTAACACAGTCATTCAGATAAATTGACAGTGGGAAAGGCGGGAACGGCTGCAATGCTATACTTTGACAATGCCGCAACCACTTTGCAGAAACCAGAGGAGGTTGCGCAGGCGGTAAAAGAATCATTTTCTTATATAGGCAACGCGGGAAGAGGAGCAAATGAGGCTTCGCTGTTTACATCAAGACTGATTTTTCAGACGCGGAAACAGATTGCAGAGCTGTTTCATATGGAAGATGGGGAACAGTCTTCTGCGGCAGAGCGTGTGGTGTTTACCATGAATGCGACCGAGAGCTTAAATATTGTGATGAAAGGATTATTGCATCCGGGCGACCATGTGATCACTACTGAGATGGAACACAACAGTGTTCTGCGACCACTTTATGAACTTGAGGAGAAGGGCGTCAGTGTCACGATCGTTGATTGTGAGAAAAATGGAACAATTTCCTGCGAAAAAATAAAGCAGGCAATCGGTAAAAATACAAAAGCAATTGTGTGTACGCATGCTTCCAATGTGACAGGTGATGGAAATGATATTGCGCAAATTGGAGCTTTATGTGAAAAATATAATCTATATTTTATTTTAGATACCTCCCAGACGGCAGGAGCGGCCGGGATCGACATGGAGCAGGATCATATTTCTGCAATCTGTTTTACCGGGCATAAAGGACTGTTTGGTCCGCAGGGAACCGGTGGGATCGCACTGGCAGATGGAGTGTGTGTAAAACCGCTTTTATCCGGTGGAAGCGGCGTACATTCATTTGAGAGAAAACATCCCGTGGAGCTGCCGACTGCTCTGGAGGCAGGAACGCTGAACGGACATGGAATCGCAGGACTCCATGCTGCTCTGGACTGGATCAAAAAGACCGGGATCGCAGCTATCCATGAGAAAGAAATGGCGTTAGCTGAACAGTTTCAGCGAGGAATTGAAACAATTCCGGGCATTCACCTCTACGGAGGTGAAAAACGGGTGGCAGCGATCGTATCGTGTAATCTGGCGGATCTTGATTCCGCTTATGTCAGTGACTGCCTTGCAGAAGATTATGGGATTGCGACAAGGGCGGGGGTACACTGTGCACCTCTGATGCACACCCATTTTGGCACAGAAAAACAGGGCATGGTACGATTTAGTTTCTCCTGTTTTAATACGACAGAAGAGGTGGAGAAAGCGGTCGGGGCGATGCGGGATATTGCAGCGGAAAATCGTGGAAAAGTAACGGCGTATGTCGGAGCAGGAGGAAAGACATCCGCTATCCGGAAGCGTGCAGAGACGATGCGCACAGAGGGGAAAAAGGTTCTGATTCTCACGACAACTAAGATGATGAGACCACAGGAGCAGGAGATATTTGCAGCGTATGAGCAGACATGGCAGCAGCGTGCGATACCGGATACCGCATCCGGCTGGCGGGAGTGCAGGACAGCTGAGAAAAAATGGAAAGAACAGGTGCAGTCCATCCTTGATACATACGGCTGCTGTGTTGCAGGGAGCCTGATCCCCGGCACGGAAAAGTTTGGAATGCTGCCGGAAAAGCTGATGGAGGATCTGCTATATCTGGCAGATGAGATCCTGATCGAGGCGGACGGTTCCGCACATATGCCGGTCAAAGCCCCGGCGGAGCATGAACCGGTTCTGTTTCCTTATATGGATGAAGTGGTCATTGTCATGGGCGCACATGCAATCGGAAAACCGCTGCAGAAAGTGTGCCACAGAGTTGACTATGCAAAAAAGATTTTAAAATGTGACGCAGACAAAATTGTGACAGCGGCAGATATCAGGGCGCTTGCGGAGCAGGGATATGCGATCCCGATTCAGAAACAATTTCCATGGATGAAAATTTCGAAAGTAACTGGAAAAGATATTAAGCTGTGTCTGACAGCTGAAAAGAAAGATAAAGAGAGGGACAAACAATGATTCGATTTAACAGTGACTACACAGAAGGATGCCATACGGCAATTTTAGAGAAGTTAGTTGAAACCAATATGGAGCAGACAGCAGGCTATGGAGAAGATGAGTATTGCGGACAGGCGAGAGAGCTGATCCGGAAGGCATGTGGGGATGAGCGTGTGGATGTGCATTTCCTGGTGGGAGGTACACAGACGAATGTCACTGTGATCTCAGCAGCATTAAAGCATTATCAGGGAGTGATCACGGCAAAAACAGGGCATATCAATATTCATGAGACGGGCGCTTTGGAGGCATGCGGCCATAAATGTCTGTGTATTGAAACACCGGATGGAAAGCTGACGGCTGAGCAGATCGCAGCGTACACAGATGCACATTTTGCAGACGAGAGTTTTGAACATATGGTACAGCCGAAAATGGTGTACATTTCCAATCCGACAGAGATCGGAACGATTTATAAAAAGGCGGAACTGGAAGCAATTTATCAGGTGTGCAAAAAGCGTGGGCTCTATCTTTTCATGGATGGGGCGAGACTTGGCTATGGACTGATGTGCAAGGAAAATGATCTGACACTTTCTGATATCACAGCCAACACAGATGTATTCTATATCGGCGGAACAAAAGTGGGAGCACTTTTTGGAGAGGCAGTTGTGATCCGCAATGAGGAACTGAAAAAAGACTTCCGTTACAATATCAAGCAGCGTGGCGGTATGCTGGCGAAAGGCAGACTGCTTGGAATCCAGTTTCTGACCTTGTTTGAGGAAAACCGGTATTTTGATATTTCCGCACATGCAGCACGATTAGCGGAAAAGTTAAAAGACGAATTAACAAAAATGGGAGTGAAATTCTATATTGATTCTCCGACTAATCAGCAGTTTCCAATTCTGCCGGATGCTGTGCTTGCGGAACTGAAAAAGAAATATAGTTTTGCTTATCAGGAGCGTATGGATGAGACACACAGTGCAGTCCGTTTTTGTACCTGCTGGGCAACGAAAGAGGAAAATGTGGATATGCTGCTTGCAGATATTCGTGAGCTACTTGCCTGATTGAAGGAGTATACTAAAAAAAGACTGATTTATTCAGAAAATTTAAATGAAAATGAATATGCAGATCAGTGAAAATGGGAGAAATGCAGCATGTCAGACAGAAAAAACATTTTACTCATCGCAACAGGCGGTACAATTGCATCCAAAAAATCAGACAACGGATTAAAACCACAGATCTCACCGGAAGAACTGATGCAGTATATCCCGCAGGTGAAAGATATCTGTGATTTTCATGCTGTCCAGCTTATAAATCTGGACAGCTCGAACATGGAACCGAAACATTGGAAAATGATGGTGCATACCATCCGTGAAAATTATGAAAAATACGATGGCTTCGTCATCGCCCACGGTACGGACACAATGGCATACACTGCGGCGGCACTTTCCTATATGATACAGAATTCAAAAAAACCGATCGTGATCACCGGCGCACAGAAACCGATCGACCTTGAGATCACCGATGCAAAATCAAATCTGCTTGACAGTTTTTTATATGCATCCGATGAAAACTCGCAAGGGGTTCAGATCGTTTTTGATGGAAAAGTCATTGCCGGAACGCGAGCAAAAAAAGTCCGTTCAAAAAGCTACAATGCATTTTCCAGCATTGATTTTCCATGTCTCGCCATGATCCAGGATGGCAATATCATGCGTTACATTCCACCGGTTCCGTATGAAGAGGAAGTACAGTTTTATGAGGAACTGGATGAAAATGTGTATCTGATCAAAATGATTCCGGGAATCAAGCCGAGAATTCTGCGCAGTGTCTTTGAAAATTACGACTGCATTATTGTAGAAAGCTTTGGGGTGGGTGGTATCCCACGATCGATTGCAGATGATTTTTATAAGCTTTGTCAGGAGTTTCCAGACCGTCTCGTGGTGATGTCTACACAGGTCGCACATGAGGGCAGCGATATGACGGTCTATGAAGTGGGGCACGATATGAAAAAATATTGCCGCTTTCTCGAATCTTACGATATGACCTTGGAATCTGTCATTGCAAAAGTGATGTGGATGTTAGGCAACCGGGAGGCACTGGGCGGTAATTTAGAAGACATCTTTTATCAAAATGTGAACTATGATGTCATTTTCGGGAAAAACAGGAAGTGCTGACAGAAGTATCATCTCCCGGACAGCCCAGAGGGAAGAGAGAGGGGCGGCATGAATCTGCGTGCCCCCTGTAGGCTATACTATTGATTGGCTTTGAGAATTTTTACATCATCCAAAGATACACCAGAGAAAGCAGCAATTTCTTCCAGGGAAAAGTTGTTAGTTTTTAACATACGTTTGGCGGTTTCAATTGCCGCATGTTTTCACCCTCTGCAAAACCGTATTCATATTCAGCTTTCCGTAACTTCTTTTCTTCCAATTCTTTATCATACTCAAAAATACTCATACTGATAACCTCATTTCGGTTTCGGGCAAGAAATTCCGCCAGAATCCCTTCCCGGATGCATTCGTCCACAGCACGTTTTACAGCCTGATTTAAAGGCATGTCTGACGCATAGTGGCGCACTCTGGCAACATACTGTGCATATTCTTTTAACATACTGCAATGCTGCATTAAATCTGCATTGTGTCCTTCATTGACATTTAAAACCGTAACGATTAACTCAAGTTTTGGTTCCCCTGTCAGACATTCAAATGCCGAGGAAAGCCGAAGTTCTGTACAGTCAGAAATTACCGTTGAACCATTGTAGAATTCGATAAAATTTGGGGCAGGAATTTTCTGTAAGGTGGAAGAAAACAGTGATTTTTTATCCACGAGTTTCTGGTATTCACTGCAAATATAAAATAAATCTCGAAGTGGCATATTAGGGTTGTAGGTCGACTGATGTTCATACAGATACAGATTCGTATCCATGATAAATGCCAGATCGTTTTTTATTCCCATATAAATAGCATTTTCGAGTGTCACAATCTCCAAATCTTCCGGGTTTTTATAATTACTCTGATTGACTGCATTGTAAAGAGAGAGCAGATTTTTCCGGTCAGAAAACAACATCCGAAAAACGGTGTCTTTATAATTACGGTTTGCCGCTGGTGTTTTGAATGTAAAGTTTCTTTTTGCTCTGTTACGGTTTCTTTTGCATTTTGCCATAAATTTTTTCCTCCTGAAATTGGCAGGACAGTTTTTTAACTGTTCTCTGATTGCAGGAGAATATAACTATTTGTGATTCTAAGTTCATCTCGTCTCCTGCTTTTTAATTGGTTAATGGGTAACGAAAGCATAGATACGAATGAAGTACGCAGACTATTTGGGGCTAATCTGTCGTTCTTAGAATATAGATGACAATGTCATGAAGATTTTGTAAAATATGCTTTGAATTATTGTAACATAGAGCGTATATAAGAAGCAAGAAGTTTATGAATGAGTTTTGAAAATTTTGAGAGTAATCGTTACTGTTTAGTCAGTAGTAAAACAGTTGCTGTTTTGTTGCTGAAGAAAGTGATTCGGGAGTGAGAAGTAACAAATATTTTTAGTTTTTTGTAACCAACTGTAAAAATCAGCGTCTTTCCTTATAGAAAGATAACAGCAGCAGAAGAACATATTTACATAACCATCGAAAAAAGGAGGAAAAAGCATATGAAACGAAAACTGGTTACAATTTTGATCGGATGTATGGCGTTAGGATTATTTGGGTGTGGCAGTGGATTATCTGATACGACGAAGCGGTTGACGCCGCAACAGTCGGAGGACAGTGAACAAAATGCCAATCATACAGGAAATGAGGATCAGCAGGCAGAGGCTGATACGACAGAAAAGAAAGCGGAAGATGACAGCACAGAAACATCCTTCGGTTACCGATACCGATACTGTCAGTTTGCCCTGAATCTGCTGCAGCAGACATATGAGGATGGAAAAAATGAGATGATATCTCCCTTGTCAGTATTAACAGCGCTTACGATGACAGAAAATGGTGCAAAAGGTGATACGCTGTCACAGATGGAGCAGGTTCTGTCGGATGGAACACCGGTAGAGCAGCAGGGCAGAGAACTTTCTTTGTATATGAAAAAACTGACCGATACAGAGAATGCGCATTTAAACATTGCAAATTCAATCTGGCTGAAAGATGCAGACACCTTACATGTGGAGGATGATTTCCTGGCAGAAAACAGTAAATTATTTGATGCGGAAATTTATCAGGCACCTTTTGATGAGCATACATTAAAAGATATCAATACCTGGGTTTCGCAAAAAACAGAAAAAATGATCCCACAGATATTAGACAAAATCGAAGACAATTCGGTAATGTATCTGATCAATGCCATTGCTTTTGATGCAAAGTGGCAGTCTCCATATGAAAAAGAGGATGTAGAGTCAGGCACATTTACTTCTGAAAATGGAACACAGCAGACGGTGGATATGATGTATTCCACAGAAGCATATTATCTGGAAGATGACAGTACGACCGGTTTTATCCGACCATACGAAGATGGATACAGTTTTATGGCATTGCTTCCAAAAGAAGGGATAAGCATAGATGATTATATCAGTCATTTGTCAGCAGAAAAACTGATCGGTCTTGTTGAAAATGCCAGCACGGATTATGATGTGGATGCAGCAATCCCAAAATTCAAGTCCGAATATTCAATAGAATTAAAAGATGCCTTGCAGAACATGGGAATGACAGATGCATTTGATGAGGAACAGGCAGATTTTCGCGGAATTGGAACCAGTGATAATGGAAATATCTATATCGACATGGTACTGCACAAAACCTATATCGAAGTTGATGAGCAGGGAACAAAAGCGGGAGCTTCAACAGTTGTCGGAATGGCGGAAACGATGTCCTTATATGAACCTGAAATAAAAATGGTGCATCTGGACCGTCCATTTGTCTATGCCATCATTGACACAGAAACACAAATGCCAATCTTTCTCGGAGTCACAGAATCCGTGGAAGAATAAGAATGTGCCAGCATTATATGAAAAAGGTTGTTAAATAATTAACATGTACTAAAAAACATACTTGAGATTCTATATAAATTCGTTTATACTAAATTCGGTCTGACAGGGAAGAAGAAACTGACCTGAGATATTCTTAAGACCAGAAGGAGAATTTATATTATGAAGAAAAAACTTGTATCAGCACTGGCTCTTATGATGTCCTGTGTGATGCTGGCAGCATGCGGCGGAAACAAAGTGGAAGAGAATACAGCCACTCCGCAGACCGAGACCAGCGAAGCAGTCACAGAATCAACAGAGGAAGCAGCAAGTACAGAAACTGAAGCAGCAGGCGAATTGACAGATGTGAATGTAGCCGCCTTAAAAGGACCGACAGCTATGGGAATGGTGAAGCTGATGGATGATTCCGACAACGGAGATACCGGAGCAAATCATTACAATTTTACCATTGCAGCATCACCGGATGAGATCACACCGCAGATCGTGCAGGGAAATGTGGACATTGCAGCAGTTCCGGCAAACCTTGCATCTGTTTTATACAACAAAGAAGGTGTGGATGTCAGCGTTTTGGCAGTCAATACGTTAGGTGTATTATATATTGTGGAAAATGGCGACAGTGTACAGAGTGTTGCTGATTTAAAAGGAAAAACCATCTATGCCAGCGGAAAGGGTGCAACACCGGAATATGCATTAAACTATATGCTGACCGCAAATGGCATTGACCCGGAAAAAGATGTCACAATCGAATACAAATCCGAGCATTCTGAATGTGTGGCAGCACTCGCAGCAAATGAGGATGCAGTGGCAATGCTTCCACAGCCATTTGTGACTGTGGCAATGACACAGAATGAAAATATCCGTGTGGCACTTGACCTTACCGAAGAGTGGGAGAAGGCTTCCGGTGATGGAGATACAAAGGCAGCCTTAATTACCGGAGTTGTGATCGCAAGAAATGATTTTATTGAAGCGCATCCGGACGCAGTTGAGACATTTTTGCAGCAGTATGAGGCTTCTGTAAACTATGTAAATGACAATGTGGCAGAAGCGGCAGTCCTCGTCGGAAACTACGATATTGTTGCAGCACAGGTAGCAGAGAAGGCAATTCCGGAATGTAATATTACATTTATTGCCGGAAATGATATGAAAGCAAAATTAAGCAGCTATCTTGGAATTTTATTTGAACAGAATCCGGCAGCAGTCGGTGGAGCATTACCAAATGATGATTTCTACTACAACGCAGACTAGGAAGAAAAATAAAATAAAACTCTGGACCATTGCATTCTGGCTGTTACTCTGGCAGTTTGCAAGCATGGCATTAGACAAGCAGATATTACTGGCATCGCCCCTTTCAGTGGGGCGGTGCCTGCTTTCGTTGGTGAGAACCTTTTCCTTCTGGGAGTCGATCTGGTTTTCGCTGGAGCGCATCGCACTTGGTTTCTTCTGCGCAGCGGCAGGCGGCGTTTTGCTTTCTGCACTGGCATATCATGTGAAATTAATACGCGATATCCTTGCACTTCCGGTGGCTGTATTAAAGGCTACCCCGGTCGCATCTTTTATTGTGCTGGTGCTCATCTGGATGCCATCAAGAAACCTGTCAATACTGATTTCTTTCATCATGGCATTTCCAATCATTTATACAAATCTTCTGGAGGGATTTGAACATCTGGACCGGAAACTTTTTGAGATGGCAAAAATCTTTCGGATGACATTCTGGAACAAAATGTATTACCTTTATTTTGGGGGACTTTTTGCGTATTTTCGTTCTGCCTGTGCAATTGCGATCGGCATGTGCTTTAAGGCGGGGATCGCAGCAGAGATCATTGGCATTCCAAAAGGCTCCATCGGAGAAAAACTTTACAATGCAAAGATTTATCTGGAGACACCTGACCTGTTCGCATGGACATTTGTCATTATTGCAGTGAGTGTATTTTTTGAGAAAATTTTCCAGTGGCTGTTGTCATTGCTGGCGCATCGGCTGAGTGTAAAATAATTTGCGGTTTACGCATGTGAGCAAAGCAAAAAAAGGCAGTAGAAAACAAAAATGGAATTGGTAAAAGAAAAAAATGGATATCATAGTAAAAAATTTATGTAAATCATATGATCGTAATCAGGTGTTAGATCATTTTTCCTGTACGTTCAGGGAGAAAAAAATGACCTGTATTATGGGAAAATCAGGTATCGGAAAATCCACGCTGCTATCGATTCTGATGGGCTTGGAGAAGGCGGATGAAGGAACTGTTTCCGGTATGGAGCATCAAAAGATCAGCGCTATATTTCAGGAAAACCGCCTGTTTGAAAATCTGGATGCGGTGACCAACATTCATATCACAACCGGAAAAACAAAAGAAGAGATTGCAGGCTTTTTAAAGGAAATGGAACTTGATGATGTTGCAGGAAAGCCGGTAAGTGAGTACAGCGGTGGCATGAAACGACGTGTGGCAATTGCAAGAGCACTTTTAGCGGAATATGATATTTTGATCATGGATGAGCCGTTGCAGGGACTTGACGCAGAGACGAAGGAGAAAGTTGCCACAGTCATAAAAACGCAGACTGCCGGAAAAACTGTTCTTTTTGTCACGCATGATGAGAAAGAGGCAGAATTTTTCGAGGCAGAGTGCATGGAACTTGTCTGAATTTACGCAAAAAAGAGGCAGATTGGCACAGTAAATGTGTGGTCTGCCTCTTCTTTTTAACGGTTCATTTCAGACTGATAGCCTGAAGTATTCTTATGCTGTTTGATAATGCTGTCGATCTCCTCTAAGTCCGTGAAGACCATATCGCCGATGACACTGTGTTTGATGGCAGCCATGGCATTGCCGTATTCCAAAGCTTTCTGGCAGTCCCCGTGTTTTAAATAACCATACAGTGCACCGGATACATAGGCATCGCCGCTTCCGATACGGTCCACAACGTCAATATTATTGTATGGATTTTCCCTGTAATAAGTATCATTTTTTGCAGAATAGATGATGGAAGTAAAATTGTGCTTCTTCGGAGTGATGACAGTCCGCTCTGTGGAAGCGACAACGGAAATCGGGTATTCCTCACAGAAAGATTTCTGGATCTCGTTGATCGTACCTGTTTTTCCGAAGGTAAGTCTGGCAGTGTCTTCGGAGCAGAAGAAAATGTCTACATAAGGAAGAATGGTTTCAATGCATTTTCTTGCTTCCTCTCCGGTCCAGAGATTGGCACGATAGTTTACGTCAAATGAGATCAGGGTTCCCTGCTTTTTAAATTCTTTGATACAGTGGATCGCAAAATCCTGTGCCTTTCCGCCGAGCCCGAGCGTAATGCCGCTTGTGTGGAACAGACGGGTGTTATAAAAAAGTGTCTGTGGCACATCTGAGATTTCTATATTATTAATGGAAGAGTGTTTTCTGTCATAGACTACGCGAGGCTTTCTAGGGTAAGAACCATATTCATAATAGTAAATACCGACACGGCTGTCGTCGGAATGGTCTTCAATCAGATAATTCTCGCTGACTCTGGAAGCATTCAGCTGATTCTTGATAAAGGCTGCCAGCAGATTCGTTGGTATTTTTGAGATGATGGCAGTGTTTAAACCAAGCTGGCCAATCTCAGATGCGATATTTAACTCTGCGCCGCCGAGATGTTTCATAAATGTATCGCCCTGTGCAAGGCGTCCATTGATCGGTGTAGAAAGCCTTAATAAAATTTCCCCTAATGTGATGACATCATATTTACGATCCATAGTCGTTTTCCTCCTGTTTTTGGAAAAAATATGTAGTTCGGTTCTGTCAGTTTGTAATGATCGGTTACAATTTTACTGGTAGATGTAAAATTGTAAGTTTTATATTACGAAACTAAGTTCTATAATATGAACCACTTTTGAATAAATTATAGCGCATGGGACAGGAAATGAAAAGTCCTTATTTAAAAATATTTTTGAAAAGATTGAAAAAACATATTTGACATTTGTGAGAATGATGTTATAATGAGGTTACAAATTGTGAAACACTGTTTCACTATATGAAACATACGGATTTGAAATATGGAGGATTTAAAAATGGCAAAGAAAGTCGTTACATTTGGTGAGATTATGCTTCGTCTTGCACCAGAAGGATATTATCGTTTTGTACAGGCTGCATCCTATGGAGCTACCTATGGTGGTGGAGAGGCTAACGTAGCTATCTCTTTAGCAAACTATGGTATGGATGCAAGCTTTGTAACAAAATTACCAGCTCATGAGATCGGACAGGCAGGTGTGAACTCTTTAAGACAGTTCGGAGTTGATACTTCCAAGATCGTCCGCGGTGGTGACAGAGTAGGTATCTACTTCTTAGAGAAGGGCGCAAGCCAGAGACCATCCAAAGTTATTTATGACCGTGCAGGATCTGCAATCGCAACAGCAACAACAGCAGATTTCAACTGGGATGAGATTTTCGAGGGAGCTGACTGGTTCCATTTCACAGGTATCACACCGGCACTTGGTGACAATGTAGCAGAGATTTGCTTAGAAGCTTGTAAGGCTGCAAAAGCAAAAGGAATCACAGTAAGCTGTGACTTAAATTACCGTAATAAATTATGGTCCAAAGAGAAAGCCGGACAGGTTATGGGCGAGCTTTGTAAATATGTAGATGTCTGCATTTCCAACGAGGAAGATGCAAATGATGTATTCGGAATCAAATCTGAAGGTACAGAAGTAACAGCAGGTGAGTTAAACAAAGCCGGATACAAAGAGGTTGCTCAGAAATTAACAGATCGTTTCGGATTCAAGAAAGTAGCTATCACATTGAGAACTTCTATCTCTGCAAACGATAATAAATGGGCTGCAATGTTATACGAAAACGGAGAGAGCTATTTCTCTAAAGAATATTTAATGCATATCGTTGACCGTGTAGGTGGTGGAGATTCCTTCGGCGGCGGATTAATTTACGCTTGCTTAAATGATTACGCTCCACAGGATACGATCGAGTTTGCAGTTGCTGCAAGCTGTCTGAAACACTCTATCGAAGGTGACTTCAACCAGGTTAGCGTTTCTGAAGTTCAGAAATTAGCTGGCGGAGATGCTTCCGGACGTGTTCAGAGATAATCAATTTATTTTGCTATAAATTTCTTTGCTGATTTCTGGCAGAGAAACATTTATAATTCCTTTCCCTAATTTAATATATGGAATCGGTGGATCACCCAGTCCGCCGGTTCGGGAAAAGCCGTACATCATTTTTATGTGCGGCTTTTTTCCTATTCAGAAAAAAACGTAAATCCAGAGTTTTACGATCGATTTTTGGACAGCATTTCTTATGCAAAATATACAAAAAAATGCGGGAAAGCTTTCTTGCAGTTTTCACAAAATTATGAAAATGAAAAAGAAATATACTGACAGTTGCAGACTTTTCGTGTTAAAATCGAATAGAAAGGAGAATCAGAAAAAAATGTTTGAAGTAGGAGAATATATTGTATATGGATGTAAAGGTGTATGTCAGGTAGAAGAAATCACACATATTGATATTCCTGGCAGTAATAAGGACAGGCTGTATTATGTTTTGGCACCGTTAGAGGACAGAAACGGCAAAATATATGCCCCGACCGATAATGCCAAGGTGGCAATGAGAAAAGTCATTACCAGACAGGAGGCAGAGCAGCTGATCGAGGAGATGCCGCAGATCGAAGAACTGTGGGTAGCCAATGAAAAACAGCGGGAACTGCAATATAAAGAGGCGTTAAAGACCTGTGATTTCAGGGCATGGATCAGTATTATCAAGACATTATATTTCCGAAAAAAAGAGCGGATCGCTCAGGGAAAGAAAATTACATCTTTGGATGAACGTTATTTAAAGGCAGCAGAAAATGAGCTTTATGGCGAATTGTCACTGATACTTGGGCTTCCTAAGAGCCAGATGGAAGATTTCATTTGCAGAAAGCTTGAGGCGTAGTAATTTAGGTTATGTACAAAATATTGCAGTCTGGCATGCTTATGAAGGCATGAATGTGAAATGGAAGAATATTGTGTAACGAAAACAATATTCGCCCATTTTACATTCATTGCATTTTAGTTATGATACTGCAATATTTTGAATTTACCATTTGTAAAAATTCAATCTTAAAATCCGTCAGTTCAGGTCATGAGCAGCAGAACGTAAATCTTTATGATCAAATAAGAGTTACTTTTCTATAAAAAACTATTTGTACCAGTAAAACCCATCATTTTGAGTATGAACGAAAGCACCTTTAGGTACTTGTTTGCAAATAATGTGGACATCCATGTAATCCGGCATTGGAGAAAGCATACCAATAATCCCCATTGGAATACATATTCCCGAAAGAAATGCATTGGGTGGAGATAAAAGAAATATAGCCAAAGGTATTATACCTAAAAGCATAGGCATTAAACTCATTATTACAAAACGACGTTTGCTGATTGGTTCGTGACATACTGCAAAAGCAGCAAACTTTTTTAAACATATTCCTATGTAGACTTTTTGACCCTTTTTATAACAAACTCCATGTAAAACTTCGTGAACAGGCATCAATAGCAGCCCCAATATTATTCCGAATGGAACATATATCGGATTCATTGCTTTTTCGCCAATCATAAACCATTTAATGCATATTATCGCATAACTAAAAATAAGTGGTAAAATACCATATAACAGACTGCTTTTAAAAATATTATCCGGTCTTTCTATTCGTTTTGCATTGTTTGGCAACGTGTTTTCTGGGAAATCTGTATCCCAAGATTTATTACCGCACCAAATTATTTTAGGCATAAATGCATCTCCTCTAAATCCCGATTGTTTTAATTCTTTTCAGTTCCACCTTCTTGCCTTTCGGACATAGCCCTTGATGGACAGCAGATATTTTCCCGCAGGAACATCGTATTGTCGGCTATATAGTAGTATTCACTCCGTTAACAGCAGCATGCTCATTTTCATCCATTGGAATAATGAGGCATTTCTGGCCGTTGATGGTATCAGAATGAATCTGTCCGACTTTTTCCGGTTTTACACGGAGAATGACATCATAAGTTTTGACTGCAGGGACATCATCATCCGAATCATCGACTGGGATGGAACGGGTTTCTTCCAGCTGATGTTTCAAACTTTCCACCTGTTCTACCAGTTCTAATTTTTCTTTGCGTTTCGCATTTGCCTCGACTAACTTTGGATCAACTAAATGTTCGGCGGATGGTAAATCTTCACCGAAAGTGTCCTCGTAAGTTTTCTCAATTACGGCGGTCTGTTCCTCGGAAAGTCCGCTGTCGGAGAGGACAGAAGCGATATCGGTCAGAGTGAGCGGTGATGGCTCTTTTTCTTCCTCATCCTCAGCAGGAACTTCGATCAAACCACTGAGATTTCCCTGAATGTCAAGAAACATAGCGTCGCTTTCCTCATCATCTTCCCCGATCACATCCTTGACGATGTTCTGGAAGGTGAGTTTCTTTTCTGTTGCGGTAAACTTGGCACCGCAGCCAAGACCGGATTCCATGAATTCCGCATGTGGTGTCTTGGTATCCCTTGTATAAAACATAACAGAGTGGATGTCTGTGCTTCGGTCAGTGAACGCAGGGAATACAAAACCGGTGTCCGGTGCGCCGACAACCCAGTCACGGATACGAGGCCCGATGCGGTTTTCGTCCTCACGGTAGCCAAGTCCCGGTTTGGTCAGGTTGACCGGGCAGATCGCGCACAGCAGGTATTCGTAAACTTCTTCTGACTCGTCTAATTTGTCATTGTCTGAAGTTTTGGTCATGACATCGTAGGCATCGTGGAAAATCAGAATCAGATAATTCCCAACGTAATCGTAACTGTCAATGATCATATCGTAAAAAGTGTCCATCAGATCATCATTTTTCAGTCTGCTTTCGCGCAGTCCCATCAGAAACTGCTGTCTGCCGCCGGCAGCTTCCTCTGCAAGTGGAAATTCCAGCTCTAAAAGATTGTTTCCGATCGTGCCGGACAATACTTTTTTTGCAATCTCTAAATATTTGTAAAATTCTTCGTCCTCCAGATTCAGAAAAGTTTCTCCGATTTTGGTGATTTTATTACGGTCAGCGTCCACGTAGCAGCCGCACATTCTCGTAAAGGTACAGGCTTCTTTTTTAAAACGCCGCTTGATTTCTAAAATATCTTTTTTATTCATAGTAATTCTCACTTTCCTGTCATTTTTCATCAAGTAGTATAACATATTTTTCAAAGTGCGTTAACTGTGAAAAGCAGAAAAAATGCTTAATTTAGAAGGTAAACTGCAAAATTCAGTATTGCTGCGAAAATACACCAGAACAGATAAGGAATCTGCAGATAGTTTGACAAACCAAAGAAAAGGATGCTCCACATAAAGTTAAAAAATAGCTGGATAAAATATGTGCGGAGTGCCAAAAGCTTATCCGGATGGTCAGACTGCGCAACAATATAGGAAGAAACTCCCATAAGCAGATATAAAATCGTCCATATAATCGGAAATAAAATACCAGGCGGTGCGAAAGAAGGTTTTGTAAATGAGGCGTAGGAGCCGGACATGTTTCCAGTAAACAGTGCAGAAAGAGCGCCTGCCGCGAGGGGAATCAGAAGAAAAATAATAAAAATACTTTTATTGGTGGAATGGTGTTTCATTGGCGAAAACTCCAAAGAGGGTATTACTTCATTTTATGTGGTGGGAGAGGAGGTTATGAAGAAAGAGATAATAAAAGAGAGAGCCGGAGCTTAGATTGTGCAGATTAGAGTATTGTGGACAAAAAAATAAGAAATATTCATTTGAATATTTCTTATTTATAAGAGCGCGAGACGGGACTCGAACCCGCGGCCCCGACCTTGGCAAGGTCGTGCTCCACCAACTGAGCCACTCGCGCATGTTTTTGTGCTTCCGATTTGAAACACGTCAGCAATATAAAGTTTTATGAGAGCGCGAGACGGGACTCGA